>Ga0114922_10002119_pt1 | contig 18730 bp, 14 predicted proteins | sample AartaG_FD_100975 | JGI IMG/M metagenome (GOLD analysis project Ga0114922, IMG submission 100975) | Deep subsurface microbial communities from Aarhus Bay to uncover new lineages of life (NeLLi) - Aarhus_00045 metaG | ecosystem: Environmental > Aquatic > Marine > Oceanic > Sediment | place...
CTCTATCGGCAAAGCAAGGCCGAAACGGATTCTTTCAATTTAATTCTTTTTGATTGATGGAATGAGGTTTCCATCTTGAAAGATGTAGTCCTTATCCAGAGTTTTATCGATAAATTTGTCGCCGTTTTGCAAGCCGAGATTTTTGTAAGTAAAACTTTCTTCTGGAATGGCCTGGTTTAATTTCAAATTAGTATAAATGCATTCTCTTTCAGAACCGAGTTCCGCATTTTCTCCTTGAAAAGTTTGAATCATTGTTCTTGTCGGCAGATAAACACCATTAATTGCCTCATATTCCCAAACCGCCTTTTGGAACAATTTACCGTCCGGTCTCCGTGTTTCACTTGATGTAATATTAAAACCCTTATCGTTGTTAAATATCATTGTCGTAAATATAAATTCTCCAGGATTTTTTTGGGGGGATGGAATTTCTATTCGATATTCAGTTGTGGTTCCAGCCACACGTTTTTCTATACGCAAAGACTGCCCATCAATACGAAATTCGCCATGTTTTTCAATATAATCAATTAGGAAAAAAAAAGATCCGCGGAATGCCCTCCCATCTATTGCCTCAATTCTCGGGTCAAAAATATCTCTTCTGAACGTTGGACGGCTTTCTTTGGAAGCTCTTTTTTCTTTAACAGCTTTGCGAGTTATAATTACATCTTTACGCTTTATGAAAGGAGCGTTAGTAATCCGATATTCAGGGGTAGCAATCGTTGTAGTACTGCCAACAATCCTTTTTGTACCAAGTACTCTTCCCCTATTTGGGTCTGTATATCTTAGCGGACTCCGATAAAACTTCTTATCAAAAAACAGTCCCCTGTCACAATTCACAGCAAATTCAACTGTACTTTCACTCAATCTTTTTACTTTCTTGGGGACTTGTCCTACGCCATCTGTTTTATTCTTAAACACGCGCTCCAACACACGCTCCGCTTCAGTTCCTTCATATATTATCCCTGTTGTAGCATCTACTTTTCCCTGCCATATCTTAATTTTATCGTAATTACTCTGTGTTTCATTAGATATCATCGTTAAGATACCAGACATCTGGTCAGGAGGAACCGGCTGAAAGTTTTTTTCAGTATTATTCCCCAAACCTTCAACAACAAAGTTTAATAAGGTAAGCAGGACAACTGTACAAAGCTTTGTTTTGTTCAATATCCTTTTTTTCATCGTTATTGCTCCTTATTAACAAGAACTTTTTGTAATTCGTTTCAATTCACTCAAATGTCTTTAGTATTATATTAATATGATAAGTACTCCTTCAACAGTGATCCTATCTATTACGGCCAGGCCTCGGTGGGGCAGTCGCCTTGAGATTCATTTGTTGGGACTCCACCTTCAAACGAGTTAACACAAGTCCAGCAACCGGGACCTGGAACGCCCAGCATCACTTCACATACGATGCGTCCCCCAAGACCAGCGCCTGTACACCACTCCAAAGGATTTATCGATTCGGAGACCTTACACCCTTGATATGTTGTATAACACAGCACATCGACAGGGTCACAATCGGGCCCTGTACAGGACTTAAGAGAATTGCCACTATATACTACTGATTCTCTTGCCGAAGAACATGGATTGAAGATATTATGCGAACAGTCGCATTCAGTAGTACTATTCGCAGTACTGCATGTAGTAGTGTCCTCTTCCCCATATTCGCACTCCACACAGGCACATGCGGAACCACAATACTTTGGAATATAGCACTCATCGCAGGGATGTTTACATTGGTAGTTCACACAATCTTCACATAGATCACAATCCAAAATATCTCGACATTGCACGCACATAGCTAACCAACAATGTTCCCCAAGGGCTGGGCAGCGATCCTCACAAGTGCCATTATTACAATCCTCGCAGTCCACGGAACTGCACTCACTGTCATCGTCTTCGCAGACACCAAAAATCGAACAAGTTTTACACTCCCCCGGACAAGTAGTGACGCAGCTTCCATCATCACAACATTGAGTAGCCCCACAACAGGTGTCATCACAACAGCTCCCGGTAGGACAATCATCTACGCATGAGTCATTATCACAACACTGGCTGGTATTACAATCCGAATCGCACACTTCAGTTTCCGTGTTCCAAGTTTTACAATCACCACAGGGAGGCGGCGGACACGCTATCGCCAGCATGGTTAAACTGGATAATAATAGGATAATAATCAGAAAGAAAGGATATTTTTCTTGGCCTCAACGTCTGAACTTGCCAAAGAGCTAATCGCTTCTCAATTTTTGTTGTAAACCCCGTTAGAAAGCAGGGCTTTCTTTCTAACGGGGCAAGCAGCACGGAAAAGGGCTGTGGATTCTTTATATAATCCTATTTGCTGCGGCTGCTTGGCTTTTGTGGCAGAAGAATAAGATTCACAATCTACATTCGGTTCACTTTTTCGATTGGTTTTTTGGGTCGTTGAGGTCTTCTCCGATTCTGTACTTTTTGCCGGAAACTCTATCATCAACAACACATCCATTTGGAAATGTAATATTGTAAACTTCCTCATTAAAATCTGGTCTGTTTACTCGAACACCTATCGCCTTATATATCATTCGTTTATAAGGCTGGCCTGGTTTATCCGGGTCTGCCTCAACAAGGACTTCCTTTGGCCACCATATACCATTTGCAACTTTTTCTAAATTAGTTACTCTTGCAAAAGAAACGATTCTTTTTTCACCATTCTCATAATAACCCGTAAATTTGTACCCTACTAGCGAATAATCCCTATTTGGATCAAGCCACCAACTTTCTCCAGCCTCTTTTTTTGTGGAGATTTTAATACACTCAATTCCATAGAATATCTCTCGACTAAAAGTAAAAGAAGAATCTACTTTTGTGTTTGGATCAGTAGCCCACTTGAAAAGCTGAGAGAATGTATAACCTTCAGAATTCAGGCAAAAATGCATAGAAAAGGCTTTTCCCGTAAAGGCCCTTAGAGAGCCACTTCGTAGTCTGTTAGGGACACCTGGAGTTATCTCGCCTTTGTTCATTACATGTTTTTCCTCGTTTGAGCGAGAATAATGATAAATAGTCTTCCCATATTGCCCATCAAAACCAACAGAATAACTTATATCTGCATAGGGCCTATCGCCTTCTTTCCACTTCACAACCTCTTTATGGACATCAACTCTTGTTTTTCTTGTTTTGCTATTAGGCAATCCGCTTAATATTGCAGTAGATGAAACATAAATCGGAGTCCTTTGCCATAAATCAGATTTAATCAATCTTTCTTCCATCCATACTTCTGAATCAACCTCAATATTAACAAGATTTCTTTCATTGTTTTTCATTTGAGAAGCTATATCCATTAATTCCTCTTTTGATAAAATGGGATTGTTTTCTTGAGCGTGAACAACAACAACTAAACACATAAAAAATAACAAGAATATTGTTTTTCGTAAAACTATCTCATAACTTATCTTCTTAGAATTTAGCGTCCTATAATTTTCAAGTTTTGTTTCATTAGTCATAATCATACCCTTTAAATAAAGATTTTCAGAATAAGTTGTCCTCGATAATCATATCCCAGAGGTACGATGTTCATAAGTTAAAAAGCATCGCCCGGGCATTTATACCTAGCAGTACGATACTGGTAGTATACCAAGGCTGGTGTTCCAGTACAACTACAAACCATTCCCATGGTAGGCCTGAATTTGTCCTTACATTTCACTGGCTCGTACGTAGCACAAAAACCTCCTGACACTTTGCAAGGCCCTGTTGCGCTGTTAGAAAATGATTCTACAAGTATCCAATCACAAGTTAAACCTGTAACCCCCGGTGCACACGAAAGATCTTCGATATGTGTACCTGGACAGCCAGACTGAACTGGTGGCTTCGTCCAATTACAAGTACTACCAACTGAATTACAGTCTGGCACACACTCATTCCTTACACATATTTCGCCGCATCCTTCGTCGCTGCATGAATACTCGCATTCACCTGTAGTCTCATTGCATCTCTGGCATTCTCCTAATAGTACGTAACATTGAATATCGGCACAGTCGCCAGCCACGCAAGTCATGCAATCAGCACACTTACTATTATCATCTTCGCACGAGCAGCTGTTACAGCTCTCACATTCACCGGGACAATCCGAATCAACATCACAGTCTGAAGTCGATTTTAATACACAATCGCCGTCGTCGCACTCTTTGCATGTGCTACAGTTATCGTCATCGTCCACGCAGACGCCAGCCTCACAACTCTCACAGCCTTCACAAGCGGGATCGCATTCACACGCTAACAATGGCAAGGTGAAACTGCCGGATAATAAGAAACAAACCAGCAGAAATAGTATTGATTGTGTCCTCATTGGTCCTCTCCTTTCAACTCTTCAAGCCGGGCCTCTATGCTTTCTATACGTGGGTCATTTGGGCGAGCCGTTACTAAGAATAGTACGAAGTATTGAACAGCCTCAATTTTCTTGGCCTTAGCGTCTGAACTTGCCAAAGAGCTAATCGCTTTTCAATTTTTGTTGTCCACAGCAGGGAAAACAGTGTGGATTCTTCAAAAACGCTATTTGCTGCGGCTACTTGCCTTTTTCTCAATCTGCTTAAGCAACCGCCATTCGTGGCTGTCCCTAATTACTCTGAGCGTTTGCCAATGGAGCGGAAACAAATCTTATTTCAACAGGTTTGTTTTCTCCTTCAAAATATAAAAAGAGTATGCCACTGGCAAAGCCGGTATGGGATCGTAGTCTATTTACGTTAACGAGCAATCGGTTCTCATTATCTATCAGATTATTCAATGCTGAAAGCTCCAGCCCATCACCTTCAAACTTATAACTAAGCAATACAGGTTTCGTATCACTGTATCCTTTAATTGATATTTTATATTCGTATTTGTCTGGAGTTACTAACACTGTTAAAGGTGATACTTCAATTTGCGATGATACAGTATCTGCAGATGCATGAGCGGCAAGAAGCTCTTTCGCCCTTGATGCTGCTGCCACGAGAGCTTCCTCTTTAACTGGCAATGTTCCTACAGCAGTACCTGTAACTTCTGAACATGGGTCAACTACAGGACTTTGAGGCCGATTTACATCCTCGATTTTATATCGCAAATTCAATATTTCATCATACACAATAGTCCCAATAGGAAATTCAAAATCAAATAAATCATCGGCAATAGGTTCATTTACTTTTACATTCAAAACTTCATAAATTATCCTGATATGTACTCGTGGGGCAAAGACAGAATATTGGTAAGGAATCCAGAGTCCAATTTCCGGTTGACGGAAATCACTGCATTCAAATGTTGTTAGTAAAGTGCCATCGTAGGTTAAAAATTCCTTCTTAACCGGAATAAAGTTTTTTGAGGGGTCAATATATAGTATAATTAAGCGCCCCTTTGGGCTACTACCCATTTGGACCTTCATAATATAAAGGTCGTTTTTTTCATCACGAGTAACCGTGGCTTTATCAAGATTCATTTTTTCCCAGGGCCATCCAAAAAAGTCCCACATAGCACCATAAATAGTGTAGAAGTTGTAAAAGTGTCGATGTTCCTCTAAAGAGCTGACAGCGCGAATCACCCCTCGTGGGGTTCGATTATCTGGTACCTCAATCAAGCGCTTAAACCGCTTCGGTGTAAATCCAGAAGTCTCTATAATGGTTGGTGTGTACCCTTCATGTGGAATTACATCCGGATATGTAGTTCGAACAATCCTACTGTAGCTTTTCTTCCTGGTCCAACGCGATACAATTTCTCTGGTCATCCTGAGATTTGTCTCCGTCTCATCGTTAGCATCGTATTGGTAAGAGGTAGCTTCCATTTTTGCATCGATACTGTTACTGTTGTATTGTTCCCGTGAAGCCTTCATTAACAAAACAACTTGTTCAGGTGTGAGATTGGCATCTGCAGACGCAATCATAGGAATAACAGTGGCTATGGTTACAATGACCAAAAATCGGAGTGATGATATACTATTCATTTCTTAATCTCCTGTTTGGAATAGTAAACTATCGCACTTTTTAGGCGGCTGATTTTAATGATTTATCAATACAAACATACCAACCTTCCTGGTATCCGAGCAAATCTGCTGCGAGCTTTACGGATGCGTTGAGCTGCCTTGTATTCTCTTTTGTTGTCCATCAAATGACACTGTCTAATCCAAGTACGCTCTAGGCCCGTCTCGGCATCACAATTTCCCCAATCACCAGTTGTCCACCCACAGTAGCCCTCCTTAGTGTTACAGAAACCGGTTGCCTGTTTCTTTGGCCGACATGTACGTGCTGGGTCATAACGACAGTGGGGCCAGTAACCGGGTGTAAGACAATTTTCCTCTTGGTGCTCGTCGATGCAAATCCAATATACAGTGCTACATTTAGCGTTTGTTGTACATGAGGGGACACTCCAGCAGTTCTTGCCTATGTTTTTACAATCAGTATAACAACCGCCTCGTAAAGATAGCTGTTTATCCAGTGCTAATGAATCGCTATTATCCAAATGAGGCTCTAACCAGCTTGCAGCCACTAATAACATATCATTGAAGTCTAAAAGTTGCGATACCGACTCATTAGAAGTATCTTTTCTAATTTCATCTATCAAAATAGAAGTTCCGTTCCATCTTGTCCCCTGATAATCATACTCTTGAGAAAAAGCTAAATCAAAAACCTTTGGTTCTTCAGCTTCATCCAATATAACTGCCTTACCTGAGCCGGTTGGAATACATAGACGAAAATGACCAAGCTGCCCGTCTTTTGCTGAAGCTATGTATTGAATGAAAGGCTTATTGATTGCGCTCATCTTATCAAAATCAAATTTCACTGCATGTGCAGAAATTCCATTAGTTTTAAGCGTCTGGACTATCTCATAAATACTAACAGAACCTTTGTTCTCGATTCGCATTTCTTTGGCAATGACCTCTATTGGCCTAGTTAATCCATAATAATGCAACGTGTGCCAGACAACATAAGCACCGCAATATTTGTCACCAAACCGATTAAGGCAATCAACTATTAAATGGCGGGCATATCCAGCATTGGTAGAACCCGGAAATTCTTGTATTATTCGTTCAAATATAACTATGGCTTTTCGGAAATATTCTTTCGCTTGCTCGTAATATCCTTCATTTTCTAATCGATAAGCCTCGCTATAATATTGTTCGCCAACGACAAATACGGCCTCGGGCAAATCGGGGTGGTCATTGAAATCGGTGATTAAGAGCTCCAATGCCGCCTGGGCCGCGACGTCATCTCCCGCCTTAATCTCCAGGACAGCAAGCTTCTTTTGAGCCGTGAAGGCATAATCAGTCTCATTATAATCTGTTGCGATTTTCCGGTAGATGCTCCTTGCTTCGTCGTATTTTTGAATTTTTTCATATCTTCCCGCGATGCCGTCGAGGGTCCACGCCAAATCGGGATGCTCGTTAAAATCGGCAATTAAGCTGTCAAGGGCTTCACTGGCCGCCGTATCGTTTCCTGACTCGATAAGGGACAATAGATTTATCTCTGCAACGCCTATATGTTCCAGTCCGGCCTGTTCGGCCTCAGGCCAATTGACCAACACGTGCTGATAAATCTGGTCGGCCTTATCGTATCTTCCTGCCATGGCGTACTCATCTACTATCTGGTAAATCTCCTTCGGCAGGGTCGGCTGACCGGAAAATTCGGTAAGAAGTTTATTAAAGGCCTCATCGGCCGCGGCATCATTAGCATCGCGAATGTGAGATTTAATGATCTCTATCTTCGACCACATCATGTACATATCGTCCTTAGAGGAGCTTTCAATATTATATTGATGAAGCTCAATGGCCTTTCTGGGTCTTCCTGATTTCTGATATATCATTGCTATTTTGTAAAGCTCTGTTGGGAAAGCAGGCTGCTGAGAGAATTGGGCCAGAAGTATGTCACAGGCGGCATCGGCGTCATCGTCATCCAAATTTCGAAGATGAGATTTAATAGTCTCCACGAGTGACCATAATGTGTACTTATCGACCGAAGAGATGTGCTCTACATTGTATTGATGAAGAGCAGCGGCCTTATTGTCCCTTCCGGCTTTGTTGTACAAATCCGCTATCTGATAGATTTCCTTTGACAAAGTGGGCTGATTGGAAAAATTGCTAATAAGGTTGTTATAAGCCGCATCGGCGTCGGTATCATCAGCATTTCGAATGTGAGATTTGACAATCTCCACCTGCGACCACATCGCGTACTTATCACCTGAGAAGTTATCAACATTATATTGGTCGAGCTGGCCAGCCTTTTCGTGTTTGCCCAAGAGATGATAACGTTGTGCCACATCGTGAATGGCCCTTGCTATCTGCGGATTCTGAGAAAAATCAGTGATTAGTTTATCAACGGCAACTTGAGCGTTGAGGTCGTCATTTTTGTCAACATAATATATTGCAAGGTTCGTTTGTGCCAGCACCGCTTGTTCACTATTGGGCCAGTTGTTTACAACGTATTGATAAAGTGGGGCGGCCCTTGTATTTTTTCCGGCCTTGCCGTATAAATCCGCTATTTGATAGACCTCTTTTGGTAAAGTGGGCTGATTGGAAAATTCGCTAATAAGGTTATCGCAGGTCGCATCGGCGGCGGCATCATTAGCATTGTGAATGTGAGATTTAATAATCTCCACCTGCGACCACATCGCATACATATTGTCCTTAGAGGAGTGTTCGGCATTGTATTGATGAAGCTCAAGGGCTTTGTCGCGTTTTTCTAATCTGTTATACTTCATTGCTATCTGGTGAATCTCTTTTGGCAGGGTCGGCTGGCTGGAAAACAGCGTAAGAAGTTTTTCAAATGCCGTATCGGCAGCAGTATTTTCGCCGCTTTTAATATTTAAGTATACCACTTCAACCTGCGACCACATCGCGTGCTTATCATGCGAGAAGTTTTGGACATTGTATTGATGAAGCTCAAGGGCCTTGGCGTATTTATTCGGCTGCTCATATCCCTTTGCTATTTGCCAAACCGCATGTGATATTCCCCTATGTTCGGAAAAGCCGGTAACTAATTGTTCTAAAGCTGCGTCCGCCTGCTGTTGGCTATCGGTGGCAATATATATAAGAGTGAGCTTTTTTTGGGCTTCCAGAGCCTCGTCAGTGCCCGGGAAATCTGTTACGATTTGCTGATAGATATGCTCCGCCTGCTCGTAATTTCCTACATTCTTATACGTTTCTGCCTGCTTAAGCTGTTCTGACGCGTTTGCAAAACACAGACCTGCCGCCATAGAAAGAAAAAAACCACACAAAACTGATGATATGAGAAGAGTTTTCGTAGCCATTGCTTTAACCTCCTAATCAGCGCATAATTAAGCGCACAGGTTCAGTTTTTCCTGCCATCTTGAGTTGCGAGCATCGGTGTGTGTCTAACTAATTTTCGGCTGCTATTATTGCCCCATTAGCAATCTCTCTCATAAAACCTATAATAATCACAAACTATACAAGCTTTGCCAAGGCGTCAACAAAAAAATGGGAAAAAATACAAAGATTTTTAGCCGAGATTTTATCTCTTTTTCGTGTTTTTGTGGATTATATTGAATTTTTGACATAAAATCCCATTATAAATAAGTTTATCTCGAAACCGGCAAAATAGGGCGAAATATCAGGCTTAGCGGCTTATAATTGGTAATTTATGGTGGGACCTTGAAGCGTTTCTCTTTTGCGAAAAATAAGAGACTTGTTAGCAATGTTCAGTTCAAGGAAGTCTTGGCCCGCGGCCAGCGCGTCAGTGATGGGCTGCTTACGCTGTATATGGCCCAAAATGATTGCGGCCATTCGCGACTGGGTGTCTCTGTCGGCAAATCGTGCGGCGGCGCAGTTGCGCGTAACCGTATAAAACGGTTACTGCGGGAAGCTTTTCGGCAAAGTCAGGACCGGATTCCGGCCGACTTCGATTATTTGCTTATGATTTCGCGAAGCCGTACAAGAACAGATAAATCAGGCCCCAAAGAGGCGATAAGGCAATTGACATTTGAGCAGGTAAGGACGTCATTTTTGACTCTTGTAAATACAGCTTTCAGGAAAATGGGCTAAAAACAGCATTTAGCGTATAATGGACAGCAGAGGCAAAATACGAAATACGAAGCACGAAATAGGAAATGGTTCGACAGGCTCACCATCCTGAGCAAAGTCGAAGGACAAATACAAATGACCAAAATACGAAATACGAAATCCACCAAAGGCAAAGATAATGTTTTGGACATTCTATATTTGAATTTCGGATTTATTCGCTATCGACTATCCGCTAAACTTGTGCAGAGTTGTTAAAAGCGTACGTGAGGACAAGTTTTGAGTCAGAAAAAAAATTTGACGGCAATAGGTCAAGCAGCAAAAAAAGCTGGCATTTCCCGGCAGTCTCTGCAATACTACCTCATGGTCGGTCTGCTTGAGCCGACAGAAGTTACGCCGACGGGCAGACGGTTGTTTGACGAGAAAAGTATTGAGCGAATTAAACTGATAAAAAGACTCAACAAAAGCGGCTATCCTTTGCGTGCCATAAGGGAATTGTTTCTGGAAGGCCGGACTGAATTGAAAGGAAGCAAAAAGTGAGTGATTATGAAACCGCTGAGAGAAAACGCAATATTATTGTAGGCGTTTTTGTAATAGGAGCTATAATTGCGCTTTTCTGGCTGGTATTTTATTGGTTCCGCGACCTGCCGGGAGCCATCACGAAGCTCGGTTCTTTTCAAGTGTTTGTTCAATTCCCCACTGCCAAGGGAGTGCAAAAGGACACTGACGTTTACTTTTGCGGCTATCCAATCGGCAACGTAACAGATGTAATGGCTCCGGAGATACGCCGAAATTTGAATACCGGCCAGGAGTATCACCAGACAGTGGTTGTCCTCAGCCTTGGCAAAAAATATGTCAATATTCCCTCTAATGTTGAGATAAAATTGATGTCGCGCGGCCTGGGCAGTAGTTATATCGAGCTTGCGGGTGACCCTAATTTGCCTCCTGTTGCACAAGACCCGAACCGGCCGGAAACAAAATTTTTGGTCCAGGACATGTTGCTGCAAGGCTCGAGCGGTATGACGAGCGAATTTTTCCCGGAAGAAAGCCAGAAAAAATTCGAAGAGCTGGTTGAGACGATAACCGTTCTTACAAAGAACCTTAACGAAGTCGTTGGCGACCCCAACACCAAAGAAGATTTCAAGTCAATTCTGGCTAATATCTCCAATGCATCCAGGCAGGCCACGAAGATGTTCGAAGAGGTCCAGAAACTCTCTGCCGCCGGCACTACACTTTTGAAAAATGCCGATGCCAAAGTAGACAAGTTCGTTACCGCTATGGTTACAACGAGCGAAGAGCTAAGTAAAACATTAGCAGGGATGCGGGCAATATTAGAAAAGGTGAACAGCGGGAAAGGCACGGCCGGCAAGCTCGTAAATGACCCGGAATTGTACGAAAATCTGGTCGAGAGTACCGAGGAAATGAGAGAGCTGTTGAAAGAGCTGAAGTCCTTCATGACCGAAGCCAACAAGAAGGGTAGTCTGCCAATCAATACGAAGATCTTCTAATATTTTCTGCCTTAATTCAACGGTGTCGTGTAATGGTCCGAAAGGTTCGAGGCCAATGCCCGAATCCCTGCTTGTTCCAATGTTGGGAAACCCGCTAACAATTTTTTTTCGCTCCTTTTGGACCGTTTCTTTGCACTCAAAGTATATGCTGATTTGCAAATCATACTTCGATGGTTTTGTTTGAACGAGTGATGCTTATAATCCTTTCGTTGAGAAAATCCTGAGCAATTTTTCAGATGTTTACGCCGGCCAAGGTGCTGCTTTTATCAACCGTGCTTGGCGGCTGAGTTGAACTATCGACAGCCGAGGATTTGAGCAAAAACGCCCGATAATATTATATTTATCCTGTTTTTTTGCCTTGTACGTCTATGCCCCGTCGTACGTCATCTGTCATCCGTTCTTCGCCCATCGAGCATCCAGCATCGAGCATCCAGCATCGAATCTGTGAGTCTTATTATTCCTGGCAATTCTGCAGGGCGTATTTCAGGGCCCAGTCGATGAACATTGCGTGATTGTTATTTTTGTAGCTGCCATCCGGATTCTTACATCTCGCTTGAGCCTGCTTTATCTGCTCGACAATCGGCTGAGCTTTGCTGCCGATGCTCTGGATTTCTCGTGCCGCGTGTAAGACTACCGTTTCGCGCTTCTCTTGGAGGCCTTTGGCTAATACCGGCAATGCGTTTTCACACAGGTCAAGTTTGCACAATGCACCGGCTGCGGCGAATCGGACATTGGGGCTCGAATCTACAAGCAACTCGGTTAATTTTTCCGCGGCAGGAGCAGCCTGGGAATTCAGGGCACTTATGGCAACGACAGCCCAGTACCTGACCGCAGGTTGGGGGACATTTAGTAATTCGAGCATCTTCGGAAGCGCCTCCGGAGATTTTCCGACCAGGTCGGCAGCCAATAATGCACACGGCAGACGATATTTTTTGGAAGACGGTCGGGCAATTTCGTAGGGAGTGGAGCCTTCGGCGAGAATGTGCATTTGGGCCTCCGGCAGCAGGCCTGTGTCACGCGTCTCGGCCATCCATTTACGGTGCACCTTGCGCATACGTTCGAGAATGCGCTGATGGCCGGACGAGTCAGCCAGGTTACGTATTTCGTGCGGGTCGGCCAACGTATCATAAAGTTCCTCTACAGGTTTGTCAGGTTGGAAGAATAATTTCTGCGTGTCGGTAAGCCCGCCTTCTTTGACTACTCTGCGAAGCTCGGCCATAATGTCCGCCCTGTCCGGATATTCACTCGGCTGGACATAGGGCAGATGCGGCATATAGTTGCGAATATACTTGTAGCGTTTATCGCGGACGCAGCGCGACATTTCATAAACCTCGTCCACGCGGCTGGCTGCTCCAAAGACATATTTTCGCGGCGGGCCTGCCTGGTCGCCAAGGAACGCATCCCCTTGCATATAGCCGGGGACAGGCAATCCAGTTAAGCTCAAAACCGTCGGCGCAAAATCAACGAAACTAACCAGCCGGTCGGTCTTTCGGCCCGGTTTGACCGGCGCGATGCTCTGATATCGGGCAGGGAAACGAATAATCAGCGGGACATGCAGACCGGAATCGTAGAGCGTTCTTTTGTGTCGAGGTACACCGAGGCCGTGGTCTGCAAAAAAGAACACGATTGTATTATCAGCCAAGCCGTCATCCCGGAGCCGGCCGAGCAAATCGCCGACCTGCTTGTCCATAAAGGTAATCAGGTCGTAGTAGCGGGTCCAGATTTTCCGCACGATAGGAGTATCGGGATAGTATGGCGGCAGCGGAACCTTGGCCGGGTCGTGACATTCTTCGGGTTTTAGTTTCGAGCGATACCTGGCGAAAAAGTCTTCATCGGAGCCGTTAATCTGTCCCTGGTGCGTGGAAGTGAAATTGAACACACTAAAAAACGGCTGGCCCGGCTTACGCTTGCGCCAGTGGGCTGTTTGACTTGACTCGTCCCAGACGTTGATATCGGTAAAGTTGTAATCTTTTTTGTAATTGTTTGAACAGTAGTATCCGGCTGCCCGCAAAAGTTCAGGAAAACACCTGACCTGCTTCGGCAACCGCACGTTAGAGCGCAGGTGCTGGGTGCCGAGAGAGGTAGCGTACACCCCGGTGACCAGACATGAACGCGCGGGCGCACAAACCGGGGCAGTTGCATAAGCATTTGTGTATAGCGTTCCCTCCGCGGCTAATTTATCCAGATTCGGTGTGAAAGCAAAAGTATCACCGTAACAGCCAAGATAGGGATTGATGTCTTCGCAGGTAATCCAGAGGACATTAGGCTTTTCTCGGGATATTCCATCAGCCGGTCGTTTCGCAGCGTTGATGCAGCCCGGAATGGCTAATATGACGGCATTTAATCCTGCGGCTTTTAGAAAATCACGGCGTGTATAATTGGATATGCTCATATTTGGCCTTTCTTTGCTATTTGTTCTTTCCCTTCTTCTACCTTTTACTCTTGCCACCCGGCTGATAAGCCGGATTCGGCTTAGGCATCTTGGCACCGGCAACCCGCAGCCATCTGTTCAATTTGGCATCGAGTTCTTTGACCTTTTCCGGCATTTTCTCGGATAGGTCGTTCTTTTCCGAGAGGTCCTCCTTCAGATTAAACAGCTCGAAGGTCTTGCCCTCGTACCGCTTGATGAGCTTCCAATCGCCCGCACGTATGATGCTGTAAGGGACGATACTGCCGCGATAGTGGGGGAAGTGCCAGAAAACTGCTTCGCGGGAGAGCTTCTTTGTGCCGCTGGATTTCAGATGCTTGACAAGCGAGACGCCGTCAATAGCTCGGTCGCTCGGCAGCGGTACACCCGCGACCTCGCAAACGGTCGGGAAATAATCGACGCTTGTAACCGGCTCGTGGCTTAGTGTGCCGGGCTTGATTACGCCCGGCCAGCGGATAATCGCAGGTACGCGGATACCGCCTTCATAGGGAAAGCCCTTGCCGGAACGCAGGGGAGCGTTGTTGGTAACGCCTGAAAGCCCGCCATTGTCGCTGGTGAAAATAACGATGGTCTTTTCTGTCAGGTTGAGCTCGTTGAGCGTCGAACAGATTGCACCCACGGCGTTATCCACGCTTTCAATCATCGCCGCGTACGCCGGATTCTTCTGGCCATATCGAGGTTTATTGCGGTATTTTTCCGTCACGTCCTTTTTGGCCTGGATGGGTGTGTGAACTGCATAGTGGGCCATATAGAGGAAGAACGGCTTATCTTTGTGTTCACGAATAAACCCGACCGCTTCATCGGCTTCGCGGTCGGTGAGGTACTCGCCCTTGCGTCGGGGCTTTAGTGTCGGGATTCGGCCCTGACCCTTTCGAAAATATGGGTCAAAATAGGTGGGGGGCTGGCCGAAGTCACAGCCGCCGATGTTGAAATCGAAGCCCTGCCTGTCCGGGTACCAGTCGTCGGCGCCCAGGTGCCACTTTCCGATGTGACAGGACGTATATCCTGCCGATTCGAGGGCTTCTGCAATTGTAAGCTCTTCAAGTTCCATCCACAGGGCATTCGGCGGGCACAGCAGCTTTCTGTTTTTGCCGCCAACATATTGCGTGGGATTTTTCTTATCTGCCGGTATTTTGCCGCCCTGGAAGCGGGAGCGTATCCAGTCGGTAACGCCGAGTCGGGCGGGGTATCGGCCCGTCATCACGGCCGCCCTTGTCGGCGAACAGACCGCACAGGCGGCGTATCCGTCGGTGAACCGCATGCCGTCAGCAGCAAGCCTGTCAATATTCGGCGTTTCGTAGAAGCCGCCGGAGGCGGGGCCGTAACAGCCGACATCCCGCCAGCCGAGGTCGTCGACGAGGACTAAAACGAAGTTAGGCTTCTTCCGGGACGAACCGCCCATAAGCTGTTGAGCTCCGCTCGTGCATCCCGGCAGAACCAATGACGCCGCTCCCAAACTCATGACCTTTAGAAAATCGCGCCGTGCGTACTCTTGTTTACCCATTTTAACTTCTCCATACTGATAATAGATTGTTCAAATTAACAGTTTTTTGGAAGATTACGATAATATTTAGTCTTTTCGGTCAGGTCCTTTTATCTGCAAACAGAACTACCAGTCTAAGTAAAGAAAAAAAATCCTTTTTTCCCATTTTTTTCAGGTTACAGACGATAAGTTACCATCCACAAAGAAATTAAGCAAAAATATTTTGTTTTGACTAAAGAGGTGATTTTTGTTGACAAATGTAGTAATGATTTTGTACATTGTGATTACAGTTGCTTGCGAATGTGAACGCAAGCACTAAATAATCGTATTATGGTATTAGAACTTATGAGATACCACAGGATTCCAGATGAGACTATCCGGCGGCTGCCGGTTTATCTGAGAGGTCTGATTCTTTTATTGGAAGAAGGACAAAAGAGTGTTTCCAGCCAAAATCTGGCAGGTTTTGTCGGCGTTAATGCCTGGCAGATAAGAAAGGATTTTTCCTACTTCGGCGCTTTCGGCACACCGGGAGTGGGCTATAACATCGAGAGGCTTGTCAAGCAGGTGAAGAAAATCCTCAAACTTGATGTTATAAAAAAGGCGGCATTAGTTGGAGTTGGTAATCTGGGCCTGGCTGTTTTGGCATATCCCGGCTTTGGAATATATGACTTTAACATTGCCGCCGCTTTCGATAACGACCCCAAAAAGGTCGGCAGGAAAATAGAAAATCTTACGATTGAAGACGCTTCAAAACTGCGGCTGTTAAAAAAGCGAAAAATCAGCCTCGCTATTATTGCGGTTCCACGAGAGGCAGCCCAGCAAACAGCAGATGCACTGGTGAAAGCAGGTGTGAGAGGCATCTTGAATTTTTCGCCGTGCCATATAACGGTCCCCAAAAAAGTGAAGGTAATAACTATCGACATTGCGATGGACCTTGCCCGGCTGCCGTACTATATGCCGGCAAACTGAAATGCCAAAAGCGAAAGGAATTAAGCGAAAAAAACAAATAATAAATTACAAAAATGTTGAAAAAGTTCTGGATTTTGACTTGTAATTTTCGTATAAAGTTGGGTTTTATTCTGATGTGACAAATGAAAGCTGGATTTACAAGACAATTAAAGCCGTTTTTGGACGCCGTCGCCGAGAAGATGGAGCTTTATGTTCCGAAGAAAGCCGGAGAGCATTATATCTACACAAAATATGACGCTTCCGCTGAGGGGCCGGTAGAACTTAACAACATACGCACCTGTCCGACGGCAAAAGAGTTTTTGTTCCCGATATGTGAGCTTGCAGCGATTTTCCCGGAACCTGCTGAGCCGGAGCAGGTAAAACCATTTGCCGTATTTGGGCTTAAAGACTGCGATTTGCGCTCTATCGAAATCCTGGACAAGGTTTTCGCAGATGATGAGGATTTTCTCGACCCTCTTTATCTAAGCCGGCGCCAGAATATGCTTTTAATCTCATCCGATTGCTTCGAGCCTGGCGAGAGCTGCTTCTGCACCCTTTGCGGCGGACAGCCTTTTGCCCGGAGCGGTTTTGATTTGAATGTCTCCGGAATGAGCGATGGCTTTGTCGTAGAAGCCGGTTCGCAAAAAGGGCAGGATTTCATAGAAAAACACTCCCAGCTATTCAGCGATGTTACTGATTCCCTGCTGGCCAAGCGAGACGACAACAGGGCCGCGATACAAAAACAGCTTGAGGAAAACAACGCCAAATACCAGCTTGACGTGCCAATTAAGGAAATCGTGGAAAACAGCCAGGAGTCTGATATTTTTGACGCTGAGGCAGAAGGTTGTGTCGAATGCCAGGGCTGTACGAGGATATGTCCCACCTGTCATTGTTTCTACCTTTACGATACGAAACAAAAGGATTACTTTGCCAAGATGAAGATGTGGGACAGTTGTATGAGGCAGGCTTACGCCGAAGTGGCGGGCGGCGCAAATCCTCGCAAGGTGCTCGGGGAAAGAGTGAAACATCGGCTCCTGCACAAGTTTGTTTATTTTCTTGAAAGATACGGCCTTGAGATGTGTGTCGGCTGCGGCAGATGCATAGATACCTGTGCCGGCGGCTCAGACATGCGGGAGCTTCTGAAGAAACTGAATGAAGAACTTAAGGGAAACGACCAGAAAAAGGCAAAAGTTTCAAAATGAACGAGAATCCCTATCAGCCTATAAACGGCGAAATCGTTGAGATTATAGATGAATCCACAACGATTAAAAGTTTTGTCGTAGTGCCGGAAGAACCCTTCAAGTTCGAGACTGGCCAGTTTGTGGAGCTGACTCTGCCGGGCGAAGGCGAAGCGCCGTTTACGCCCTCTTCGTCACCTGCTGATACCGAGAAGATGGAAATTACGATTATGAAAGCGGGGCGGATGACAGGTTTACTGCACGAGTGCAACAAGGGACAAAAAGTTGGTATTCGCGGTCCCTACGGCAACGGCTATCCGATTGGGGATTTTGTCGGCAAAGAAATCTACATCGTGGGCGGCGGCGTAGGTTTGGCACCAATTCGGTCGCTATTTTTGACCCTGGTCGAGAGAATCAAGGACTTCAAATCCGTGGTCTGCCGGTATGGAGCCAAGACACCTGACGATTTTATTTACAAAAAAACGCTTTTCGGCCCCTGGCAGAAGCTCTCCGGCGTTGATATTAAACTTACCGTCGACGAAGCAAAAGGAGACTGGAAAGACAATGTCGGCGTAGTAACCACGATATTGAAGCCCAAGGACGTGAAGATTGACAACGCCGTTGCGGTGGTCTGCGGCCCGCCTATTATGATGAGATTTGCCACCTTAAAGCTGCTGGACTTCGGATTCGGCGGTGAAAACATTTATCTTTCAATGGAAAAGAACATGAGCTGCGGGATAGGTAAATGCGGCCATTGTATGCTCGGCAAGTATTATGTCTGTAAGGACGGACCCGTCTTTACGTACGACCAAGTAAAGGACTATGCGGATATTTGGGCTTAAAAAAACACGGGGCGCGGCTTGTGAATTGAGCCGCGAGACAGGAGATACGGAACTCGAAATTATGGGTGCGAAGTTAATAATAGATTTAGCAAAATGCAAACTGCAGGACGAATCCAACGTGCAGTGCTCGTACAAACATCATCCTGAAAACAAAGGCATCGACGCGCTGCTGGAAATGGTTCGTTTCGCCCTGATATGCCGCAAGTGTGAAGCCGCGCCGTGTGTTAAAGCCTGTCCTAACGAGGCATTAGAAAAGGCGCCAACCGAAGATGAGGACTCCGGCATTCTTAAACGGGCAAATATGCTGTGCACCGGGTGCGGCACCTGTGCGATAGCTTGTCCGTTCGGAACGATATATACCGACCTGATACCTTTTCCAAGC
>Ga0114922_10002120_pt1 | contig 18709 bp, 16 predicted proteins | sample AartaG_FD_100975 | JGI IMG/M metagenome (GOLD analysis project Ga0114922, IMG submission 100975) | Deep subsurface microbial communities from Aarhus Bay to uncover new lineages of life (NeLLi) - Aarhus_00045 metaG | ecosystem: Environmental > Aquatic > Marine > Oceanic > Sediment | place...
CTCCGGGATTACATAGGGCAAAATAAACAGCTTGATTTGCAGGAGAGCCAGAATAGGGCTGGACATTTACATGCGGTACTTTAAATAATTTTTTTGCTCTTTGGCGGCAAAGATCTTCAATTTTGTCATAAAACTCTAAACCAGCGTAATATCTTTTCTTTGGATATCCTTCAGCATATTTGTCGGTTAAAATTGAACCTAAGGCCTCTCGAACTGGTGAAGAACTGTGATTTTCAGAAGGAATCATTTCAAGAGAAGTTTTTTGTCTTTCTTTTTCTTCTTTATAAAGATTATAAATTTGAGAGTCTGTTTTTTTGAGAATCATTAGATTCGACACCAATACACTAATGAAACACCAATGACACTAATATCTATTTTTAGATTTTTATATTTTTAGGTTTTTATTTGTATAATTGGTGTCGATTCGTATATTGGTATCGTGTTATTTTTAATCTTACCATATTTTCTATTTTTTCTTAAATTTTGTTTAATAAAAAGAAAAGTCCCGAGAAGAACAAAGTCTTCTCGGGACTTGAAGGAGGTCAAGCCGTTCTGCGGACGGCGAGGAAGCGGCATTCCCTGGACCAGCCGCTCGCAAACCAGATGAGGCTCAGGAAGCGCTTGGACTCGTCCGAGCGCAGAGACGGAAAGACGAGGTGGCCGTCCGGCGCCTGCCAGCCAGAACCGAGAGCCAGAATCGGGAACCGTTTCTGCAGGTCTGGCTGAGCAGCTCCCAGAGCCAGAAGTTCTGGCAGAGTGGCAGGACGATAGCCCTGCTCTTCCATCTCTGAGGCGGCTTGCTCGGTGCTCATCTTTCGGTTGAAGTGAAAGAGCGTGACTTTCACTTTCTGGCAACCTTCACCTTCGATCGGAAAGTATTCCGGGATGATGTCTGAATTCTTCCAGTCGAGGTGGCAGGATTCGATCATCTCGGTCAGAGTGTGACTGTAGTCCACGACCACCTCATAGGTGTCCTGGATTACGAGGATCAGCTCGGCGATCCGCCTCCGGAGACCCTCATCCTTGAGAATTCGCCGGATGTCCCCATCGCTGCCGCCAAGGTTCAGAACCTCGTCGACAAGCGCCTTGACGATCTCAAAGGTCGTGCCCAAAGCCGACAACAACTCACTCTTCTTGCGTGCCATTTTGGCACCTCCTTCTTCTGCGGGCGTACCCCTTATCTAGGACCATCCTAGACCTAGAGCCTACCCATTGCCAAAAAACTATCTTAATTATAGCATATCTATTCTATTTTGTCAAGGGTTTGAGCTTATTTTCTTAAAATTTTTGTTTTTTTTGAGGTCAAATCAATTATAAGGGAGGGAGAGCTTGGAGGTAAATTACCAGCATCAAGAATCAAATCAGGTCTACACTCTTCTTCTTCAAATCCTTCCAAAACCTCTTTAATTCTTGCGAAAGGCCCCCTGCCAGAAATATTAGCTGAAGTTCCAATTAATGGTTTTTTTGTTCTGTTGAGTAATTCCGCAACTAATTTATAATCTGGGATTCTCAAACCAATTGTTTCTTCTCTACCAAACAAAGTTTTTGGCAAACCACAATTTCTTTTTCTCTCTAAAACTACGGTTACCTTCCCTGGCCAAAGTTCCTTTAAAAGTTCTTCTTGTTTTTTGTCAATTATCGCCAATTTCTTCGCCATTTCAATATCTTTTACAAAAATTGGAATGGGTTTCAATTTATCTCTTCTTTTAATTTTAAAAACCTTCTCTACTACTTTATTATTAGTGGCATCGGCCAAAAGGCCATAAACTGTATCTGTTGGACAAACTATAACCTGCCCTCTTTCCAAAAATTTAGCGGCTCTTTCTATCACATCTCTGGCCCTGGCAGAAATAATCTCAAATCTTCTAGTTCGCCAGAAAAGTTTTTTGAATTTTTTGAAAGACCTTAAAAAACAAGAAAGAAATATTATATCTGCCGGATTACCAAAATCTAACCAGAAATCTTTAATCATTTTAACTTTTACTTTTTTCTCTCTGGCTAAAAGATTAGTGGCATCGGTAATTTCATATTCGCCCCGAGGAGACTTTTCAATTTTTTTAATTTTATCAAAAATTCCTGTTGTAAATTTATAAAGACCAGCATTAACTATATTCCCGACGAATTTTTTTGGCTTCTCAACAATTTTCTTCAAAAAAACATTCTCTAAAACAAGGACTCCATATTTCTCAGGGTTTCTTCGATAAATCCCGGCAATATAATTATATTTCCCGCCTACGTCCATTGCTTTTAAATCTCTCGCAGAATAAAGATTATCTCCGCAAAGATAGATAAAATCACTCTTACCAACAATATCTCTCACACACATTAAGGGACAGGCGGTTCCATAAATTTTCTCTTTCGGGCCTAAGATTTCGTATTGACTAACCATCCTTATTTTGTATTGGCTTTTTCGCAGGCTTTTAAGAGGTGGGTTGTATTTTTCTAAAAACTCTCTTATAAGTTCTTCCTTAAACCCAGTTACTAAAATCAAATCTCGATATCCTGCTCTTAAAAGATTATCTAAAAGATAAGCTAAAAAAGGCCTTTTTCTGACTTTAATAAGGTGCTTACTTTTATGTTTTGTGAGGTGAAGCATGCGGGTGCCTTGACCCGCAGCAGCAATCACTACCTTTTTGATCATATGTTTAGAGTTCTGGCTAGTTTAAAAGCTTTTTTGTTCAACTCAAGGTATCTTTCTGGAATAATTTCTGAAATAGCTTTTAAGATTGAACTTGGTTTCAAAGGAATTATTTTTTTGAAAGCTCCATAACTTAAAAGATAAACGCCACTAACCACTTCTTTTCCTAATTCTTTCTTACAAATTTCCGAAGCAGAAATTATATATTTCCTGCCCTTTGTTAAAGCATTTATTTTTTTAATGATTTCTTTCTCAGAAAGAGCGCCTGGAAAAGAAAGAGAATATTTGTTTACCAAAAAGACAGTTTTGGGATTAGCATAGGAGATTGCTCTTAAACTTTCTGAAACTTCCAAACTCAAAATTAAATCAGCCGTCCCTAAAGAAATTAAAGGAGAATAAACTTTTCTGCCAAGCCTTATATGGGTTTCCACACTTCCACCCCTTTGAGACAAACCATGAAGTTCCGAAGTTTTAACATCAAAACCTTCTATCAAAGCTGCTTCAGCGATAATCCGAAGTAAGGTAATTAATCCTTGCCCCCCCACTCCGGAAATAATGATATTGAAATTTTTTTCCATAATTATTTTTTTTGTTTTTTGGCAAATAAAGCACACACCCGGCGAGCAACAATTACCGAAACCTCTTTTTTATTTAAAAATTCTTTAATAGCAGCTTGCAATTCTTTAATATTTATAGGGTCAATAACCTTTACATTTTTTACTCCGCAAGCTCTGGCAATATTTTCAATTTTTATTTCTTGGGTAGTTTCTCCCATTCCTGTTCTTCCCATCCCGGGATTAGGCTGAAGGCCAGTCATAGCGGTGATTCGATTATCCATTACAATAATTAAAGGATTTGTTTTATTAAAAACAGTATTAATTAAAGCAGGAATTCCAGCATGAAAGAAAGTTGAGTCTCCAATAAGAGCCACAAGTTTCTGTTTGGAACTCTTTTTTATTCCATGAGCTATTCCGATTGAAGAACCCATACAGAGAAGATAATCTTGAATATTATGAGGGGAAAAACCAGCTAACATATAACAACCAATATCTCCGCCAAAAATTGTGTTTTTAGGTGCTGTTTTTTTTATAGCTGAAAAAACAAGCCAGTAAGGACAGCCTGTACAAAGCCGAGGAAATCTTTTTGGTAAATCCACAGGGATAATTTTCGGTTTTTGAAATCTTTCACCAGTAATTTTCGAAATAGCTAAACTAATTTTCTCTAAATTTAATTCTCTAACCTCAGGTAGAAGATTTTTTCCAAAAATTTCCAATTTAGGATTAATTTCTTTAGCTAAAATCTTAACTTCTTTTTCTAAATAACCTTCTAATTCTTCAACAATTAGAACTTTTTTGAGATTTTTAACAAAGTTTTTAATTTTTTTCTCTGGCAAAGGATAAAAAAAGCCGAGTTTTAAAATCGGCAAATTCAAATTTAATTCCTCTAAAGCCTCTTTTACATATAAATAGGAAATCCCAGAAGTTATAACTCCAAGCTGGTCAGGGACCCGTCCTCTGTCAACTTTGTTTATTTTGGATCTCTCTGCGAATTCTCTTATTTCTTCTATTTTTTCCAAAAGCTCCTCTTTCATTTCCAAAACGCGCGGAGGCATGGTAACAAATCTTTTAACATCTTTTACGAATTTCCCTACCGGCTGAGATTTCTTCCTCTCTACTTTCTCTAATTCGACCGGCATTCGCTGATGGGCAACTCTGGTAGTTATTCTTATTATTACAGGGGTTTCAAATTTTTCTGAAATTTCAAAAGCTAACTTCGTAAAATCCTTAGCCTCCTGAGCGTCTGATGGTTCTAAAAAAGGAATGTGGGCCAAATAAGCATAAGCTCTAGAATTTTCTTCAGATTGACCGGAACTCCAACAAGAAGGATCATCGGCTACAATTATTACTGTTGGTCCTTTAGTTCCTGTATAACAGAAAGGGAGTAAGCTATCGGAACAAACATTCAAACCAAAACTTTTCATAGCTACTAAACATTTTAGCCCGGAAAAACTAGCTCCAATTGCCGCCTCTAAAGCTACTTTCTCATTGGTTGAAAATTCAAAACAAACTTTGTAATCTTTGGCAATTTTTCCAAAAGTATTACCTATTTCTGAACTAGGGGTCCCGGGGTAAGCTGAAACAAAATCAACCCCTGCTTCCAGAGCTCCTTGAACTATTGCTTCGTTTCCTAATAGAATTTTCTTCATATTTTTGATTTTTCCGTATCTTTAACAATAGCATTTTTTGTGAAAAAATTAAACAGAACAGAAAATATATCGTAAAAAATAAAAAGGGGCGAATTCTCGAATAAGAATTCGCCCCTTAGTCGCTTTTGCGACTTAGACGGACTTGCGAGCACGAACCACGCGGCAGTGGGAGGCGAAGCCGCCCCCAAGCCAGCAGAAGTACAGGTACCACCCGTCCTTCCAACCGAGGCACGGGACCTGGCGGCTGCCAGCCAAGTCCCCCCAGACAGTGCCCGTAAAGACGAGCACGTACTTCCGCCACTCTTGAGGAATGGCTTCTTGACGCCGAAGCATTGCCTCGGCGTGACGCTGGCCAAGACCAAGCTCGGTCCGTTCCAGCATCGTTTCGCCGGGAACATGATCTTCTTCCTCGCGGAGAAAGCCCGCCAGTTCCAGTTCAAACAAGCCTTCTCTGGCCTCGGTGTCGATCACCAGCTCCCAGTCATCTTGCTGCCTGTCGCAGTCAAAGGTAGCAACGAACTGAAAGGCCACCGACGACGCACCTTCCATGACACACCGTCCTTTCTGACAAAGTGCTTTGTTGCGAAAACCCGCAACTGGCGTATAAAGCACTCTGCTTTATATTACTTCAATTATGGCATATTTATTTATTTTTGTCAACAGCAATAACGAAATTAAGCAATCTTCCCAAAAATCATTCCAATTTCAGAAGAAGGAGTGCCAGGGTAAGCTGAAACAAAATCAACCCCTGCTTCCAGAGCTCCTTGAACTATTGCTTCGTTTCCTAATAGTATTTTCTTCATATTTTTGATTTTTCTGTATTTTTAATAATAGCATTTTTTGTGGAAAAATTAGACAGAACGGAAAATATATCGTAAAAAATGAAAAGAGGCGAATTCTCGGATAAGAATTCGCCTCTTAGTCGCTTTTGCGACTTAGACGGACTTGCGGGCGCGAACCAGGCGGCAGTGGGAAGCGAAGCTGCTCCTGAGCTGGCTGAAGTTCAGACGCCACTCTTTACCGCTCCAACAGAGGAACGGGACGTCGCGGTGACCACCCGGGTCTCGCCAGACAGTGCCTGTAAAGACGAGCGTGTACTTCCGCCACTCTTTGGGAATGGCGGGCTGGTGCCGAAGCATTGCCTCGGCGTGATGCTGGCCAAGACCAAAGTCCTCGGCCCGTTCCAGCATCGTTTCGCCGGGAACATGACTTTCTCCCTCGCGGAGGATTTCCGCCAGTTCCGGCCTAAACTCGCCTTCCTTGGCCGTGGTGTCGGCCTTCAATTTCCAGTCATCTTGCCGCTTATCGTGGTCGAAGGTGGCAGTGAGCTGGAAGACCAGCGGCGGGAAATTCATCACGAAAGCCAATGTCTCCCTGAAAACCTCCTTGCTGTGGGCAAGAGCTGCCCAGAACTCCTTGCCGGCACCGACCTCTCTGCCGGTGACAACCGCCTCGTGTATGAGGCCGTGGTCCTTTCCGAAATCCGACGACGACGCACCATTCATGACACACCGTCCTTTCTAACAAAATGCTTGTTGCGAAAGCCCGCAACCGGCGTATAAAGCACTTTGCTTCATACTACTTCAGTTATAGCATATTTATTTATTTCTGTCAATCCTTCACACGAGTTTTGGGTGAAGGGCCAACAGCAATAACAAAATTAAGCAATCTTCCTTTAACAAAAACTACTTTTTTAATCTTTTTATCTCCTATCCATCTTTTAACTTTTTGATGAGATAAAGCAAGCTCTTTGGCTTCTTTCTCTGAAATGCCAGCCTCAATCTCTATTTTATCACGAATTTTGCCGTTAATTTGAATAACTAAAGTTATTTTTTCTTCTTTTATTAATTTTGGATCATATTTAGGCCATTTTTGAGTACAACAAAGACCTCTAAATCCCGCCTTTCCCCACATTTCTTCTGCTAGGTGCGGAGCAAAAGGGCTTAATAGAATCAGAAATTTAAAATAATGAATTATGGGTACAAACTCTTGTTTTCCCATTTCATTTACCAAAATCATCAATGAAGAAACTGCTGTGTTAAACTTTAAAGATTCAATATCCTTTCCCACTTTCTTTATCGTTTTGTGAAGTAGTCCTTCTGATTCTTTATTTTCTGTTCTCTGTTTACTGTTTACTGTTTTCTGTTGCAATTTCCAAACCTTCTCCAGAAATCTTCTTACCCCTTTGACTCCTTTTGTATCCCAAGGAATCATTTGTCCAAAAGGACCCATAAACATTTCGTAAATCCTTAGGGTATCTGCCCCATATTGTTTTATAACTTCATCAGGATTAATGACATTACCTTTAGACTTGGACATTTTAATCCCACCTTCGCCAAGAATTATTCCGTGAGAAGTTCTTTTTTTATAGGGTTCAGAGCCAATAGATTTTGGCACTGCTCCAATATCCCACAAAAATTTATAAATAAAACGAGAATATAATAAGTGCAAGGTCGTGTGTTCCATTCCGCCATTATACCAATCGACTGCCATCCAATATTTGAGTAATCTTGAGTTAGCTAATTCTTTATCATTTTGAGGATCGCAATAGCGCAAGAAATACCAGTTAGAACCTGCCCAGTTTGGCATAACATCGGTCTCCCTTCGTGCGACTCCGCCGCACTCAGGGCAAGCTACTTTTACCCACTCTTTAGCTTGCATCAAGGGAGATTCACCTTTTTCGTTTGGTTTGTAATCTCGAACTTTGGGAAGTTCAACCGGTAAATCTTTTTCGGGAACGGGTACCCAACCGCATTTTCCGCATTCAACCATTGGAGTTGGTTCTCCCCAGTAATGCTGACGGGAAAAAACCCAATCCCTAAGCTTATAATTGACTGTCCAACGACCATTACCCTTTTTTACCACATAATCCCCAATAGCTTTTCTAGCTCTTTCAGTTTTCATTCCAGAAAATTTACCAGCATTTATCATTATCCCTTCCCCAGTGTAAGCCTTTTTAAATCTCCCGTCAGAAACCACCAAAGGAGCTTTTCTCGGCAGTTCTTTCTCTTCTTTTAGAGGTTTGATAACCTCAACCACCGGTAGATTATAAAGTCGGGCAAACTCAAAATCTCTCTGGTCGTGAGCTGGGGTACATTTAACAATGCCTGTACCGTATTCATAAACAGCAAAATTAGCAATAAAAAGGGGCATTCTTCTGCCTGTCAGATGATTGATAACATACTGACCAATGAAAAAACCTTCTTTTTTCTTTTCAACATTTCTTGGATCTTTGATTTTGTCTTGAATAACTTTATCACAAAACTCCTTAGCCTTTTTCTCGTATTTTGTTCCTTTAACCAACTTATCAATTATAGGATGCTCAGGAGCTACCACCATAAAGGTTGAACCCCAACTAGTGTGCGGCCAAGTAGTAAAAGTTTTTAACTTCAAATCCATATTTTCTACCTGCCAATTTTCCTCTAATCCTTCACTCCGACCAATCCAATCTTTCTGAATAGCTTTTATCTTTTCCGGATAATCAACTAAATCTAGGTCATCAATAAGTCTGTCAGCATATTTGGTAATTTTTAACATCCATTGCTCTTTTTCTTTTCTCACCACTTTCTCGCCACAACGCTCGCATTTACCATCAATTACTTCTTCATTAGCTAATCCAATCTTACAACCTGGACACCAGCTAATTGGTATTTTGGTTTTATATGCTAAGCCATTTTTAAAAAGCTGAACAAATATCCACTGAGTCCATTTATAATATCCCGGGTCTGCGGTATTAATTTCTCTACTCCAATCAAAAGAAAGCCCTAAGTTTTTTTGTTGGCGCTTAAAATTATCTGTGTTTCTCTCAGTAGCAAGAGCAGGATGAATTCCTGTTTTAATAGCGTAGTTTTCAGTCGGCAAACCAAAGGCATCCCAGCCCATCGGAAATGAAACATTAAAACCCTGCATTCTTCTTTTACGAGCAAGGATATCAAGTCCTATATAACTTCGGCAATGCCCTACATGAAGCCCTTCACCCGAAGGATAAGGAAATTCAACTAAAACATAAAACTTCGGCCTTTTTGAGAAATCCTCTGCTTTAAAAATATCTTGCTTTTCCCACGCTTTCTGCCACTTTTGTTCTATTTTAGATGGATTATATTTTGTAGACATTTTGATCTTTAATAATAACAAAATTTAAGTTTTTTTAGAAGAACTTGACCCCGTAGAGAAAATTTGGCAGCTCGCCTTTGGCGAGCAAATTGACAAAGTCAGCCAAATTTCTTCTACGGGGTTGACAAATTTATAATCTATATATAATCTAAACGTAGGAATATAGCACTTTCACAATCAAAGAAAAAGGAGAGAAAAATAGCAACAACAACAATCTTGATCGTGGATGACGAAGGAGTAATAAGAAAGGTTTTAAAATTCTTCTTGCGAAAAGAATGGCATAAAAGATCTTTAAAAACAAACCGAACGGAACGACTTGATTTACTCGAGGCAAGATATGGCCGAGAGGCAGTTGATATAATCCCAAATCTTGGAACTCTTCCTGATCTAATCATCACCGACAACGAAATGCCTATAATGACTGGTGTCGAATTGTCCCAATGGGTAAAAGAAAATCATCCAGAAATTCCGGTTATTTTGACGAGCGGAAAACCAGAACCAGAAGAACATCGAGCTGATGACTTTGTTAAAAAACCTTTTAACTTAACGGAACTCAAAACAACTATTGAAACGCTCCTTTCGGAAGAAGCAATTGAAAAAGCCAGATAAACTGGCTTTTTTCTTTCTAAATTTTGAAGAGATCTCCTGCGTTTTGGGTAGTAATTTCAGCTATTTTCTCGTATTCTATATTTTTTATTTTAGCAATTCTTCGAGCGATATATTTTAGAAAAATTGGCTCATTGCGATCTTTATGAACCTCTGGAGGTGTCAAGTAAGGACAATCTGTTTCAAGTAAAATTTTATCTAGGGGCGTTTTTTCAATTATCTCGTCTAAATCTAACTTAAAAATTATCCCATTAAATCCTAGATAAAATCCCATCTCTAAATATTTTTTCGCTTGTTCCCAATTACCAGTAAAACAATGAACTACTCCTTGAACACCCAAATTATTTTTTAAAACTTCTATTAAATCATCGTGAGCCATTCGGCAATGAAAAATTATCGGAAGTTTTAATTCTTTTGCTAAATTTAATTGCTCCAAAAAAACTTCTTTTTGTTTTTCTTTAAATAATTCAAGTTTCTTTTTGGTTTTTGGCCGGTAATAATAATCTAAGCCAATTTCTCCAATTGCTACTACTTTCGACGACTGAGCTAAACTTCTATACTTTGAAGTATGGAAGTTCTCTTCTCTTACTACAAAATTGCCTTCTTCGGGGTCTGTTCTTACCTTTACTAATCCTGCTGTTGAATGAATTGGATGAAGCCCTGCTGCAGCATAAACACCCTCTTTATATCTCCCAGCTATTTCAACTGCTTTTTCGCTTGTCTCGTATTGAGAACCCACATTTATCATCCAAATATTTTCAGCAAGCGTGCGTTTTATCACTTCATCCAAATCATTTTTATAGGCATTAAAATTAATATGAGCATGAGTATCAATTAACATAACGTTAAAATAATTCGACTATTTTTAAAATAGTCGAAATTAAAAAGTAAAAAAACCAAAACTTTTTTTACTTACAACACCACCGCTTCTTTTTCTTTTCTCTTCTGCAAAAATTCTTTTGTAAATTCAAATAAAATTCCAACTAAAGGAATAACTAAGAGCGCTCCTAAAAATCCCCAAAGCTTAGCACCGATAACTAAAGAAACTACAACAAGGGCAGGAGGAAGACTAACAATTTTTTTCATTAATATTGGTGATAAAATATTCCCGTCAATTTGTTGAATTAGAGCGAAAGTAATAAGGACGAAAACTGCCTTTAGCATCTCGGCTGGGAAAATAATCAAGAAAAGCAAAACTCCTGTAAAAAGTGGTCCAATATAAGGAATAAAATTAAATACTCCGGCAAACAATGCCAGGGTAAATGGATATTTTACATTAAAAAGCAAAAAGGTAACATAAGAAGCTACTCCCACAAATAAGCAAGCTAATAAACGGGCGCCAAACCAGCCAGAAACTTTTTTTTGCGATCTCTCCCAAAGATTTAAAGCATAGGCCTCATATTTTTTAGGGAAAACAAGAATTAATACTTTCTCAACTACCCTTTCTTCAAGTGAGAGAAAGATAGCACAAGTAATAACAAAAAGAGTTGAAAAAACTCCGCCAAAAACAGTAAATAAAACGTTAAAAATATTAACTGCCATGGCCTCCAAAAAACCTCCAAGAGACCGTAAAAAACTATCTATATTTTCAAAGGCCTGGAAACCAAGCCCTTTTAGAGGAGGAGAAATTCTCTCGAAATATTCCGGAAAAGACTGCAAAAATTGTCCAATTTCATAACTAAAAATAGGGGTAACTAACCAAAGTAAGGCACTGAATATCCCAAAGATTGTAAAATAAACTAAAATAACACCAACAATTCGAGGAATTCTCTTTTTCTGCAAAAAATCAATGGCCGGATTAAATAAAATTGAAATAATCAAAGCAAAAATAAACCAGATTAAAATATCTCTGATTGCGTAAAAAACATAAAAACAAACAATTGCCAAAGCAATCTTCCAAATTGTTCCCCAGGAGATATCCAAGAGTTTTTCGCTGTTCATAAAAATAGAAAGATCAGAAATTCAATAATTTTTTAAATGGTTTTTTATCCTCAAAAGGTCCTATTAAAGCTGAATTCAATTTTGAGGGTTGGAAAATATCTTGAGCAACCTCCAAAACATCATTAACGCTTACTTTATTAATTTTATCACAAATTTGTTTAGAAGTTAAAATTCTTTTTTCAAGAATCTCTTGGAGGCCACAAAAAGAAGCCTGGGCGTCAGAAGCCTCAAGAAGGAGGGCCATTTTCCCTATTAAGTGATCCTTGGCTTTTTTAAGCTCTTTCAAAGGCACTTTCTCTTGAGAAATCCTTTTGTATTCTTTTAGAATAATACAAATAGCTTTTTTTGATCTTTGATTGTCTGCGCCGGCCTGAGTAACCAAATATCCTGTGTCTGTAAAAGAAGAAGTCTTGGTAATTATATAATAAGCAAGGCCTAATTCTTCTCTTATTTTTATAAATAAACGAGAACTCATCATTCCTCCTAAAATCAATCCTAAAATTTCTTGGGCGTACCTCTGAGGATGAAAGAGACTGTATCCTCTCACCCCTAAACAAAAATGGGTTTGGTCTGTTTCTTTTGTATGTAAGAGAAGTTCAGGTTTTTTCTGTATTTCAGCTACTGGAAATTTCCCAAATGGCTTTTTTGTTTTTATTTTAGAAAAATAATTTCTTATTTTTTTTAGAACTTGGTCAGACGAAATATTCCCTGCCACGCAAACAACGGTATTTGGAGCCACATATTGGCTTTTCATATAGTCCGATAATTGTTGACGGGAAATCTTCAAAACGCTTTCTTTGCTACCAGCAATACTTCGTCCTGCGGGCTGATCGCCATACAAAACTTTATTCCATAGTTCCTGAACATATAAAGAAGGATGATCGTAATACATGTTAATTTCTTCAATAATCACTCCTTTTTCCTTCTTAACATCTTCCAAACCAAGTTTTGAATTTAAATAAACATCAGAAATTACATCTAAAGCTAAATCAAAATGTTTAGCATCAACTTTAGCAAAAAAGCCGGTATACTCTTCCCCGGTAAAAGCATTATAAACCCCTCCCACTCTATCTAAGGGCTCTGAAATAGAAAGCTGGGTGGGTCTTTTTTTGGTGCCCTTGAATAAGAGATGCTCTAAAAGATGAGAAATTCCGTTTATCTCTTTTTTTTCATATTTGGAGCCGGTCCCAACCAACACCAAAACAGTCAGGGCTTTTGTACCTTTTTGAGGAACAGTAATAATTCTAAGACCATTTTTAAGAGTGGTTTTGTTGAACATTAAAAAATTTTAAAAGATTAAGTTTATTTTCTAATTTTCCCTTTTAAAATATTTCTCTGTTATTTCATTTTCTTTTTTGAAAAGAGAAACAATTCTCCATCTAGCCCAGAAAAAGATTACTTTAAAATACCCTTTCTTTTCGTAGCGTCTCAAAGAAGTAATCACATAACAGTTTGTAAGAAGTTTATACTTTCCCCCTTTTGCAAGAGCTTTTTTAATAAAATCGTTGTATTCACCAATGGTTCTTCCTTCGTCAAAACCGTTGATTTTCTCAAAAATATTCCGATGACAAAATAAAACAGCAATTACTCCCTTATATATTTTTAGTCGGTGTATCCAATTTCTGAGTAAAAAAAATAATTTTTCTCTTAAGGTGTTATTATCTGCTCTGCCAACACAACTTCCCAGTGTATTTTCGCCTACGGACTGAACAATTTCCTCAATTGCATTTTCTGACAACTGGCTATCAGCATCCAAAAAAATAAAAATATCACCTTTTGCTATTTTTGCTCCTTTGTTCCGAGCGACACAGACACCAAGAGGACTGGAAAAATCTAAAACTTTATCAGCATAACGTTCTGCTATCTCGAAAGTTTTATCTCGGGAGCCATTCACTACCACAATTATTTCCATTGGATAGTATTTTTGAGCCCTCAACGACTCAATCGTTTTCTGAATATATTTTTCTTCGTTATAAGCCGGTATTATAATTGAAACTTTCGGAGGCATAATTAACTTTCTAACTTTTCCCTCAAAAAAGGAATTAAGTCTTTAATCTTTACTCTTTCTTGCTTCATTGTGTTTCTATCGCGAACTGTTACGTCATCGTTTTCTAAGCTCTCAAAATCAATAGTTAAGCAAAATACAGTGCCGATTTCATCTTGTCTTCTATATTTTCTTCCAATTGATCCAACTTCATCATATTGACACATAAAAAGAGGTTTCAAGATTTGGTAAACCTGTTTTGCTTTTTTAACCACTTTGGGTTTATTTCTCACTAATGGTAAAACTGCTACTTTAATTGGAGCTAAAGATTTGTGAAGATTGAGTAAAACTTCAATCTCTTTTACCGCTTTAGTTGTTTTTGTTCTGCCACCTTTTATTTCTTGATAAGCATCGCATAAAAATGCAAAAAGCGATCTATCAGCTCCAGCTGAGGTCTCAATAATATAAGGGAAGTATTTCTTGCCCGCCGGAGCTTTAGCGAAGACGGGTTCGTCCTCATAATATTTCAAATCCTCTCCACTATGTCTTGAATGATTGGACAAATCCCAATCTCCCCTATTGTGTATTCCTTCAATTTCCTTCCACCCGAAAGGAAACTTGTATTCAATGTCAAGAGCACGTTTTGCATAATGGGGAAGTTCGTTTTTTGGAACCTCCTTTGCTCTCAAATTTTCTTTTTTAATTCCCAGATTTAAATACCAGTTTATTCTTTCTCTTTTCCAATAATCAAAAAACTTTGGAGCTTCTTTTGGATGACAAAACCATTGCATTTCCATTTGTTCAAATTCCCGAGTCCTGTAAATAAAGTCTTTCGGATTAATCTCATTTCTGAACGCCTTGCCGATTTGAGCAATTCCAAAAGGCAATTTCTGCCTCATTGACTGCAAAACATTCTTAAAGTTTGTATAAATCCCCTGGCAGGTTTCAGCCCTTAAATAAGTTACAGCTGCCTCATCTTCAATCGGCCCTACAAAAGTTTTCATCATTAAATTAAATTTCCTGGGTTTAGTTAATTCACTTCCACAATCAGGACATTTTTTGTTTTTTAGAAAATCTTTTCTAAAACGGTGATGGCATTTTTTGCATTCTACCAATTCATCAGCAAAACCAGCTGTCAAATGGCCAGAGGCCTGCCAAACTTTGGGATTCATTAAAATAGAGGCGTCTAAGCCAACAATATTTTCACGCTTCTTTGTCATCTCATCCCACCAGGCTTTTTTGATGTTGTTCTTCAGTTCAACTCCTAGAGGCCCGAAATCATAACAAGAACCAAAACCACCATAAATTTCAGAAGAAAGAAAAATAAAACCCCGTCTTTTAGAAAATGAGACAATTTTTTCCATTAATTTGTCTGCCATATTTTTTAATTCTACCTTGTTAAAAAACGAAAGGCAAGAAAAAAGCCCTTTTGGTTAAGGGCTTTTGCCCTACACTAGGTAGAGTGCAGGGTAAGAAGTAAGGGGCACCTTGGTCTCGCGAGAGTGGCGGAAAAACGCGGCCCAAGGATCTGCTTTGGGGTTACCAAAGCCGTCTTAGCTCCTCCTGATATCTTTGGATGACAAAGACCCAGGATTCACTTATTAGACCATGCCCCTTGATTCAGATTGGAAAAGAACTAGCGATGAAAAAAAAGACTAGCCGTTTCCGGCTAGTCTTTTGCTACGAAAAATGTTCCAAAAAAACTAACCGGGTAAGGCCTCAGCCAAAATTACGACTAAAAGGAGAAGACTTAGTTTGGCTAGCTTTATTGAAAAATTTATTTTTATGGCGTTTATTAAACTTTTCATTTTATGATTATGTATTTTTATTCTAACAGACTGTCTCCAAAATGCAATATCTATTCAACAATTCCCTGTTGCTCAGAAACAGTTAGATCATCAGGAAGTGTAGTGTCAATAGCAGAATCTATCGATACAAGAACAGTCTCTGTCCATTGATCCTCACCAATAATCCTTGCCTCATTAATAATCGGCACAACCTGACCCTTTTGGGCTGATAATGGGGTTAAAGAAACCTGGAAGGCAATACTAGGAGGTGAATTTAAAACTCCAGTTCCGGCTGCTAATCCTGGACCATCGGCAACAGTCCAAACAATTTCTCTGCTGGCTGTATCAAAAGCAAATTTTGAGGATTCCTGCTCTGGAAAAATTTTACCTGTTAAGCTAACATTTGAAGGAAGAGTTGCTTTCACTTTTACATTTCTAAGATCGTTGTAATAATTCTTTACCTGCCAGGTTATAGTATAAGTAGTCGCTTCCTCTACTTTCGGGGGAACGGAACCGGAGTTCCCGAAAACTTCATCTTGGAAATAACCTTTTTGAGAGATAACTAATTTCGAATTTACCTTTGTTTCAAAATTTTCTTTTATATTAGAAATTAAAACATTATTTCTAAGAGTAAAGTTTTTATCATAGGTGCCGGCAATTTGCCAATCACTTTTAGCGTTTATCCAAAACTCCACCTTCCCTTCTTCTCCCTGTCCTAAGAATTTAAGTTTAGGGACATCTCGCCAATCCCAAATTATTGAATTATCTGCTTCATTCCATTGACCGGATTCTGTTTTTATGCTGTTAAAATCAAAAGCTCTTCCACCCAATCTTGCTACCAAAAACAAATCCATGAATGGTTCCTCGTTAACATTCCTGAAGAAAATTTCGTAATGAAGTACGCCCCCTGGATGGGCAATGTATTGGTCATGACCGTTAATTCGCTGAAAGACAAAAATATTGGGCTTGGCAATTTCCACGCCTTTTATAATTTCTTTTATGGGGATAAATTGATCTTCTATCCAAACTCCAAAAGAAGCTCGAAAGATTTCTTGTTCTTTAATTTCTCCTGATAATCTTCCCTTAATTTCAATCCTTCCCCCCTCAGCTTTATTTAGAAGAGGGACGTCCCACTCAGTTTTTCCTAGGGACCGAGGAGTGCTTTCAATAAATTCAAAACCAGAAGGATATTCAATTTTTACCCCTAAATTGGTAAGAGGGTAATCTAAATTAGAGAAATAATTTAAAGAAAATTTGAAATCCCGGCCCCCTTCTACTTTTGAAGAAATATCAAAATTAAAAGTTAAGGAAGCCGACTTGATTACAGTTGTAAAAGTAGTAGCTGATTCATAACGGGCTTCTAAGTTTTTAGGCTGATAACTTAACCAAGCTTTAGCTGTTTTTGCCTCTCCTTCTTTTCCAAAAAGTCTAGCCTTAAACCTAAATGTTCTTTCTTCGCCAGGATAAATAGCACCGTCTAATTTATCTGGTCCCATCTCTTGCCTTCTTGGTATTCCCTCCTCTGGTAAAGTAAACTCGGGAAATTCAAAAATAAGTCGCGGTTCTTCTAATCTGATATTTCCATTGTTTTTATATTTCACCACGTATTCAATCTCCTCAGAAATTTCTGCCTCGGTGGGTCCTAAAATTTCTAATTTTAAAACCTCTTTTGAGTAATAGTTCCTCTGCCAAAACCAAAAACCAGCTGCGCCCAGAACTAAAAATAAAATTATTATAATAAATAAAAGCTTCCGCATATGTCCTATTTTGGCGGTGGGAATACCCTGCTCTTTAGAGCGGGGATGAAAGCCGCCAAAAGAACTTGCCCCGAAGGGGATACCCCGGCCCTTTGGGGCGGGGTAGTTCATAATTCTAATTTAATCAATTATAACTTAAATCTATCCAATCGGCAACTCTACATAGAAAGTAGTTCCTTTATTTCTTCCTCTAGATTCTGCCCAGATTTTTCCTTTGTGGGCTTGAATGATATGGAAAGTGATATAAAGCCCTATTCCTCTGCCCGTGGTATACGTTTTTTGAGCTTTTTTGCTTCGTTCAAAAATATGGGTGAATAATGTATCTAACTCTTCTTTTGGTATTCCTATTCCAGTATCTTTAACTATAATCTGTAAACTTGAACCTTTAATCTTTAAACTAATAGTCACTCTTCCTTTGTTGGTATATTTGATGGCATTATCTACGATGTTAAAGAGAGCTACCTTGAGTTTTTCAGGATCAGCTTTAATTGAAGGTAGTTTCTTCTTGCCTTGAGCTTGCCGAAGGGTGGGTTTTTCTAACTTCAAATAGATTTTCTTTGTTTCTGCTTCAAATTTTAATTCTTCCATTATTTCTTTTAAGATAGGGCCTATTTTGATATTAGGTCGTAATGAGACCACTTCTTTGCCTAATTGAAACTGAGAGATATCAAGAAGTTCGTTGACGATTTTTATTTCTCTGGCTGCTGAGGTTTGAAACTTGAGGATTACTTCCTTGAGTTTTTTGGAGATTTTACCGTAACTGCCTCCTAAAATTAAGTCAACGTATCCTCTCATTGAGGTTAAAGGAGTTCTTAAGTGGTGCTGAGTTGCCATAATGAACTGGTTTTTAGCCTCATCTAATCTCTGAAGTTCTTTATGGGCTTTCTTTTCTACTTCGTAAGCTTTCCTGATTTCTTTTGTTTGTTCATCTACTTTTTGTTGAAGGTTCTGGGAAAAATCCCGGATCTGATCATACAATCTGGCATTTTCCAAAGCAATTGACGCCTGGTTGGAAAGAGTAGTTAAAAGCTCAAGGTCTTGTTGGGAATAAGGTTCTTTTGATATTTTATTTCCCAAGATTATCATTCCTACAATCTTATTTTCTCTAAATAAAGGGAGGCAAAGCGCTGCTTCAATTCTTTTCATATTACTTTGCATTCTTTGAAGGTGGACTTTCTCTTCTACGCTTTTAACATCTCTAATAGCAAATCCAAGCTCTTCATAAACTAATGACTTTTTGGTTTTTTCCAAATAAAGAGTAAGGAAGTTGTCTCTTACTAAGGAAATCCCATTTTCTTCTTTAAAGCCAATGATTTTCTGGATCTGGTAAAGGCCTGTCTCCACGTCTCTCAAAAGAACACCAGCTTTATCTAATTTCATCGTGTTAATCAGGGTATCAGCAATTAAAGAGGTAAGCTTGTTAAGTTCTAAAACTTTAGTAAGCTTTTTACCTAAGTCAGTAATAACTTTTTGATAAGAATAGAATGTGTAATAAAAATATCTGGAAGCTATTTTCTCAAAAAACCTAAAAAATAACTGGAATAAAATAATGCTTACAATAATAATTATGGGCCCGAGGACATAAAAAGACAGGGGCTGTCCTAAGCGTTGATTTTAAAATATCAATCCAAAAGCCAAAGCAATCACCGTAGTAAAAGAAAGAATATAGACCGTTCC
>Ga0114922_10002121_pt1 | contig 18699 bp, 15 predicted proteins | sample AartaG_FD_100975 | JGI IMG/M metagenome (GOLD analysis project Ga0114922, IMG submission 100975) | Deep subsurface microbial communities from Aarhus Bay to uncover new lineages of life (NeLLi) - Aarhus_00045 metaG | ecosystem: Environmental > Aquatic > Marine > Oceanic > Sediment | place...
AGCGACAACGGGCCGGAGCACCGGTCAACGACATCCTGGGGTTCGCCCGGACCGTTTCGCGGTGCAAAGGGACACATGCACGAGGGGGGGATTCATGTGGCGGGTTTGATTCGCTGGCTAGGTAAAATCAAGCCGGGCACCGTCTGCGATGTGCCGGTCAATGGAACGGATGTGACTCCGACGCTTTGTGCGGTTACAGGAACAAAGCTGAAGACAAAAAAAGTAATCGATGGCGTTAATATCCTGCCCGCTGTGCTTAAGGGAAGGGCCCTGAAGCGTCCGAAGCCGCTTTTCTGGTGGCTGTTCCACGCGCGTGGTGACAAACAGGCTTGTATGAGGCAGGGCAACTGGAAGATTCTTGCACGGATGACGCCACAGTTGGACCCATCAATAGCCGACGCCAGGCCTCCGGTTGGCTGGACCACGATGGAGTTCATCAAGAAGGCATCTTTGGAGGATTTCGAGCTTTATAATCTTCGCGAAGATCCGGCCGAAACGACTAATCTTGCAGCGAAAGAGCACGAACGCCTCGAAGCGATGAAGAAGATGTTCATAGCGCTTCATCGGGAGATTCAGGCCGAAGGTCCAACATGGTCTTCGGTAACAGGAAAACCGAATAGGTAGGTAAGCAATCCTTTTTTGTATAGCAGAGAAAAAACAGTAATGGGAAATAGGAGATTTTGCAATGGATAAGAATCTTAACAGGCGTGATTTTCTGAGGAGTGTAGGGCTGGCCGCTGCGGCGATGGCGGTGCCGGGGTGCGGTAGTGCCTTTGAGCAAACTTCAAGTACAGACAAGCCGAATTTGGTTGTCATATTATGCGATGATGTCGGCTACGCCGACGTCGGTGTTTTCGGGGCCAAAGGATATGAGACGCCTAACCTTGACCGGATGGCGGCTGAGGGTGTGAAGTTCACGGATTTCTACGCTGCCGCGGCCTCGTGCACACCATCGCGTGCGGCTTTGATGACCGGCTGCTATCCGCAGCGTGTAAGCCTGCCGAATGTGCTCGGTCCGGGTGCTAAAATCGGCATAAGCGACCAAGAGCAGACAATCGCCGATGTACTTAAACCGCTCGGTTATGCTGCCGCCTGCTATGGGAAGTGGCACCTGGGACATCATCCCAAATTCCTGCCGATGCGTCACGGTTTCGACGACTACTTCGGCCTGCCTTACTCGAACGATATGTGGCCGAAGCACCCGACCAATAAAAGTTTTCCCGACCTGCCGCTTATCGAGGGTGAAAGAATCATCGAATACAATCCCGACCAGACACAACTGACTACGTGGTACACCGAGCACGCCGTAAAGTTCATTGAGAAGAATAAGGACCGGCCGTTCTTTCTGTATCTGCCTCATTCAATGGCGCATGTCCCGTTGTTCGTTTCCGACAAATTCAAGGGCAAATCCGAACAGGGCCTTTACGGTGACGTTATGATGGAAATCGACTGGTCGGTGGGACGGATACTCTCAACACTGAAGCGATTGGGCATCGACAAAAAGACGTTAGTGATATTCTGTTCTGATAACGGCCCATGGCTGAGCTACGGCGACCACGCCGGTTTGGCCAAACCGCTGCGTGAGGGTAAGGGTACAACTTTCGACGGAGGTCAGCGTGAGCCGACCATTATGCGCTGGCCGGGCAAAATACCCGCCGGGAGCGTTTGCGATGAGCCGGCTTCAACGATGGACATTCTGCCTACGATTGCGAAACTCACCGGAGCAAAACTGCCTGCTCATATCATTGATGGCAAGGACATCTGGCCGTTGATGTCGGATAAGACCGGCGCAAAAAGTCCGCACGAAGCGCTGTTTTACTATCGCGGCTTTGCACTCGAAGCGGTTCGCAGCGGAAAGTGGAAACTTCACCTGCCGCACGGCTATCGAACATTAGCCGGACGCAAAGGCGGAACAGGCGGCCAACCGGCCAAGTATGAACAGGCCAAAATCTCTCAGGCGTTGTTCGACCTGGAAAAGGATATAGGAGAGCAGCACGATGTCTCTGCCCGGTATCCGGATGTTGTCGAGCGGCTTTTGAGCCTTGTTGAGCGAATGCGACAGGACCTGGGCGATTCGGCCAAGAAGATGACGGGGAAGAACAGAAGAGAACCCGGACGTATATAGCCGAGGCCGGAAAAAATACTACTATTTATCAGGAAATCCGGGCGGGAAATAAAGGCGTAGAGTAAAATTGCGCAAATTTTCAAGAAAATAGAAGGAATTTGACGAAATTTAAACAACAAAGAAACTGTTTTGTCGTATAAGTACATAGAGACAGGTAGGTTTGAAATACTTATTATAATTTAATCCGCCTCCGGCGGATAAAGCCGTCATCATATTCGCCTTCTTATATCATATCCTGAACCTGCCTTTCAAAGAAAGGTTCTTTCGCAGTTTGGATTATGTTGTTAAGTGGAGAGCATTTTTGCGCGCGGGATTTGCGCCGGTATGGAAAACAGGACTCGTCTCGGCCAAGGCCGAGGACGTAGCAGGACCAACAGGCAGGTTTGAAAGACTTATTATAATTTAATCCGCCTCCGGCGGATAAAGTCGCCATTATATTCACCTTTTTATTTGGATTCCCGCAAAGCGGTGTCCCTTTCATATCCTGAACCTATCTGAGGAACGGCCTGACTTGCGCAGAGTTTCTCCGCGAAAAACCGGTTTTGTGAATTTGTTTTGAACCGACCGTTTTTAGGCGAAAAAAAAGAGACATGGAGATTCGCGAAAAAACGGCGTTTAGTGCTGAACGTTATTCTTTGGCAGGGACTGTCATAAGGCTATGCCTTAAAATGCCGGTACGGTAGTTGGTTCTATTTATTGTTATTAAAAAAATTATTTAAATGTGCTTGAGAACGGTCGGTCGCGCGAATCTCCGATAAAGTGAAGGAGAAAGAAAATGAAACGGCAAGGTTTTACATTAGTTGAGCTTCTGGTCGTGATTGCGATCATAGCTCTGTTGATGGGCATTTTAATGCCCGCACTGGCCAAGGTCAGGCAAATCGCCCATCGACTTATCTGCGGGACGAATTTGTCCGGCATCGGCAAGGCAATGCTGATATATGCCAACGATTACGACGACGAACTGCCGCGTGCCGGCGGAAGAAACAGCAAGTGGGGCATAACAACTGACTGGCAGGCCGTTAATCGATTCACCGCTTTTGGTCTGCAGGCCAACAACAGCGGCGGCCAGGCAAACATTTCATCCAGCTTCTATCTTCTGGTCAAGTATGCCGAGGTAACGCCCAAGTCGTTTGTTTGCAAGAGTGATTCGGGGACCACGGAATTTAAGCCTTCCGAATACAACGCGGGCAACAGGGAGCTTATTGACCTCTGGGACTTCGGCCCAGAGCCGGATAGGCATTGCAGCTACTCCTATCATATGCCCTATGGGTTGTATGCTCTGACTACATCGAGCGAACCCGGTGTGGCGATAGCGGCTGACCGAAACCCATGGCTAAAATCTCCCGCTGCGGAAGGCAAGGATGCCGGCTTGTTGAGCTCATACAATCCCACCGGTGGCAAAGAAGCAATCAACATTGGAAACGCAATTGCTCACCAGGAAGATGGACAAAACGTATTGTTTATGGACAGCCATGTGAGCTTTGAAAAGAAGCCATTTTGCGGTGTTAATGATGATAACATTTACACCTGGTGGGACGGCGGAGATATCCGACGAGGCGGCCTGCCTGTAATCGGCGTAAGTGAGCCTGCCAATAGGCTGGACTCTTTACTTGTACACGGCGGAGAAGGCGAGGCCCCACCAAAAGGCAGAGGGTGTTTTCTGGCCGATACCCCTGTGTGGGTAGATGGGGCGCTCGTGCAAATCTCTAAAGTTACCGCAGGCCGGACGGTCGGCAAAGTCGGCTGTCTTGCAACAGCGGTACAAATCGAGAAACTCCAGGAGCATCAGGGAACCTTCGAATGCCGCGATATAACGCTCCAAAACGGCAACCGCATCAGCGTTGTGGCAGCACACTGCTTCATGCTTGATTCCGGACGATGGCTCGCAGCACAGGATTTAAGAAGCGACCTCAAACTTAAATCGTTAAACGGTTCAGTTGTTATCAAGAGCGTTGTAAAAAGAGCAATGCCTTATGTCGGCAAGGTGTATAATCTTAAGGTTAGAGATGGCGAGCAGTATTTAGTAGGCGAAGACGGCGTGGTTGTGCGCGATTGGTAAAGCAGCCTATTGGCAGCGGTTTATTTTTGGATAGCCGGATTGCATAGAGACAGTTCCTGCGTTTGTTCTCTCTGGACGGCCTTGTGTGAATGAACACAAGGCCGTTTATTATTTTTGCGAGTAAAGGTTGTTCAACCATTTGAGCGAACATAGAATTTGTCTTTATCCGGCGTTTATGTTAGACTTTGTATTTTGTTTTTAAGGGAATTCAAAATTGGGACAAACGCTTACTTACAAGATACTTGGCAACCACCTTGTTGAGGGTGGTCTCGCTGCCGGTGAGCAGATTGGGATTCGTATTGACCAGACGCTTACGCAGGACGCCACAGGGACGACGGCGTTTTTGCTGTACGAATCCATGGGGGCAGGCCCCAGCGACTCCAGTCGCAAGACGGGGCTGCAGGCGGGTAAGGTTAAAACCGATTTGTCGGTCAGCTACGTTGACCATAATATGGCCGGCTTCGGCCCGGAGAACCACAACGACCATTTGTATCTGCAAACGATAGCTGCAAGGTGCGGAGTTTATCATTCACGGGCGGGTAACGGCATCTGTCATCAGATCCATTTAGAGCGGTTCGGCAAACCCGGAGCGACGCTGTTGGGCAGCGACTCGCATACGCCGACGGGCGGCGGAATCGGCATGTTAGCTATCGGAGCCGGCGGACTGGACGTGGCCGTGGCTATGGCCGGCGGGCCGTTTTACCTTAGATGCCCGAAGGTCCTGGGAGTAAAACTTACCGGCGAATTGAACGACTGGGTGGCTGCGAAGGACGTTATTCTTAAGCTGTTGAGCATACTGACGACGAAAGGCAATGTCGGCTGGGCGGTCGAATATCTCGGCCAAGGCGCAGAACGGCTCTCTGTACCACAGCGGGCGGCCATAACTAATATGGGGGCGGAATTGGGCGTAACAACAAGTATCTTCGCCAGCGATGAGCAGACGAAGCAGTTTCTCACCGCCCAGAAACGTCAAAAGGATTATCAACCCTTAGCCGCAGATGCGGACCCCGAATATGACCGAGTAATCGAGATAAATCTAACCGAGCTTGAGCCGATGGCGGCGTGTCCATCTTCGCCGGATAACGTGAGAGCGGTCCGCGAAATCGCCGGTGCCGAAATCGGTCAGGTGGTGATAGGCAGCTGCACAAATTCGAGCTTTACCGATTTGACGATGGTGGCGAAGGTATTAAAAGGACGGCGTATAAATAATATGGTCGAATTCGCAATCGCTCCGGGCAGTAGAGAAGTTCTGAATATGTTAGCCCAGAACGGGGCATTGGCGGATATGATTTCAGCCGGCGCCCGGATCTTGGAATCGGGCTGCGGGCCCTGCATTGGTCAGGGCTTTTCACCGGCGGATGAGGTGGTGAGTCTGCGGACGTTTAATAGAAACTTTGCGGGGCGAAGCGGGACGAAAGGCGATAAAGTCTATCTGGTCGGTCCGGAGACCGCGGTTGCTTCGGCTCTGACAGGAAAGATTACAGACCCGTGTGATTTGCCGGAATTGTTCGGATTAAAATACCCGAAAATTGAACTGCCGGACGAATTTGTCATTAACGATAATATGATAGAGCGGCCTTTGAGCAAAGAGGAGGCGGTAAAGGTAGAGATTCTGCGCGGGCCTACAATTGTGGTGCCCCAGCCACCTGCGCCAATGCCGCAGAAACTGACCGGTAAGGTGCTGATTAAATGCGGCCAGAAGATAACCACCGACCATATTATGCCAGCGGGGACTTTTCTGAAACTGCGCTCGAACATGCCCGAATATGCAAAGGTGGTTTTTAATTGTTTCAACGAAGAAGGTAAGCCGACATTTGCCGAACGGGCGCTTCAATTAAAAGAAGAAGCGATAGCCGGTGTCATCGTGGCGGGCGAAAGCTACGGCCAGGGCTCATCGAGAGAGCACGCCGCACTTTGCCCGATGTATCTGGGTGTGCGGGTGGTCCTCGCAAAGAGTATCGAGCGAATCCACAAGGCGAACTTGATAAATTTCTGCATCGTGCCAGTCGAATTTGCCCGGGAGGCTGACTATGATAAAATCGAATGCGGCGACGAGCTTAAGATAAACAATCTGCTCGAAACAATCAAGGGCAGTGACACAGTTGAGATTGTAAATGAGACAAGCTCATTCGAATTTGTCGGCAGGCTTGAACTTTCCACCAGGGACCGGAAGATTTTGCTTTCGGCCGGGCTTCTAAATTACACGTGCAAAAAGGCGAATGAGTGAAAAGACTATAACTATCTTCGGAACAGGTAGAGCTAAACAGGGCGATGCAAATTTTCAACTGGCGTATGAGACAGGGAAGCTATTGGCCCAGGCGGGTTTTACTATCGCCAACGGTGGATACGGCGGAACGATGTTGGCTGCGGCCAAAGGGGCAGCCGAGGCCGGTGGTGAAGTAATCGGCGTTACGTGCTCGGCTTTTAAGAACAGTACGGCTAACAAATATGTTACCCGTGAAATCGTTACCGGCTCGCTCGACGAACGGCTGGATACGCTGATAAAATTGGGGCAGGGTTATATAGCGCTGCCCGGCGGAACAGGAACACTGCTGGAACTGGCGAAGGTCTGGGAATTAAAAAACAAGGGCTTTCTCAAAACAGATAAACCGATTATACTTTTAGGCGGATTCTGGAAGCCGTTGGTTGATTTGGTCACAAGCGACGACCCTGACAGCGGCCGACATGTAAAGCAGGCCGATGGGCCGGAACAGGCAGTTAAGTTGATTATTGATTATTGATAAATGATTATTGACTATTGAAGACTTAGAATCCTAAACCATAGATATGAGCAAGAGGCTGATACTTTTGATTTTGGCATTTCTTATGAGTGTTGTCCCGGCGGCATCGGGATTCGGTACAGAGACAGGACACGAAAGACTGCTGCGGGACGGCTTTGTTCTGAAGGGAGTTGATGGTAAATTGACAAGGCAGGACAGTCTCGTGCCAGTCGGACATGAGCCGAAGCTCGATTGGTGCGGGAGCGGGTGGTTCTTTGAATTTGATTCGGACGTGAACGATTACAGAGCTCGAGCTTCCGCAGGGACAAAGTTAGAGCTGCTGCCATCGTCGGCGCTGGAAAAGATGATTGTTGATGTTAACGAGCGTTCTGCCGCTGCTTACCGGCTCTGGGGGTGGACTACAAAATATAAGGGCAGGAATTTTATATTCCCGAGTCATTTTTTGCGCCTTGCAAAAATAAGCAAGCCACGGTCTCCAACATCACAGGGAATACAACAAAAAGGGCGCAAGTCAACTGAGAGCTTATCTGCAAAAGAGGGTAAGCGACAGCCCGCTGTCAGTGAGCCGAACGATGTATTAGCCATACCGCGGGAGATTATGGAAAAGCTCAAGGCCGGGAGAGTTGTCGGCCCTGAGAGGTTGAGACGGACCCCAAAGGCAAAGAAGGGGGTGGGTGATTCGGCAGCAAAAACGGAATTGGAGCAGGATTCTATCTTAGCTGATAGGACAGCATTTTTAGTCAAACAGGATGACGGCCGGCTTGTATTTGTCCTCGATGCTCTTGGCCGAAATGTCCGGCCGGTCTCGTTAAGGCTGTTACCGTGCGAAGTGTTGGAGTTGGCCGAGCAGAGACAATCTGCTGTGCCCGAGTCGGTGCGGTTTAAGATAGCAGGGATTGTAACTAAGTACAAAGGCAAAAACTATCTGCTGCTGCAAAAGGCGACCCGCGTTTACAGTCATCAAAACTTCGACAGATAAAGGAGACAACCGTGACCCACGAGCTCGATAAAATCCTGATCTCATCATCAGAACCAGATTTTAAGGGAGAATTGGTAGGTCTTCGTCTAGGCATAGTACGAGCGGCAATGTTTGAGCCTAACGATGACAGATTTGAACAATTAAGCAAAATATTTCGAGATGTTGTAAAGCGTGGAGATGAGGCTGTCGCTGAATTTACAGAAAACTATGATGGGATTAAGCTTACACCAGAGCAATTTCGTATTCCTAAAGAAGATTTAGAAAAAGCTCATAAGGAAATTGAAAAAAACAAACCTGAACTTTTAGCCTCAATTCGACAAGCAATCAGAAATGTAAGAAAGTATCAAACTGAAATCTTCATCGGTAACCTCGAACATCCCGGAATAAAGTACACTGCGATAAAGAGAGTTGGTATTTGTGTGCCGGGAGCTTCGGCACCACTTCCCTCTACGGTAATAATGACAGCGGTACCTGCGCAGGTAGCAGGTGTAAAGGAAATTGTTGTAGTCTCACCACCAAGATACAAGGGAAGTATTCATCCGGTCATATTAGCAGTCTGCTATGAGCTTGGAATTGATGAAGTCTATCGAATCGGTGGGGCACAGGCGGTGGTAGCTTTAGCTTTTTCAACGCTTAGTATTAAAAATGTCAGTAAAATTGTAGGGCCGGGTAATCAGTGGGTGCAAATGGCCAAGCGGAGGCTTTTTGTATCTGGATTGGTTGGAATTGACTTGCTGGCAGGGCCGAGCGAGGTTCTTGTGATAGCAAACGATAATGCAAATCCTGTTTGGGTAGCAGCAGATATGTTAAGCCAGGCAGAACATACACCGGGTAGCTCACTTCTTTTCACGGATTCACAGAGACTGGCAGAAAGAGTACTTGAGGAACTCAATAAACAGGTAAAACAATTAGACCGAGCGGAAGCAACTCTCGAATGCCTAAAGAAGTACAGTAAGATCGTCATATTTGAGAATATGGATGGCGTTCTTGAATGGGCGAATTCGTTTGCATCGGAACATTTAGAGATTCAATGCGGTGATGAAAGTAAGAAGATTGCCGACCAAATCAAAAATGCGGGGGCCATATTTATCGGGGATTACAGTCCGGTAGCGGTGGGGGATTATTGGGCGGGACCCAGTCACACGTTACCAACGGGTCTAAGCGCGATGTTTTCCAGTGCACTTACCAGCAATGATTTTATCAAGTCAACGAGTATTATTGAATATGATAAGGAAAAGTTGGCTGCAAGTGCTGAGGATATTATTCGGCTGGCTGAGGTTGAAGGGCTGGACGCACACGCAAAAAGTATAAAAATCCGACAAGAAGATTTATAAAAATGATGGCGCGGTGGATTCTCGCTTGCGCGGGAATGACATTTCTTTTACACTTTGGGCATTTGCCTTTCTTGCCTATGTGGATTTGGGGAACACTGAATTTCCGGCCACAGTTTTTGCACTGGCAATAGGCATTACCGACGCCGCATCTACTGCCACATCGTACATTTGGTGTTCCCTTTCGTATCTTTTCATTACCGTCAATAGCCCGGTAATATCGGCTATTCGTATGGCTAATTATGTTTTTATTGGCCCGTCCCATAAAAAGGTAAAGTTTTTCGTATTTCTTTGCCGAATAATTAAAGAGGTGTTTAGCTGTTTTATAGTATTGAAAAGCCGTTTTCTGCAGTAAAAAAGAGGTTTTTTCGGACTGTCATTTTAGACCGGACCCTGTTTTGCGGTAAATCCCAAAATAGAAACCCGTAGCTGGAGAGAAATTATGAGAACCATAGCGGTTGTTAATCAAAAAGGTGGTTGTGGCAAAACAACGGTATCGATAAACCTGGCTAGTGCTCTTGCTGACGCAGGCCGGAGGGTCCTGCTGGTCGATATGGACCCGCAGTCACACTGTGCGGTCGGACTTGCTGTGCCGGAGGAGCAGATCGAACAAAGCATCTACGATGTGCTGATTAGCACAAGCAGAAACGAGCCGATGAAGCTCACGGAAATACTCTGGCAGATTAGCGACAGGCTGGAGCTGGCGCCGGCCAGTTTTGACCTCTCTGCGTTCGAGCAGCAAATGGTCGGAATCGCCGAACGTGAATCCTGTCTGAAAGATGTTCTGAACGAGATAAAGAACGATTATGACTATACAGTAGTCGATTGTCCCCCCGCCGTGAGTCTGTTGACTTTCAATGCACTAAGGGCTGCCAATGATGTTATTGTTCCCGTAGAGACCGGCTACTTTGCACTCCACGGGCTTAGCAGACAGCTTGAGACTCTCAGCGTACTCTGCAGACAACACAACCAGCAGGTCGATGTCAGAGTCTTAGCCAGCATGTATGATATAAGAACTAAGATGGCCAGAGAAATTTTGGCTGAATTGCGCAGCCACTTCGCTGACAAAATGTTCAAGACAGTTGTCAGTTTCAATACCAAAATCAAGGAAGCATCCAGTTTTGGTCAGCCCATTGGTGAGTACGACCCTGCCAGCAAGGGCCATACAAATTTTCGCTCCCTCGCCGAAGAGGTCTTAGGCTCTCAGGCCAGAGAGCAGCGACATGAGTTTGTCAACACATTGGCAGACCAGCTCGAATTAATTAGTGCCACCGCCGACGAATTGCTCCAGGCCGCAGAGCCGCCAATAACAACTGTGCCCGCCTCCCAAACCGACCAGCCGCGTCTTGGCATTCCCGCCGACGAGTTTACAACTGCCGAAGCAGCCTCCACCGTTTTGCTTCGCGAAAGCGAAGTAGTGGCCGAAAAACCCGAAATCGAGGCCGCTGAAACACCGAAGCCTCTTGATACCGCTGCCAAGCTTTCTGAATATTATGGCGTTAACCAGATGAAGGATGCCATGGTATTTGTAACTCTGTATCCCCGGGCCAATAGCGTGCATATCGCCGGCGACTTTAATAATTGGCAGCCGGAACAAACGCCGATGCTGAAAGTCGGTGACAGCGGCGTCTGGCAAACGGAGATGAACCTGTCGCCGGGACGATATCGATATCGGCTGGTTGTTGATGGCCGGTGGCAGCAGGACCCATATAACGAATTGACCGAATTAAATCCCTTCGGCGGATTTAACTCCATCGTCGAAGTAAAATAACACAGGGCGCGCTCGTATCCACTGTATCATAGTTTTTCTACATTTCTGTTACTTACTCCTGTGCCCGCGCAGAGCCTGCCCTGAATTAACCGAAGAGCCTGTCCGAATAGCTGTTTGCTCTCGCCTGTCATTCTGAACGAAGTGAAGAATCTTTTCCTATACAAGTGAACCGAGTTCTTTAAAATACATTCAGTTGACAATAAAATTACTGTTTTCAAGGAGATTATATGGCATCGTCAGAAAAAGTTCTCGTCATAGATTTGAACGAAAATCCTGAAAATCAAAAGCTTCTCGATGGCAAACCGCAAACCTGCGGAATGCGCTCAGGCAGAGTATATTTACCCCCCGGCCAGGTCTGTGGCCAGCATAGCACAAAGAATCATGAGGAGTTGCTCGTCTTTCTCTCCGGCCGGGGTGAGCTGATGATTGGCGAAAGGGATTGCTATCAAGTTGGCCGGGGCAGGGCTTCCTATATACCCCCGCACACAGCCCACGACGTTAAAAACACCGGCTCCGAACCACTTATTTACATTTATTGCGTCGCCCCCATAGCCGGCGAATAATACGGCTCAAAAAAAGTATATGCGCTTCATCAAACAGAGCCCCTCCGCTCTTGCTATCGCAAGAAAACGTGGGGGGTAAGGGAGGGGTAATCGCCCTCGATAAGGCCAAAAACGCCGAAATTAACAAAATTTAGCTAATGAATTGCCCAAAAAAAAAAAAATGAAAAAAGTGCTTGCAAAAGTCAGGGCAGCGATTATAATTAAAATTGTATAAAGAGTTCTTTTCTTCTCTAAATCTTGGTTTTGGTGAGACGGTAGATTTTTTATAAAGTTGCAGTATATTCTTTAAATCAAAAACTGTCTCACAAAGGCTGGAGTTTCTCGCTCCAGCCTTTTTTCTACGTTTCGCACATACCTCGGCTTATCCGCAGTTAATCGAACCGGCATATCGTCTTGCTGCCGGCTCAAATTTGCCTTGATAACGATTTAGCTTTCTGGTAAAATAATGAAGTCCGTGAATACAAGAAAGGATTGATATTATGCACAAGCCAAAAGCATTCACCCTAATCGAACTTTTGGTTGTAATCGCCATTATTGCCTTATTGATGGCGATATTGATGCCCGCACTCGCACGAGCGAGGAATCAGGCAAGGACGGTTACCTGTCAGGCATTACTGAAACAATGGGGGATTATCTGGTCGATGTACTGCCAAGATAACGACGGCTATTTCAGTTCAGGCATCGGCGTCGGCTGGAATCGTGGCGAATGGATAATTTGTTTACGCTCTTTGTACCGGACAAAGACAAATATTCTCAAATGCCCGATGGCTGTGAAACGGCTGCCCCCTCTCCCTAATGGGAACCTGCCGGAATACGGTGGTCCGTTCAATACCTACTTTATGCCGTTAGGGGGAAAAAGCAGCACAGGAGGCGGGGAAGAAATAAGCTATGGAGGGAATAACTGGATTTATCATCCACCTGCGAACGTCCAGAATATTCAGAATCGTCCCACCGAATTGAACTGGAGGACACCTAATGCTAAGGGTGCATCCCTTGCGCCGGTGTTAGGAGATGCAATGTGGAGGGGAGGCGGACCATACGAAAATGGCACACGCGGCGACCCTCCCGAATATAATGGTCAGTGGGTTGACTATAACAGAGAAATGAAGCATTTCGTCATCAACCGGCACAACGGGTTTGTAAACCACGTTTTTATGGACTGGTCCGTCAGAAAGATGGGGCTTAAGGAGTTGTGGAAACTCAAATGGCACAAAGAGTACAACACTAACGGCCCCTGGACAACGGCTGGCGGGTGTGTGGCAAGTGATTGGCCGCAGTGGATGAGAAGTTTCAAAGAATACTAAGGACTGGTAAAGAAATTAGGTTTCGTTTTGGCTCCAGCGAGGACAAGGCTGACACCGCCAGCCGAAGCCGCAGCCAGCCAAAAATGGAAGATAATTTATTTACAAGTCCTAAGAGAATCACCACTACTAAAAGAACTAACGAAACACAAAGCTGCTTTTGTGAATCTTAGCAGATAGGCAGCGAAAACAAAGGCAAAAGTACCATTATGAACAGGCAAAAAGGAATTGCCCCGTTAGAAATTAACATTCCCAATCGCCAAAGCGGAAGTTTTCTCCGAAAGTCCGCTTGGGGACGCCTTACGGCGGAGTCCTTAGGACTAACTGGCCCCGCTAAAAAAAAATTCTCTGACGGGGCGGGTTTTACACTGATAGAACTTTTGGTAGTAATCGCTATCATTGCCTTACTGATGTCGATTTTGATGCCGGCGATGCAGCGGGTAAAGAAGCAGGCCAGGAGCGTTGCGTGCCTAAGCAAGCTCAAGCAGTGGAGCCTGTACTTTGCGATGTACGCCGATGACTACAACGGCCGATTCATGGCGGGCTTTACGGCCGAGCCTCAGGACAATCGATGGGTCTACGCACTTGGCGATTACTACAAGTGGGATGATGAATTCACTTGCTGCCCCAACGCAAAGAAACCGTGGGTGGATGAATTCGGGGTAAACTCGGGTGCCGAAGGGATGTATCTTGGTGTGACAATGGCCTGGGGCTACATGAACCAGGGGCACTGGAAAAAGCCGATGAAGGGAAGTTACGGAATCAACGGCTGGTGTGTTGACCCCCAGCCAGGCAATGAACCTCACAGCGGGGGTGTAAATTGGTTCTGGCGAGGGCCGACTGTGGCGGGGGCCGGGTACGTGCCCTTGTTCCTGGAGGCCCAGCGCTATAACGGCTGGGCTTTACACACAGACAGGCCGCCCAGCTATAGCGGCGAGCGATGGAACGACGACGCGCAGATGGGCCGCTATTGCCTCAACCGACACGACGGGTTCGCCGGCTGTCTGTTCTTAGACTATTCGGCTCGTAAAGTGGGGCTAAAAGAGCTCTGGACCCTCAAATGGCATAAAGAGTACAATGAATCCGGCCCCTGGACCCTCGCCGGCGGTGTCATGTCGAGCGACTGGCCACTATGGATGAAGCCTCTTAAAGATTATTAAAAAACAACCATCTTGACGAACGATAAAATACAACTGCAAAAGTAAACTAACAAAAATGCAGTGAGGAGTGTTATTATGGACAAGCGAAAAGGCCTCGTCCTACGTAGCGACGTACTTCGCAGAGTAGGATTTACCTTAATAGAGCTTCTGGTCGTAATCGCCATTATCGCTGTTCTGATGGCAATATTGATGCCTGCACTGAACCGGGCCAAGGAGCAGGCCAAGCGCGCCGCTTGCCTTAACAATCTCAAGCAGTTGGCACTTGCGTGGATTATATATGCGGGTGAGAACGACGACAAGATTGTTAACGGTGAAGCATACAACGGCGAAGATGGCATAGCACCCGTACCCGGTAGCGGTAAGCATAAGGGTGAGCAGTGGTGGACAGGCGACGACTGTGCCTCTGGTTACATGCAGGGGGCAAAATTAGCGAAGGACGTACAAATAAGAGCTATCAAAGCAGGTGCACTATTTCCATGCTGCAAAAACGAAAAACTTTACCGCTGCCCGACCGGTGTTCGTGGAGAAATGCGCACGTACTCCATAGGCGATTCTATGAATGGTCTTTACAGGGATGGGACTCACCGTGGTGACGTGGGGGTGAGAGTAGGCAAGACAGTATTGTGGGTTAAGAAGAGGACGGAGATTAGCGTCCCAGGCCCGGCATATAGAATAGTTTTTCTTGATGAAGGCCGGGTAACTCCCGACAGTTACGCTGTTCATTACAATAATGGGCAATGGTGGGACCCGCCCCATGTCCGGCACGGTGATGGGACGAACGTCTCTTTTGCAGACGGACATAGTGATTACTGGAAGTGGAATGCCGTCGAGACGATAAGAATTGGAAAGATGGCAAACCCGCTGCACCAGTTTCGACCTACTACCGATGTGGGCAGGCAGGATTTGGAAAAAATGCAGAAGGCTATATGGGGAAGATTAGGGTATTAGCACGAATTGGTAACAGGTGAGTGGTGAGTATTCAAAATCACCAGGTAACCACTCACTAATTAACCAATTAACTTATCCTGTTTCGGATATGCCTAACCTCAATTTTGTGTAACTCTACTTAAAATATGGAAGGGGTATCAATATGAAAAAACGAAAGGGATTTACCCCGTTAGAAATTAACATTCCTGACTGGGAAAGCCGAAGATTTCTCCGAAAGTCCGCTTGGGGACGCCTTACGGCGGAGTCCTTAGGACTAACGGGGTTTACGCTAATAGAGCTTCTGGTCGTAATCGCCATTATCGCGGTTCTGATGGCAATATTGATGCCTGCACTGAACCGGGCCAGGGAGCAGGGCAAGCGTGCCGCCTGCCTGAGCAACCTAAAGCAGATGACACTTTCATGGATTATGTATGCAGATGATAACGATGACAGGATTGTTAACGGCGAAGCATACGCCGGCGGAGATGGCCAGGCACCCGTACCCACAGGCGGGGATCATCAGCTTGTTTGGTTTTAGGCGGCTTAACAATATCAGAGGATGGTGGTTTGGAAGAGTTCGAGGAATTCTTGGAGAGTTTAGCCACCTTTCCAATAAGCTCAGCGTTGACTTTAAGAAGTTCGGCGACTTGTTCTTTCAAAGCTGTGTTTTCAACTTGCAGGTCGGCAATTTACTGCTTATAGAATTGTTCTTGTTTAGATGTCAATTTTTGTCCTCAAGAGAATTACAATGGTTATTATCGAGCGAAAGAGGCGTTCCGCTTAAAAAAATTGGGGAAAAATAAAAAATAGACATTATTCTATATTCTATTGACTTGCAACAAATGTGTGTGCTATAAAGTAGATTGGAAGGTTGGGTATTTGATGTTGGGTGCGTTGCTCAGCACTGTCAAAATACCTCTGAACGGTTACGTATTAGCTAAGAGCTTCGCTGCATACGTATTTGCACTATTACCTGTTTTGGCAGTGTTGTAGTTGTCAAAGGAACGAGTGCTTGGGAAATCCAGGAAAGGATAGCCGCACATGAGAAAATTCAAAGAGACTGTTCTCATACTTTTAGCTGTGTACACGGGAGTCTCTGCAGTGGAACTCTCTGATAGCTGTTCGCTAGTCCTGTGGTATGAAACTCCCGCCTCCCATTTCACACAATCACTGCCTCTCGGCAATGGACGGCTCGGAATGATGGTGTTCGGAGGTGTCGAGGAAGACCACATCGTATTGAATGAGGAGTCGGTCTGGTCTGGGTCGATCTCAGACGACAATCACCGCGAAGCCTATAAGCGACTGCCTGATATCCGTCGGCTCCTTCAACAGGGCAGAAATGATGAAGCTGAACGTCTCGTAAACCAGACCTTCACCTGCAAAGGTAAAGGTTCCGGCCACGGCAAAGGAGCCAATGTGCCGTTCGGTTGCTACCAGGTGCTGGGCAATCTCGTGATACAGTTCGAAACCGACTGTGACTCCACCTCAGAATATCACCGCCAGCTGGATCTTGGCACTGCCGTGGCCGATGTGCGTTACCAACAAAATGGAAGTAAGTATCACCGTCAGTATTTCGTCAGCGCGCCAGACGAGGTAGGCGTGATCCGTCTAACTGCCGACGAAACAGGTGCGTTAGCTTTCAAAGTAGAACTTGATCGTCCCGAACGCTTTGACGTCAGGGTAGTCGCTAAGGATGAATTGCTGATGACCGGTAGATTGAACGATGGAAAAGGAAGTGATGGAGTCAGGTATGCAGCGCGCATCCGCGTAATTACCTCTGGTGGAGTTCTCAGGGCCATAGGCAGCCAGTTAGCGGTCAACAATGCCGATACTGCAACTATCCTATTTGCCGCTGAAACGGTTTACCACGGAATTGTCCCGCGCGATCGTCGAATTGATGATCCTGTGGCCAAAACTGCTGAGGTGATCACTGCGGCAGCTTCCAAACCATACAAGACCCTATTGGCTGATCACATGGCTGACTACAAACGTCTATTCGATCGCGTCGCCATTAGCCTTGACCATGGCAAGCCCACAGACCGACAAAATACCCTTTTGCCAACAGACAAGCGAATCGAAGCATTCGCAAAAACTGCCGTAGACCCGGGCTTGGAGGCACTTTACTTCAACTTTGGCCGATATCTATTGATTAGCTCGTCACGACACGGTACGCTTCCTGCCAATCTGCAGGGCATCTGGGCACAGGAGATTCAAACCCCCTGGAATGGCGATTGGCACCTCGATATCAATATCCAGATGAACTATTGGCCTGCGGAAGTCTGCAATCTCAGTGATTGTCACATGCCCATGCTGCGCCTGATCGAGTCATTGCAAGAGCCCGGTCGGGTCACGGCAAAAGAGTATTACAATGGCAAGGGCTGGGTCGCCCATGTGATTACCAATCCTTGGGGCTTCACCGCGCCAGGCGAACGAGCCAGTTGGGGTTCAACAGTAAGCGGATCAGGCTGGCTCTGTGAGCATCTATGGGAGCACTATGCTTTTAACAATGACAAAGAATATCTCAGATGGGCCTATCCCATTATGAAAGGCTCGGCACAGTTTTACCTTGATATGCTGGTCACCGAGCCTAATCACGGCTGGCTCGTGACAGCGCCGTCGAATTCACCGGAGAACTCCTTTCGTATGGGAAATGGAGTGACCGCTCACACCTGTATGGGGCCAACCGTAGATATGCAGATTCTGCGGGAACTGTTTGACAACTGCATCAAGGCCAGCGAGATTCTCGGCGTCGATCAGAAGTTCAGTAAAGATCTAAGAGTCAAACGCGCTCAGCTAGCTCCAAATCAAATTGGACCGGATGGTCGCCTCCAAGAGTGGTTAGAACCCTATGAGGAGCCTGATCCGCACCATCGCCACATCTCCCACATGTACGGGTTGTATCCGCATTATGAACTCGCCCCCCAGGTAGACCCGAAACTCGCTGCAGCAGCGAGCAAGTCGCTCGAGCGACGTGGCTTCAAAGGAGACGTCGGCTGGGCCAATGCGTGGAAAATAAGTCTCTACGCCCGCTTGCTTGACCGACAGCAAGCCTATAGCTATCTCAAACGACTTATCGCCAAGAACGCATTTCCTAATCTTTTCAATGCCTGTTGGCCCGGACGTATCTTTCAGATAGACGGCAACTTCGGCGGGACAGCAGGCATAGCTGAAATGATCCTTCAAAGTCACGCGGGTACAATTCACTTGCTTCCTGCCTTGCCAAGCGCTTGGCCGACTGGGCACGTCAAAGGTCTTTGTGCTCGAGGGGGATTTGAAGTGGATATTACCTGGAAATCCGGGCAACTGACCGAAGCTTTGATTCGTTCCAAGAACGGCAGTCCCTGCCGCGTTGTCTACGGGACGCGAACGATCCAATTCGAGACCCGGGCTGGGCAGACCTATCGCTTCAATCATGACCTGAAGGAACCGTCCGACCCGGCCACGCGTCTTTACGATCCGGTGAAGTACCAGGAAGTAGCAGATCGAGGGCTGGATGGTCTGCGTGGATCCGCGCCTACTGGTTCCCAACGAAGCCAATAAACACGCCCTGGGAGCCCTGGTCAATCATCTGGAGCGGCAGGGCGATCGATGGTGGGACCCGATTGTCGTACGGCACGGACAGCTCAGTGTGCTGGCCTTTTCCGACGGCCATGCAGAAAAGCACAACTGGCAGCAGAAGAGCACTCTGGAAATGACGTATGTTGACTATCCCGATTGTATAAGGTGGCCTGTAACCGATGGC
>Ga0114922_10002122_pt1 | contig 18699 bp, 12 predicted proteins | sample AartaG_FD_100975 | JGI IMG/M metagenome (GOLD analysis project Ga0114922, IMG submission 100975) | Deep subsurface microbial communities from Aarhus Bay to uncover new lineages of life (NeLLi) - Aarhus_00045 metaG | ecosystem: Environmental > Aquatic > Marine > Oceanic > Sediment | place...
GACGCCTGTAACTATTCGACGTCGAAAGAAGTGTTGAGCTGCGAGGATTCTTCGTCCTCTCCCAGAAACTCATATTCGTATGGCTCTCCCTCTCGTCACCGGCGCCCTTATACTCATACACTCGCTGAACGGTATCACTCGAAAGGTGTGGAAAGAACCGCCATGAATAACCCAGGTAACCTGAAAACACTTTCGCTTTTGTCCCCAGCCCGTCTTTGTCCGGGTAGCCCATGTTATTCGAATCATAAAGACCCATCCGAAAATCGCCCGTACCCGCAAGGCAGTCAATCGACCCGTCATTGCAGAAATCACCGCGGAAATGCTTCTCATTTGCACATTCGCATTTGCTATCACCGTCGCTCTTCCATTTCAGAGCAAATTCGACCTTGTCACCTGACTTGCTGAAATCCTGTTCCGGTATCCTCACCGTCAACTGGTCGGACTTCTTGACATTCCACTGGAGTTTACCTTCTGCATTGACGAAGAGCCGACCGCTCGGGTCCCTCGAATAATACCACGTCATACCCTTGAATTCCACACCGCCAAAAACCGTCCCCGCCATTAACACCACAAACAAAAATAGAACACTCCTCGATGCCGTAGAAACCTTTCTGCGATACATCTATTATCTCCTGCAAGGGATTCCAAATCGTTCAAAACCAACCATAATAACAAGACGTGCCCCGTTGGCCATTTTATGCAAAATTGCATTATTTCGCTGTTTGGTACGCCATGCTGAACCGGGGGTGGACGCTCATATGCAGCATGCCATGGTGTTGCAATCTTTTGCGAGAGCCGTTTTCGAAACTTAGGAAACCTACGAGTGAGCTGTTGAGTTCAGCGGCGAGAGTCAGGTGAGCCGGCTTATCATAATGTTCTTGAATCCACTTGCTCTCCTCCTCAACGCCCTTATCAAACTCTTCGCGCGTGGTGATATTGTAGAGGTCCTCCGTGAAGATGATATCGGCATATTCGAGCAGGGCCTGTGCATCGTCCGGCACGGCGGTGCGCACTATGAGCTTTTCGCCGGTTTTCAATTCGTATTCTTTTGGTTCTATTTCACTCATTGGAGAACTCCTTTTTGAGCTTCAACGCCATTATAATAAATCTATCCAGTATCGGCGAAGGGGTTTCCCACCTTGTCTGGGTATGACTTGGCTGGCGTATTTGCCGCCGTTTTTTTCGATAATCTGCTGCGAGGCAATATTGTCGGCGTGGCAGGTGACAAGCACACGCTCAAGGCTAAGCTCACGGGCCTTTTCCAGAGTGAGCCTGAGGATGAGCGCACCGTGACCCTTTCGCCTCTCGGACGGACGAATGTCGTAACCGATGTGGCCGCCTTCATATCTTAAGTCACCGGCCAGATAATGCCGCAGACGACTGCAGCCGAGTACACGGCTATTGTCACGAACAAGCCAGAATGTGCTCGAAGGGACCCATCCTTCAGGAAGATTTTCGCCTTTTGCGTGGTCGTGGAGCTTGGCCACATAGCTGTCAAAGTCTTCGACGGCCTCGGCATACATATCCGCGTATGATTTCTCGCTGGCGGCTGTGTATTCAGCGGCCATAGATTGAAACTCGGTTTTAAGTTCAAGTGTCGGTTCGATAAGTCTGATTTGTTCTTCGCTCATTTTTTCACCTGTCCGATTTTTGCAAAACCAATAAAAAAAGCCTTCCAGAGTTGATGGCCCTGGAAGGCTTTAAAACGCGAAATATAGCAATCTCAGGGCAATTTAAGACCTCCGGTCATATCAACGCTGATTGTGTTAAGAAGATACCACCTGGTGCGCAGGGATGTTCCGGGGCAACAGCACGTTTGCTTTCGTATGTTCAGTCTTGTAAGGCTCATGTCAACTCTCGCACCTGTTAAAGTTAATGCACTGACACCACTTGTAACATATCAATCGGCTGTTGTCAAAACAAAACATTAAAAAAGTTGGCTGGCTGGAAAACATAAATCCTTAAAGAACCGGATATGAGGGTATGAATCGCTTCTATTATCAACCGCGGGTTCTTGACGGTTGACAGAATTGGTTCGGGGCAATAGATTAAATAATCCCGTCAGGCAAGCATGATTTGTTTCGACATTGCCTCGTACAGGGTGTTCTGCAGGAGTTGAAAGGGAAAAAGGGTATGAACAAGCAAACAAGAAGAGAGTTCCTAAAGACGGTGGGTTTGGCGGCGGCTTCAGCAGGGGCGGTATCGGTCGTGCCGGGCTGTAAGAAAACTACCGAAACGACGGAGGTGAAAACTGCCGAAACGACGGAGCCAAAAAAAAGCCGGCCCAATGTCGTTCTGGTCATTACCGACGACCAGGGTTACGGTGACCTGGCCTGTCACGGCAATCCGATTATCAAAACGACGAACCTGGACAAGTTGTATGCACAGAGCACGCGTTTGACGAACTTTCACGTTAGCCCGACGTGTTCGCCGACACGGGCGGCGCTGATGACGGGGCGTTACTGCAACAGGACGGGCGTCTGGCATACGGTTATGGGGCGGTCACTGCTGCGCAAAGATGAAGTGACGATAGCTGATATTTTCGCGGCAAGCGGCTATAAAACGGGCATCTTCGGCAAGTGGCACCTCGGAGATAATTATCCGTTCCGGCCTCAGGACAGGGGATTCGACGAAGCGTTAATCCATAAAGGCGGCGGCATCGGAAACACGCAGGATTACTGGGGCAACGACTATTTCGATGACAGTTACTTTCGCAACGGCAAGCCGGAAAAGTTTGAAGGCTACTGCACCGATGTTTGGTTTGCTGAGGCGATGAAATTTATCGAAGTCAATAAGGACCGGCCGTTCTTTTGTTACCTGCCGACAAATGCACCGCACGGGCCGTACAGGGTGCCCGGTAAATACAGCGAGCCGTATAAGGGCAAAGGTGTAAAGTTCAATTTCTATGGTATGATTACCAACATCGATGAGAATATGGGTCGGCTGATGAACAAGCTAAAAGAGCTTGGCATCGAGGACAACACCATCTTGATATTCATGACCGACAACGGCACATCGGGCGGGCGTTTTAGCGTCGGCATGCGCGGCAGGAAAGGCTCGGAATACGATGGCGGGCATCGAGTGCCCTGCTTTGTCCGCTGGCCCAGCGGCGGCATCGAGGCGGGAACCGATATTGACCGAATCACAGCACATATCGATTTACTGCCGACGCTGGTTGAGCTTTGCGCGCTCGAGAAGAAACCCAACAGCGTGCGGCTTGATGGCGCCAGCTTAGTGCCGCTTCTAAAAGCTCAAGACAAGGCCTGGCCGCAGCGCACGCTTATTACCGATTCCCAGCGGGTTGACTATCCGATAAAGTGGCGAAAAAGCGCGGTTATGACCGACCGCTGGCGGCTGGTGAACGGAAAAGAACTTTACGATATGACGGTGGATCCGGGCCAAAAGAACAATGTCGTGGATGAGCACCAGGAAATCGTTGCAAAATTACGCGATGAGTACAATAAGTGGTGGGCCGGCACTTCCAAACGTTTTCTTGAGCACTGCGAAGTAATCGTCGGCTCGGACGAGGAGAATCCTGCGAAACTGACGAGTCATGACTGGCATGCTCACGGGCCCTGGAATCAGGACCAGGTCCGTCAAGGGCAAAAACGCAATAGTTACTGGGCTGTGGAGGTTGCACGCGATGGTGACTACGAGATTGCGCTGCGGCGATGGCCGAAAGAAGTGGATGCGCCAATCACAGGGACAATTCCAGGCGGCAAGGCCATTAGCGCAACCACAGCCAGGCTTAAGATTGCGGACGTGGATGAAACGAAGCCTGTCCCCAAGGACGCAAAGGCAGTGACGTTCGAAATGAAACTAAAAGCTGGTAAAACACGCCTGCAAACCTGGTTCACCGACGAGGGCGAATCTCGCGGGGCATATTATGTTTATGTCAAGCGGCTGGGGTAATGCGTGAATGCAGGGGAAAATATGAAGAAGCAAACACGAAGAGAATTTCTTAAAGCGATGGGCCTGACAGCGGCTTCTGCGGGGACACTGCCGATACTGTCAAGCTGTTCGAGTACGGCTCAAGTAACAAGCGCGAAGACAAGTAAGCCAAATATTCTCGTTGTTATATCAGACGAACACAACGCCGGCGTGTTAGGCTGCTATGGCAATGAGATAGCCAGGACTCCGAATCTGGACGGCCTGGCCCGGCGGGGCATCGTCTTCGAGAGCTGCTACTGCAACTCGCCATTGTGCGTGCCGTCACGGCTGGCGTTTACATCGGGCAAATACATCTCTCGCGTTGGCGCCTGGAGCAATAACTGCTGGCTGCCCAGCGCCGATTACCTGACACTTCCGCGCATTATGAACGCCGCCGGTTATGAGTCGATACTCTGCGGTAAGATGCACTACGACCGCACTCGGCGATACGGCTTTACGGAAATCGGCGGCAATATGAACAAGAGCTTCAAGGCAGGAAAAGGCAAGCGTCGCGAAGCCGACGACCTGGAGCCGAAGCCGGGGATTTCGGGGCGCTTCAAGGCTTTTCATCCCGGCGAATCGGGCGTTTTGAGGCACGATAGAAAGGTGACAGCCGGTACGATAGAGTTTCTCAAAAATCGCAATGCTGCGGACAAACCGTTTTTCCTGATAGCCGGTTATGTCGCACCTCACTTCCCGCTGATAGTGCCGCAAGAATATTGGCAGCCGTACAAGGGCAAGGTGCCGATGCCGGTCATTCCAGAAGGACATCTCGAATCGCAGCCGAGAAATTATAAACATCTGCGGATAGGCTTCAATGTCGAAGACGCGCCCGACGATATCGTGCGCAAGGGCCGTGAGCTTTATTACGGGCTAACTCAGTGGCTGGATGAAGAGATTGGCAAGGTGCTAAAGACCTTGGCTGATAGCGAAGTTGCTGAAAATACGATTGTGATATATACGACCGACCACGGGGAGAATATGGGTGAGCACGGTCTTTGGTGGAAGAACTGCGTATACGAGCACGCAGCCCACGTTCCGTTAATTATTAGCTGGCCCCAGCGGTGGCGGGGCGGCCAGCGACGAAACAAGGCCTGCTCACTTTTGGATTTGGCACAAACCATCGCCGAGTTGGGGACGGCAAAGACCGGTGGTGATTGGAACGGCGACTCTATGGTCAAATGGATAGACAACCCGAAAACCAAGTGGAAAGACCTTGCCGTCAGTGAATACTATGGACATAACATCGCCTCGGGGTTTGCAATGATTCGTATGGGCAGATATAAGTACGTATATCACGCGCCGGCGGACGCCAACCACCCGGCCGAGTGCGAACTGTATGATTTGCAGGCCGACCCGGGCGAATTCAACAATCTTGCGGACCAGAAGAAACACGAGAAGCGAATTGATGCGATGCATAAGGTGTTAGTCAAGGAAATCGGCGAGGTCCCGGACGAGACCGAGCAACGCTGCCGCGCCGATTACGCCAAAGGCTACCTGCGGGGCCAGACAAGAAAGAAAGGCAGCTAATCCTGAACGCGTTCGGCTGGGCCCCTGCTCGATAAGGATTTCTTCGCAGAATGCCTCTTACCGGCAGGGGACAGGTCAAGAAATACAAATTATTTTTAAGCAAGGAGAAATAGATATGGGCGATAAGGGAAAAAAAGATAAAGGCAAAAGAGAACATCAGAAAAAGGCCCAGCTTAATCCAAAGGAAAAACGAAGATTAAAAAAAGAAAAGAAGAATAAATAATTGCCCGGTGGTGTTCGCAGTCCGGCCGATGGGCTTTGACACGGTTTATGTCCGCCTCGGGCGGATATAAGCCCAAATGGCCGGAAGCCGGGTAGGGTGTGCAAAATTTATTTTGCACACGCGCGAAAATGAATATTGCCTTGCCCTTCAGCCGGGTGGGGCGTGCAGAATTTATTTTGCACACGCGCGAAAACTTTATCCGTTTAGAATCCATCCTGGGCGGTATCTACGACGAAGAAGAGCGTTTCCCTGGTCACTATTAGTAACACGGCCTTTGGCGCCGTCGTACTCTATTTCCTTTCCGACTCTGTATGCAACCAGACCAAGTAACATTTGCTCCATCATGGTGCCGGCGTAGTCAAAATCGCACGAAGTCTTCAGGTCACCCTTACAGGCATCTATCCATTCCTGCTGAAAGTCTCCCATCGGCTCAATCACTTCATCCCTAGAGCGCGGTTTGTAGTAGGTCATGTCGGCATCATCCCCAAAAGGAATTATCACGCGGTTGCCGAACGACGACACGAGAAAACCGGTGCTGCCTTTGAACAGTGCACCATCTCCAATCTTCTTCAGGTCAACATGCCCCATGGGTGATGAGGGCATGGCTCCGCCCTGGTACCAGATAACCTTGATTGCTGGACGCCAATCGTTCGCGGGGTGCTCGAATACGGCTTTTAGTTCAACAGGTGTCACTTCGGGATTGAACTCGTCCCCGGTTGCCTTGGCGGAAACTGGTATGCCGGCATCGATGGCATTCCAGGCAATGTCCATCGTGTGGCTGCCCATGTCCCCAACTTGGCCCGTTCCGAAATCCCAATACATGTTCCATTGAAGGCAGTTCAAACCGGGATCACCGGAAAAGTATTCAGGATTATACGGGTGATAAGGTGATGGTCCTATCCACAAATCGTAATGCAGCGTCTTGGGCGGCTTGCCTTCCGCAAGCGGATAATGACAACGGTGAAGCTGACGCTGATTCCACGCATGCACAGCTTTCAATTCGCCGATAGCCCCATCGCGAATCAACTCGCGCACGCGGTTAAAATTGGGTTTTTCATGACGTTGCGTGCCGTGCTGGGTGGCAAGTTTCTTTTTGTTCTTCAAATAAGTCGCCCGCACCAGCCGAACTTCCTCCACGCTGATACCCATTGGTTTTTCCAGATAAACGTGCAGACCCCGGTTCATCGCCCAGGTCGCGATGAACGCGTGTGTATGGTCCGGCGTACAGCAGACTACCGCGTCTAAATCCTTTTGTTCGAGACACTTTCGCCAATCCACATAGTGTTTGGCATTGGGAAATTCCTTCGCGGCCAAACCAAGGTGATTTTCGTCCACATCGCACAACGCCACGACGTTCTCATTTCTCAATCCCCGATAATGAGCTTTTGCACGCCCATACGCCCCGATGAGCGCCACATTCAGCTTATTGCTCGGCGCATTTTTTCCCGACAACACACCGCTCGGCAGAATAACCAGGCCCGCACCGGTAGCTGCCACACCTTTTAGAAAATCGCGCCTCTTAACTTTACCATTTATCATTATTTGTCCTCCGATTAGCCATGACATAATAATACTTGTGACCGTCCTATGGACCCCTTACGGGGAGCCATACAACACGATACCCTGATTTTATCCTGCCATTATGCTAACCTCAACAAAATACTTGTCCGCCTTTCGTTTGGCGGATTTCACTCCAAGCCCAGCAATAGCTTCAAATGGCCGTGCAGCGTACGGTTAATTTGTAAGCTGGAATTCGTTGTTGGAAGCAGTACTACTCGAATGTCACTGAACTCAGCACGTTGTCCAGAGCCGACTCCTCTTCTCCGTTAGTGAATGAGACAATGAACACAAGGGCGTACCCTTTCATGATGGTCGCATAGTGCTTCTGTCGTATCGTCATGCCGGTTATTGGCAATTCAACGTACATGACGTCGAAGTCGTGGCCTCCGAGTTCCTCGGTCGACACTTCCTTCGGGAAGGAAACCTCCATTTGGCTCGACTCAAACAGTCTCTTGGAGTGAAAGTGGTAGTCCTTCCCTCTCTTAATCCCTGGCATGTGACGAACTCGTTCTGCCAAGCACATGATATTGGGATTGTACGGAACGGGCGTACCTATGGGATGCTTGAAGGCAGCAAAGAGATTTACCGTCTGCATTTCGGATGCTTTGATGACTGCTTTAAGGTTCTTGTCGTCGCCTTGAACCCTTTTCCTGCCAAGGTTCATAAGCTTCTGCTGTGTTTCCTTATCCTGTACGCTCCATTCGGAGGGAAGCTTCACACTCAAACCAAAATAGTCGTTTCTGTAGGTAGAGTTCTCGACAGCACCGGAATTTATCTCGTCGGATGCTCTTTTTCTGCATCCCGCGAAGAGCACTATCCACACCGAGACCAACACATATATCCGATTCATGCTCACTCCTTTCTTTGCTTATAACATAATAATACCTATGGCACAAGTACCTGTGGCAGTCCTATCCAACATTTATCCGCCTTTTGTTTGGCGGGTTCCTCCCATGGAGCTTTTGCCCAATAATTTACTCTACCGGAAATAAAATGTCAACATATAGACAGCGTATGGCGTGCAGCGGACAACGTTTAGAATTTAGCGCGTAGGGCTTAGGATTTTGCGTCCCCCTTGTGCCCTATTGCCCTGATACACACATCCTGCTGAGCTGATGTCCTGCTGTCCTTCTTTGCTCTCTTACCGCCGCGCTGCCGGGCTTTTTAATCATTGACATATATGCTCCGGCCCAATATAATAACTGCTTTGTATTTCCCCAATGGAGTTTTTGCGGGATTGATACATTGAAATATTAAGAGCTTCTAACAAAATGAATCGTCGTATCGAAAGCGAGCGTTTTTTCGTCCGACAAGGAATGCGAAGCAGGCAACCTTGAAAGGTTGTCGATGCAGCCTGACGCCGTCTGGGCGGAAAATAAGCCGCTTGAATACAGAGTCATTTTGTTATACGCTCTAAAAATGAACCGACATTTCGCGCGGTCATTCGAATGCAGCAATCGGTGAAAAAGGAGATTATTGCAATGGCAGAAAAATGGGTTTACTTCTTCGGCAACGGCAGGGCCGAAGGTAATGCAAAGATGAAAGAAATCCTCGGCGGTAAAGGAGCAAATCTTGCGGAGATGACCAATCTCGGCATCCCGGTTCCGCCGGGCTTTACCATCACGACCAAGGTCTGCGACGTATATTACAGGAAGAACAAGAAATGGCCCAAAGGTCTGGCCGCCGAGATTGATAAGAATACGGCCAAGCTTGAGAAGGCGATGGGGACGAAATTGGGCGACCCGAAAAGACCGCTGCTGGTCAGTGTCCGAAGCGGCGCGGCCATATCTATGCCCGGCATGATGAACACGGTGCTCAACCTCGGCCTTAATGACGATGTGATAAAAGGCATCATCAAAAGGACGAAGAATCCGAGGTTCGCATACGACATATATCGCCGGTTCATCGACATGTTCGGCGACGTTGTTATGGGCTGTGACCATGAGCATTTTGAGCACGTAATTGACGCCGCCAAGAAGAGGGCCGGAGTCAAACTCGATAACGAGCTAAGCGCCGGGCAATTGAAGGAAGTCGTCGAGAACTACAAAAAGGTTTACAGGAAACACGTTGGCGAATTGTTCCCGCAGGACGGCAGGACCCAGTTAACGCACGCCATCAATGCGGTTATTAGTTCGTGGATGATTGACAGGGCAATTACGTATCGGCGGCTGAATAAAATTACGGGCCTGCTCGGCACAGCCGTGAATGTCCAGGCGATGGTCTTCGGCAATATGGGCGAGGACTGCGGCACGGGCGTCTGCTTTACGCGCAACCCAAGTACCGGCGAGAAAGAATTCTACGGCGAGTTCCTGATGAACGCACAGGGCGAAGACGTGGTGGCCGGCATCAGGACGCCTCTGCCGTTGAAGAAATTGGCGAAGATGATGCCGAAGAACTACAAACAGCTTACGGCGCATATGACGCGCCTGGACAAACACTACAAAGATATTCAGGATATGGAATTCACTATTCAGAATAAGACCCTTTTTATTCTGCAGACGCGAACGGGCAAGCGGACGGCGGAAGCTGCGGTTAAGATTGCGGTTGATATGGTTAGTGAAAGGCTTATTACAAAACAAGAGGCTGTTAAGCGGGTGACGCCGGAGCAGTTGGACCGGCTGCTGCATCCACACTTTGACCCGGCAGCTAAGCGCAGCGTTGTCGCCAGGGGTCTTCCCGCTTCGCCCGGGGCGGCGGTCGGGCAGGTTGTATTCGATGCTGATACCGCTGAGGCGTGGAGGAAGAAAGACAAAAAGGTGGTTCTTGTTCGGATAGAGACCAGTCCGGAAGATATAGGCGGGATGGACGCGGCGGAAGGAATTCTGACGGCCCGCGGCGGTATGACAAGCCACGCTGCGGTCGTCGCCCGTGGTATGGGTAAACCCTGCGTGGCAGGTGTGGGTGCACTGCATATTCATTACGGAACCAGGAAGCTTAATGTCGGCAAGGTGACCATTAAGGAAGGGGACTGGATTAGTCTCGACGGCTCAGCAGGCGAGCTTATGAAGGGGCAGTTGCCCACGGTGGAGCCGACTATGAGCGGGGACTTCGGCAAGTTTATGAAGATTTGCGACGATGTTCGCAGGCTGGGCGTCAGGGCGAACGCCGATACGGACGACGATGCGAGGCGGGCACGGGAATTCGGGGCCGAGGGTATTGGGCTTTGCCGGACCGAGCATATGTTCTTTGAAGGTGAGCAGATTTGGCCTGTGAGGCAGATGATTTTGGCGGCCGACGATTATGCGCTGATGCTCAACGAGCTTGAAGCAGCCCATACGCAGAAACAAAAAAACGCAGTTGAGAAAGAACATGCAACCGCTAAGAGGCAGTTTGAAGGTGCATTGGAGAAAGTGCTGCCCATTCAGCGCAAAGACTTTGAAGACATATTCGAGGTGATGGCGGGTTTGCCGGTTACAGTTCGGCTGCTGGACCCGCCGCTGCATGAATTTCTGCCTCAGGATGCGAAGTCCCAGGCGGAGATGGCAAACCGGCTCGGCGTTAAGCCGGCTGTTGTAAAGAAAAAGGTTGAGCAGTTGCATGAGTTTAATCCGATGTTAGGCCACCGCGGCTGCCGTCTTGCGGTGACATATCCGGCCATCTATCGTATGCAGGCAAGGGCGATTATCGAGGCCGCGTTGAACGTAAGAAAAAAGGGCAAGACCGTGCTGCCTGAGATTATGATTCCGCTGGCCGGGGAGGTTGCCGAACTCAAGCAGGTCAAAGATGAAATTGTCGATGAGATAGAGATGGTCTTTAAGGAAAGGAAGGCCAGGATTAAATACCTAGTCGGGACGATGATTGAAGTTCCGAGGGCCGCGTTGACGGCCGATGAGATTGCGAAAGAAGCGGATTTCTTCAGCTTCGGCACGAACGACCTGACGCAGATGACGATGGGCTTTTCGCGCGATGATGCGGGCAAGTTTCTCAAGGAATACGTCAACAAGGGTATCTATCCTTCGGACCCGTTCCAGAAGCTCGACCAGGCCGGCGTAGGTAAATTAGTAGAGATGGGGACAAAGCTGGGACGAAAGACCAAAAAGAAACTAAAGGTCGGCATCTGCGGAGAACACGGCGGTGAGCCGAGCAGTATTGCCTTCTGCCATAAGGTCGGGATGAATTACGTGTCCTGCTCGCCGTTTAGGGTGCCGATTGCAAGACTTGCGGCTGCACAGGCGGCAGTTAAATAGTCGATAGTCGTTTGTGAATAGTATTTAGCGTTTAGCGCAGCTCGATACTGGATGCTCGATGTCATTCCGAGCGCAGTCGAGGAATCTGTTGAACACTGTCATTCCCGCGAAACCTGTCCTGAGCAAGGTCGAAGGAGCGGGAATCCAGATTTTGAATTTTCCACTGTAATTTTGCATTTTTGGTCTTGATTTGTGCTATTTTTCCACTTTTTTTCCTTGACCCCGTTAGAAATTCGGCCTTTCGTCTTTCTAATGGGGGAAATTTTAGGCGGTGTTCGGAGGGAGAATAAGTTTATCAGCACACTTTCACGCAGAAAAAGTACCACATATGGGGCAGGCGGACACCTTAAATTCTCCGCCTAATCATCATTCTCGTCTTCATCATAATCTTCTTCTTCAAGCAACACTTCTAATTTTTCCTGTAACTCTTTGTATTCATCTTCTTTTTTGTATTTTTCTTCTTCAAGCTGTTTTATTTTGTTAGTTGATTCTCCATATTTTTCAAATATATGAGCAACAAGGAATGAACCAGCGAAAGCAAGGATGCCTGCTATAGATGAACGGGTGGTAACCCATTTTCCATCATCATCATAGCCACCCCACGAACGTGGAATAATAAATAACCACGTTTGTACTCCAATATAAAGAATTCCACCAAATGTAAATAAAGCAGATATATAGATTGCATATGTTAACCTATAATGCCTTTCAAAAGATATTTCTCTTTCACGTTGATTGAATAACCAATAACCAACTACAATGCAATTTATAATAGGTAGCATGCCGATAAGATATAATAACCACGTAAATAGAACAGATGTGATAGTTTTTGTTTTGCTTTTAATCATTTTCTAAAACATAACAATTAACCCAGATCATTCACGAGTCCCTCTGCTATCGCAGGCATTGGATAACCGGCTTTCGTATGCTGCTCAATATCTTCAATACTTTTGTCTTTCTTCTTATAGTTTAGGTTCGGCCTACTTTTTCTTCTTCACACCTTGGGCCTATTTCTACTTTTCGGTCGCCCTACTGGTCATGAACGAAGTCTAAAAAAGTAAACGGCGCCAATTGTTCCTATGGCTTTTTAGTTTTCTTGAAAGTTTTCTTTGTTGCTTTGGCTGGCTTAGATAACTTGTTCTCAAGTTCAGCTACACGATGCGTTAGAACTTGAACATCATCCCTTAGACGCTTTATCTCAGTATCAATGACTTCTGCAGCAGAAGTGAGTGCTGTATTGATGAAACTCAAGGGAGCAGACCATGGTGCCGCCAGACCCAAGGCACGATCTTCTTGAAGATGACCATTATTATCTAACCTGCGGATTTCGACACTGCGAAAATCACGAGGATGTGGTCGGCCGTGATGGTCACGCATGCTGCTCCAACACTGTAAGACTAGTGGTATCAGACCAATAAGCGATGCGATTGATCCTGCAACGTAGAGAATCTCCAAGCCCGTTTCATGCTCAACTACAATAACTTTGACTTTGGCGTCACCAACAAGATAACCAGTGCCCTGAAGATTAGCATCGACTTCCTGCCAACTTATTCCAACTTCATGCTCAAGAGTTTGAAGCAGATTGCGATATTCGGAATATGACCCAACCGATTCACGCAGCTTCAACGAGATAACTTGGTTAGGTGCCACACCAAGATGTCGTGCTGCGCCATCGAACTTTGCCTTGAATGTGTCCTCTCTATAACTCATATCATCTCCCTTAAAAGTATGTGTCATTCAGGCACACTCACCGTTTTCTGTGAACTCGCCCAGCCAATAATAGGCGGCTGACCTTACTTCTCCTATTTCTCCAGTCACACAGTCAAAATGGGTTCTCAACGTAATCTCCTGCCTCGTCCTCGTGAGGGGGCTCCTCGGTAATCTCGCTCTCAAAAACAGCGAGTACCTTGGCGGCGATCCTCAATAGCTGGTCGTAAGTAATCACCTCAATCCGGTGAAGGTGCGCGTTCAGATTCCTTAATGCCATTTGGTGACGTACGTCTCCATCACGACCAATAATTATTCTTGCACGAATCTTGAGCGTGTCGTAGCCGTCCTTGCTCAGGATTGTGTCCCTTGTGCGCTCGACCTCTTCGATGTAGGACATGACTTGACCGATGACTGGTGACAACTTCGCTGAGGGGTAATAGCTACGGTGAGAGCTGTCGTACAGAAGAAGTGATTCTGTGAACGGTGTCTTGATTTCTATGATCTCAAGGAAGTTGTCAACCGTACGCCGCAGCATGTAGTCAACAGTGTCGTCCCTTGTCCACTTTCTCCTATCCAGGAGCTCGCTGTATTCACTGCCGAACATCCAGGGATTCTGCTCCAAGTGCTTCTGAATGTTTGGCTCTGTGGTGCTTGGGTCTTCTACGAGAGACTTAAGGGTGGCGTATGCTTTCTTGTATTCGACAATCCGCGAGGCGACTGCAATATGCCGAAGCGTCTCGGAGTTGCTCGTCTGGAAGGCTTTTACGAATTCTTCGACGCACGAATGAGAAGCCTCCACTTGGGAGAGTACGGTCTTCACTAGTTCTACCTTGTCTGAAGAGGCCAGATTTGGCAGAACATCAAGCAGCTTCTCCAGTTTTTCATAGTCGCCCGAGTCAATAACGCGAAGGTCGCCAGTCTTACTTGATAATCTGCCTTCGGTAAGCGCAGTAAGAAATCTGTATAGGTGTTCAATTTCATTCGGGTCGTCGCCTTCTAGACGAACTGACTTCTCCGGTTTTGCAAACCAACCTTTATTTGTGCGACGGTCAATGCTGTCAATTTTCAGCGAATAGTGGTGTAGACTCTCCGTCTTTGGGTCTAGGATTTCAAGAAGTGTAGCGATTCTGAATGCCCTAGGTCCGTCCTTGAGGACCACTTGATGTATTTTGCCCACGTTCGGATTACTGTATGACTGCCGGATTCGGACTTTTACTTCGTCAAGGGACGTCTCGGGTGGCAACATTTAAAACCCTCATGGCATTCTAATATATATAATCCAACATCATTTTGGATAAGTAGGGCCATTCACCTCTCAAATCCACTCCACACTGGATTATCAAACTATTAGCCCGCTAAATTTTTTTCGAGGAAGTTCTCCGCTCTTGGGTGCCGGGAAAATCATACCTCTTTTAGCGTAAATGGCAAGGTAAAAAGAAAAAATAGCGTGCAGCGTACAGCGGGTGGTTCCCCGCCTTCGCGGGGACGGGGCAATCAAAAGCGCGGGTAGTTAGCAGTAAAAATCGGAAATTTGCAAAAAATTTTAATTGCTTTCATATAAACGAGTTACGAGCGACGAGCGACGAGAAACGGCCTATATTTTCAGCGCAAACGCGCAAGTCCCGCCAATTATAGAGGCAGTGCCTCGTGGCACATGCCTCGTGATTGGTTAAATGGTTAATTAGTTAATTGGTTAAATGCTTACTCACAACTAACTACTCACTACTCACTAATCCCGGGGGGGGGCAGGAATGGTATCAGCAGATACAAGCCACGGAACAGCAGTTCCACGAATCAGGCCTAAGAAATGGCCTGTAAGATGCGATAACAACTGATTTTAGTTCCTTTTCGTGGGTAAGGGAGAGTGAGAAAAGTATTGATACCGATTCTTCTGCCGGAGTGTATCTACCGGCTGTGTATATGGCTCGTGCTGCTTTACCGGCGCCTGCGGTACGGCTACACCTTCCGCAGGATTCCCCTTACGCGGGGCCAGTTCGCGATTGTGGATGTTGCCGATTACGAGGAGCTTGCGCAGCATAAGTGGTTTGCGCTCTGGTATGGCAGCGGTTATTATGCAGGGCGGGTGCTCAAGGTAAAGGAGGGCCGAGGCAGACAACAGCACGTCAGGATGCACCGCGAACTAATCGATGTTCCGGCAGGCAAATTTATAGACCATATAAATCATAACGGGCTGGATAATCGCAAGGCGAACCTCAGGATTGTTACGAGGCGAGAGAATAGCTGGAATAAGCGGAAACAGCGCGGCAATTACAGCTCGCAATATAAGGGCGTGACGTGGCTGAAAAGGACCGGGAAGTGGCAGGCGAGGATAGTCTGCAAGGGCACGTCGATATTTATTGGTCAGTTTGACGATGAGAAAGCGGCTGCGAGGGCGTATGATGCCAGGGCGGCCGAGCTGTTCGGAGAGTATGCAGCGCTGAATTTCAGAAGGCGTTGTTGACGAAAAGAGCGGTTAAGATACAATAGGGTTTTGTGACGGACTGAAGTTTGTCGGTGGGAGTAGCTCAGTTGGATAGAGCACCGGGTTGTGGTCCCGGGGGTCGCGGGTTCGAATCCCGTCTCTCACCCTTTTCTTTTTGCCCACAGAAGGGGCCGGAGCACAAAAGCAGGGCAGGAGAAGTCGGTTTAGGTGAATGACGACGACAAATTAGGGGGCCAATCGGCCGGGAAGAAGTGGGGGGCTATTATTGTATACGCGCTGACGGTATTCGTCGGGGCGTTTTTGCTGTTTCAGGTCCAGCCGCTGATTGGCAAATATATCCTTCCGTGGTTCGGCGGCAGTCCTGAGGTGTGGACGACCTGTATGCTGTTCTTTCAGGTGCTTCTGCTCGGCGGGTATGCGTATGCGCATCTTATCGTCAGCCGGCTGAGCTTGCGCTCGCAGGTCGTAGTGCATATCGCTTTTATTATAATTGCGCTGGCGGCGCTTCCGATTACGCCGCAGGCCGATTGGAAACCTGAGAGTATTGAGATGCCGATATTGCAGATTCTGGTTCTTGCCGCGGCCTGCGTTGGACTTCCTTATTTTGTTTTGTCATCGACGGCACCTTTGATTCAGAATTGGTTCAGCCGGGCCACCGCGGGCAGGCCGCCTTATCGGTTGTATGCGTTTTCCAACGCCGGCTCGCTTCTCGCGCTGGTCAGCTATCCTTTTGTGGTTGAGCCGGCCCTTTCCCGGCAGGAGCAGGCACAGGTATGGTCGGCAGGACTGGTCGTCTTTGCGGTTCTCTGCAGCTTGTGCGCGGTATGGGTTTGGAGACGACCTGCGCCGTCTAACGCGCACGAACTCGGCGCGAGTGCGGACGAGGCAGGGGCCGCAATTCCGCCGCTGGGGACTCGTTTGCTCTGGCTGGCGCTGCCGGCCGGTGCTTCGGTGGAGCTGTTGGCGGTTACCAATAAGATTTGTCAGGATGTAGCGGTCATTCCTTTCCTGTGGGTGCTTCCGCTGAGCCTGTATCTGCTTTCGTTCGTGCTGTGTTTTCATAGCGAGAAGTGGTATGTCCGGCCGGTGTTTTTGATTGCATTCGCACTGGCTATCGGCGGTGTGGGCTTGGCTGGGTTTTATGAAGAGGAGCTTTCGGCCTGGCAGCACATATTGATTTACTCGACGATGCTGTTGGCCTGCTGTATGGTCTGTCACGGCGAGCTTTTTCGCTTGCGGCCAAACCCGCGGCACCTGACGCGTTACTATCTTATGATAGCGGCCGGCGGGGCGATAGGGGGCGTTTTCGTAGCTGTTGTCGCGCCTCTGATATTCGACACTTATCGCGAACTACACGTTGGGATATTAGCGTGCTGCTTATTTGTGTTAATGGCCGACAAGAGCCCGGTATTAAGTCGGGGCCGGCGTCGATTGGTGTGGGTGGTGATAATCCTCGCTGCAGGCGTCGTGGCTATTTTTGTGCAGAGCCGGCGAGACTACGACTACGAAAAGGCGGTGCTGAATTCGCGGAACTTTTTCGGTGTGTTGACGGTGTGGGAAGATGACAAGGACGAGCCGAGTATACATCGGTACGTTCTGCAGCATGGGGCGACGCTGCACGGGTTGCAGTTTGTGGATCCTGGCAAGCGTTTGCGGCCGACGGCTTATTATGGCCAAAGCGGCGGTGCGGGCCTGGCGATACTTTTCTTTCCGCGGCAGGAGAAAAGACGCATCGGCGTAGTGGGATTAGGGGTGGGGACATTGGCGGCTTACGGCGGGGAAGGTGACTACATCCGTTTTTACGAGATAAATCCGGAGGTCAAACGCCTTGCTGAAACGCGGTTTAGTTACCTGGCGAGCTGCCAGGCCGAAGTGGACGTGGTTTTGGGCGATGCGCGTCTGTCGTTGGAGGCTGAGCCGGCACAGGAGTTTGACCTGCTGCTGCTGGATGCTTTTACCAGCGCTGCGGTGCCCGTTCATCTGCTGACGAAAGAGGCGTTCGAAATTTACCTGCGTCATATTAAGCGGGATGGAGTGATTGCCGTTCACGTCTCGAACCAGCACCTTGACCTGCACTCTGTGGTGTGGAAGGCGGCTGAACACTTCGGACTCAAGAGCGCGTGGGTGGACGATGCGGGCGATGAAGATAGCGGCATCTTAGCGTCGGACTGGATTTTGCTGACGTATAATGAGCAGTTTCTGGAGATAGAGGCGATCAGCCGAGTGGCCGAGGAGGCCGATACCGACCTTAGCTATATCGACCTGTGGACCGACGACCACGTCAATCTTTTTCAGGTATTAGAGTAGAGACCGTCTGAATCGTGACCGCAGGCACAGTGCGCATATCGAAATAAATCTTTCAGTGTCGCTCGTCGCTTGTGTTTCGTGGCTGGCTTTCACGCCCCCGCGTCCTTGGGCCCCAGGTCTCTCGTCGCGAGTCGGGGCGGCAGGATTGGGGCCGAGTGTGTCAGCATTGGTTATAGAGTAGCGTGGGCACAGCCCACCCTACCGAACTAATATCAAGCAGAATTCACACGTTGGGGCTACCCCGGCACACAACGCCGTCTTGATCCCGTCGTGCATTCAGTCTGGCCCAAGTTCTCTGACGACATCCCCGATGAGATGGCGCAACGCATCCTCGCTGAACTCGAAGGTAAGTCCCGCCGTGGCCCACAGCTCAGGCAGCGGCTTGGAGTCGACACTGCGTTCAATATTCCGGAGAGAAGCCAAACAGCGTAGCTATGATTATCTCTGCTAAAGCCCCGCCACCAACACACTCTATGTGCGACTGCGTCCAGCTCTGCGATATTGCTCCAACAGCTTCTGCAGGCACCTGACGACCTCAGGGTGTTCCTGCCATACGTTCTTCGTCTCACGCGGGTCAGCATCAAGATCATAGAGTTGTCCAAGTGGCTCGCCCGGCCCGGGTTGCGGGAACGGTTTTGGTTCAAAGCTCAAGTCATGGATATTGCCGGTCTTTTCGTCAATCTTGGGCAGTCCGGGACAGTTGTAAAGCTTGACGCCGAAATTAAAGTCACCACCGTGGCCAAGCCCTTCAATGAGTTTCCATTTTCCCTGTCGGATTGCGAACATGCCGCACACGGAGTGATGGACTA
>Ga0114922_10002123_pt1 | contig 18690 bp, 16 predicted proteins | sample AartaG_FD_100975 | JGI IMG/M metagenome (GOLD analysis project Ga0114922, IMG submission 100975) | Deep subsurface microbial communities from Aarhus Bay to uncover new lineages of life (NeLLi) - Aarhus_00045 metaG | ecosystem: Environmental > Aquatic > Marine > Oceanic > Sediment | place...
CACCGTGAAGTGAACTGGATTTTGAGTCCAGTGCGTCCTTTAGAGCATAGATTTGCCATCTCTCTACCGTTTATATTGGGCAGAGATTTGACGCTCATTTGACATTTGACAGTGAAAATAACTTAAAATGGCATAAACTAACTGAAAACAAATCCTGAGGAAAACGTTGAAAAATAAGGAGTTGAGGTGGCACGCCAGGCGAGATTCGAACTCACGACCTGCTGCTTAGAAGGCAGCTGCTCTATCCGCTGAGCTACTGGCGCGTGGCACAATTTAAGTTCTCTAACTATAACGCAAAGAATGATATTTTTCAAACAGACAGCGGAGGCAGCGATCGGGGAGAGCGGATTCGAACCGCCGACCTCCTGCTCCCAAGGCAGGCGCGCTAACCAAGCTGCGCCACTCCCCGAAAAAACATTCTATGACCTGATATGGTCCACGGAAATCATTATATTACAATTTTTGGGGGAAAATGAAAACACGCAGGAACGATTTTATCTTCTCTTGATCTCTTTTTCTATCTGAACTCTGCCGATTTTGAGAACAATGGGTCTCCCATGCGGACAGAGGGATGGGTTCGTTGTTTGGAACAATTCTTCCACGAGATAATTCATCTTTTCGAAAGCAAGAGGTTGACCCGCCTTGATAGCGCTTTTACAGGCAAGAGCTGCAATCAGCGCTCCTTTTTTGTCCTGCACTTTTTCTTCCTTCATTTCCTCTAGGAGGGAAAGGAAGACCTGCTTGGCTTCCTCCTCTTTGAAAATATCCGGATATTCTTTGAGAGCAAAGCTCCGGCCTCCCATGTTTTCCGCCAAAAAACCGACCTCCTCCAGCAATACCCGATTGTCCTCGTGATTCAAAACCTGGGAGGCCGAAAGGTCAAAAACCATCGGGAGCAGTGGCAATTTCCCGGGCCATCCCTTCTTCTGGTCGACTTCGGTGTATCTCTCGAACAACACCCTTTCATGAGCATTGTGCTGGTCGATGATCAGGATTCCTTCCTCGTCCGATGCAACAATATACGTGTCCAGGTACTGTCCCATTACTCGAGGATATCCTGTTGCTTTTTTTGTTTCGGGCCCGAATGATTTCTTTGTCCTGATCTCCACCTTCTCGGGAAACTTCATCAGGGATGGCTGAGATTTCTCACCAACCTGCCGGATCTCACGGATTTCCGATTGAACAGGATAAACCTCCTTGATCCCCATTTCTCTGGCTATGGCCTGTGCTATTCCCGCTTGAACAAGCAAAAAGATCGGTTGGGAATCCTTGAAACGGATCTCGGCTTTGGAAGGATGGACGTTAACATCGATCTCAGCGTAGGGAAGAGACAGGAATAAAAAAGCCTCGGCAAACCGATCTTTTTCGATATATCCCTTAAAGCTCTGATTCAATGCAGCCAGGAACATACGGTCTTTGACCACACGATTATTCACGAAGAACAACTGGTGTCTGCGGTCCTTTCGGCCAGAAGGAGGACGGGAAACAAACCCAAAAACGCTCCGCTGATCCTCTTTGTGGTCGACTTCTATCAGTCTTTCGATGGTTGATTTCCCATAAACCTGATAGAGCCTCTCTTTGAAGCTTGAAACAGCGGGATAATCAAAGATGCGTCGGCTGCCATGCTGAAGTGAAAACCTCACCTCCGGGAAAGACAGGGCGATATGGGTCAAATAGATGACGATCTGGGAGAACTCCGCTCTGTCTGAACGGAGAAATTTCTTCCTAGCGGGGAGATTGAAAAACAGTTCTCTCACTTCGATGCTCGTCCCTTTTGGGAAAGCCACATCTTCACAACGGAGCATTTCTTCTGCCTCTCGCACGATCTGGGTCCCCATTTCTCCCAATCCATCAGAGGTCTTCAAGAGAACGCGGGATACAGAAGAAATGCTGGGCAGGGCTTCTCCCCTAAAACCCAAGGTCGAAATCTTCTCCAGATCCTCCTCTTGCGCAAGCTTGCTCGTGGAATGCCTCTCGAAACAGATAAGGGCATCCTCCCGGTTCATCCCAAGGCCATTGTCGGATACTTTTATGAGCCGTTTGCCTCCCTCCACCACGTCGATCCTGATTTCCGAGGAACCTGCATCGAGAGAATTCTCCACCAACTCCTTGACCACAGAAAAAGGCCTTTCGATAACCTCGCCGGCTGCGATCTTCTGGGCGATTTTTAAGGGAAGAAGTATGATTCTTTTCATCTGTTCTTACGTAACAATCTGCCCTTGGGTAGTATCTTCCTTGGCATCTACGATCTTGACATGAACACGATCCCTTACTCTGGCCGAGCAAGAGGAAACATGAACCCGCACAAAGTTCGACGTCAAGATAAAAGCGAGCCCATCTTTTCGTTTGATGACCACACCTTCCCAAACCTCTCCAACCAGTCGCTTGCGAAAGTCTTTGTTTTTTCTTTTGGATAGCTCCCTCAAACGGGTTGCCCTCTCCTTTTTTGCTCTCTCTTCCACCTGAACCCAACGAGAAGCCGGTGTTCCCGGCCGAGGGGAATAGGAAAACACATGAACATAGGTCAAAGGCGACTCTTCCAGGAAATCGCACATCTTCTCAAAATCTCTTTCGGTCTCTCCCGGAAATCCGACAATCAGGTCGGCCCCCAACGCTGCTCCTGGGCATTTCTGGCGTAAGTCATACAGTATGCGCTTGTAATCTGACACTTTTATCTTTCTCCCCATGCGTCGGATGATATCATCGGAACCGTGTTGCAGAGAAATGTGGAAATGCGGACAAACGATCGGACTGAATGCGATAAAATCGCATAACTTCTGGTCTAGAAATCGAGGATCGAGTGAGCTAAGTCTTACTTGCCCCAGTCCATCTATTTTTTCAATACTCTGGAGCAAACCGATAAGGGAATCCTCTCTTGTCTGGTCCTTCCCGTAAGAACAGAGATGAATGCCAGTCAGAACAATTTCCTTGTATCCAAGTTGTATGTACTCCCTGATTTGCGCTATGATTTTATCTTTAGGCAAGCTCACGCTTTGGCCTCTCACCTCAGGAATGATACAAAAACTGCATCGGAAATCACATCCATCCTGAATCTTGACCAGAGCACGGGAACGGAAGGGCTTTACATCGGCCTTTATCCTGGATCCCAAGCCAGCCAGAATCCTATCAGGCATTTCATCCTTGTCTTCATTCCGAAAAACCTGCCACACTTGAGGGCTTTTTTGCAGATCCTCGAGAAACCGTTCTGAATAACATCCAGTCAAGACCAAACGGGCCTCGGGATTGACCCGTGCCAGTTTATTCATAAAGTGGCGCACATCTCTGTCGGCATGACTCGTGATAGTGCAGGTGTTCACCAAGACAATGTCACCACGAAACGAATCGGACCGGTAAACCAGACCATGGCTCTGCAGTGTGTTAGCCCAAACAAAGGCCTCCGCTTGGTTGACCCTGCATCCAAAACTCTGGATGGAGAATGAGGTCATAGTTTGTCCTGGATCTTCTGCGAAGCAACCTTCACATTTTCTGTCATCTGTGATCTATAATCTTTCAGCTTTTTTTCCAGAGCTGGCTCGGCCAAAGCCAAGATCTGGATGGCCAAAAGGGCTGCATTCGAAGCTCCAGACTTTCCGATACCCATGCATGCTACCGGTATCCCCATAGGCATCTGGGAAGTCGAGAGCAAGGCATCCAGACCACCCAGTCCCGATCCCCCGACCGGCACGCCGATGACGGGTCGGGTGGTGTGAGAGGCCACAACACCCGCAAGGTGAGCTGCCTTGCCAGCCACCGCAATAAAAACGACAACGCCGTTCTTTTCATAATCTCTTATCAGCATTTTTGTCCGTTCCGGAGAACGATGGGCTGAAGTCACCTCAAGCCCGAACTCCACTCCGAATCTTTTCATCAAGTGGATCGCATCCTCCACGATCGGGAAGTCTGAATCACTCCCTAAAAAAATTCCGACTTTCATTCTTCCTCCTTCAGAGCACCGATATCACGACGCCAGTGCATAGCCTCAAAATAGATCCTGGAGAGAGCCCTGTAGATCTTATCCATGGTTTCTGCCAGAGTTTTCTCGCTTGCGCACACATCGAGCACCCTTCCCCCGTTCGTGCAATATTGTCCGTATTTGATAGCCGTACCCGCATGAAAAATCACAACGCCCGGGAAAGCTGACGCTTCATCCAAACCCTCGATCACTTTTCCTTTCTCATATTTGATCGGATATCCACCGGAAGCCGCCACTACACATCCTGATGCATTGGTGCTCCACTCGATCTCCTTTTCCAGCACATTTCCTTCGACCGTCGCAAGAAGCACCTCCACCAAATCTCCTTCCATCCGCAACATTTGAGGCTGCGTTTCCGGGTCGCCAAAACGGCAGTTGTATTCCAAAACTTTCGGGCCTTTCTCCGTCAGCATCAATCCCACATACAAGACACCTTTGAACTTTCTTCCCTCTTCCAACATACGGGTGATCGTCGGAAAAACGACCGTATTCACGATGTCGTCGAACATCTGTTGATCGATGTACGGAGAAGGAGAGATCGCCCCCATTCCTCCTGTATTGGGACCTTTATCTCCGTCGTAAACGGCTTTATGGTCCATGGTGGTCACAAGGGGAAGAATTTTCATTCCATCGGAAATCACGATAAATGAAGCTTCTTTCCCAACCAGGAACTCCTCTATCACAACTTTGTTTCCTGCTTCGCCGAATTTTTTCTCCACCATGATGGCATCGATGGCCTCCTCTGCCCGTTTCGAATTCCGGCAAAGAATCACGCCCTTCCCTGCCGCCAAGCCATCGGCTTTAACCACAAGGGGAAAGGAAAATTTTCCCAATCCGACAATCTTTTTGGCCTGCTCGACAGAGTCGGCGATTTCGAATTTGCCGGTAGGAATCCTATGTCTTTCCATGAACTGCTTGGCGAAAACTTTGCTCCCTTCCAGCTCTGCTGCGTTCTTGTTCGGGCCGAAAATTTTCAGTCCAAGTTTCTCAAATTCATCCACGATCCCAAGAGTCAAGGGCACCTCTGGTCCGACCACTGTCAAATCTATCTTTTCCCCGGCTGCAAAATCCACAAGCCCCTGGATATCTTCCGCGCCGATCGGGACATTCTCGGCAATGGTTTGGGTCCCGGCATTTCCAGGCGCACAATAAAGTTTCTTGAGCAACGGGCTCTGGGAAATTTTCCAGCCCAACGCGTGCTCTCGTCCTCCTGATCCTACGATTAATATTTTCATATCACCTCACCTTTTGGGATTCGTTACCAAATCTTCGAGTGACTTGATGAAAAGTTCACTGAAACCGGGATAGGGAAAAATACTCCGGAATATCTCGGCTGCAACAGGTATGGATTCCTGTGCAGGCAGACAGAATTTCATCTCCAGGAAATTATGACGGAATGCCATCACCTCTTCTTTGACATTTCGGCCGTTTAAGATCGCATCGGCAACAAATCCTGCAAGAACATCAAAATCTTTCTCCGTCATACCGAACCGGGTCATCTCCTGCACGCCCATGCGGATTCCACTCGGCTCGAGGAATGTTTCATCATCAGGCAATGCTTGATAATTGGTCAAGATGTTGTTCTCTTCCAATTTTTGGGCGATATCCATTCCGTTACCATATTCTTTTATTCGGATAAGAACTTGATGCGTTTGAGTAAATCCGTCCTTCTCCTCACCCTCGACATGGATTCCTTTTTCCTTTAATGCACTGGCATAGGCCTTAGCGTTTGTCTGAACCTGTGCCTGGTATTCCTGTTTGAATTGATTCATCTCGTAGGCTGCCATCAAAAGAGCGAGAAGTGTCCCCAGATGATGATTGCTTGTCGAGCCTGGGAAAGCTCGGTTTTTTATATCCAGCCACAGCTTGCGAAACCGGGATCCCTTCGGGAAGTTTCCGGCCACAAGGCCTCTCTGGGGGCCAAAAAACGTTTTGTGTGTGCTTCCGGTTATAACATCGGCCCCTTCGGCTAGAGGTTCTTGAAAAACTCCGTACAAACCTAGAACATGGGCCATATCGTACATGATGACAGGACGGGGATCCCAATCCTTGACCATGTCGGACACAAACTGGATCGGCTCTTGAGAGATAAACATGCTTTTTCCGAAAACGACGAGTTCGGGCCTGTGCTGATTCATAAGTTCGGCCAGTTTTTCGCGATCAGGCTTATAGGGATTTTCCTGCATGACCGGAAAATTGATCACATTTTCCTTCCCTGTTTCCGGGTCCTCATCCACAAAGTTGAAAAGAGCACCCATCGGTTGGGAACTGAGGTGTCCCCCTCTGTGCAGGGCGTTGTTCATAACCAGCCTCATTTTACGCATGGGTTGACCATCGGGACGTCCGCGGTTGAGGAAACGGACCATGGCTTTGAACACGACCTCGTTCGCCATCTGCCCGCTGACAGGCCGAAGCTCCACTTCTGAGCACCCAAGAAAACGCCCCAGCTCCTCCTGCGACAGCCTTTCGATTTCCCTTATGAAACCTATCCCTTGGTAAAAATAAATTTCTTGCCCCTTCATGGTCCGGTGCTCGGCATACCTTCCAGCAGGATCGGATATTTCGCACATCTTGACCAAAAGGGAAGGTGTCGATTCAGATGGGATCAGGTTGATGGACTCTGTCTGTCTCCACCGATTGTTTTGGGTCGTTTTTTGGGCTAATGACCTAATTTTTTCATTAAATGAAAACATAATATTATCCCTCTTTTCACGGTTTAAAATTCTTTTCTTCTATTTTGGCGATCTTATCGAGCCTTATCTGATGCCGCCCTCCTTCATAATCTGTCTTCAGCCAAATATCCACATAATGAAGAGCTTCATCCAAAGGCAAAATTCTCCCTCCTAGAGTCAAACAGTTCGAATCATTGTGGCTTCGGCAAACTTCAGCGACATATTCGTCCCAACAGGGAGTGGCACGTATGCCCTTGTGCTTGTTGGCCACCAAAGCCATTCCCAGGCCCGTCCCACAGACAAGGATAGCTCGGTCACAATCTCCGGATAAAACGGACTGGATGGCTTTTTCTCCATAATCAACATAATCCACCCTCTCATCCGGACCACAACCAAAATCTTCGCACTCTATTCCTTTCTGATCAAGATAATCCAGAACTCCTTTTTTAAGATCATAACCAGCATGATCAGAGGCCAACGCAATTTTCATCTCGCTCACCTCCTGGTGATTCGAAGTCGTTCCATTATATCAATTATTCAAATACAGTTAAACAGAAGCTTGAAACGTAGCCGACCCGATCTAATCGGCGAGATCGATTCAGAGGGACGGGATAAGCTGCCGATTAAAAACTAAATGGTTTTAAGGGGATATTTTTGGATCTATTTTCTTAGAAATGAATGATGGCGTAGCTATTTGTGTGACTAATTCATGCGGACATACATGATGCCTTTTTCCTTAGAACTAACCCACACAATATGGAAGAGAACCACTTTAATTAACCTGGATTATTTACGCGTCTAGATTGCTGTAGCGGCGAGGAAGTAGGTCATGATGCTGTAGTGAACTACTGCGAATGGGCTACAACGAAGTCGATGCTGTGAGATAGGCTCGTGAATAATTCATGTTAGGGGGTTTTGTCTTTGACGAGGGCTACTGCCTCCGGAAACACTTCGAGAGCTTTCAGCACAGCCGGGTCTGTTTTTCGGTAAGCCTTGATTCCCATTTCGACCCCCCACAGTGCAGAATGGATCTCTCTTTCCAGCTCTCTTTTTATTTCCTGTTTGGCGGCTGTGTATTTTTCCTTTTCGAACTCAAATTTTTCGTCGTGAAGATACGCCTTAAAGTCCTCGATCATATCCTGACCGACCACAAAGTTCTGGTCAAGGACTTTTTTGGCGGAGGTTTCATCTTCTGACCGGTTTTCGTCAGGAAATATATAGTTCTTGGATACCGGTCTTTTTTTCTCAGTAAATTTTATGGCATATGTGAAAAAATTTCCTTTTACCAAAATATCATAGACAAGCCTGTCAAACGGGAATTCGACTTTGTAATCCGGCGTGATCCCTCCCTGACCGAGAACCTTTCTTCCTCCAGCTGTATATGTGACTTCTCTCTGATCCTCCGGCGTTTCTTTTCTGTAAAGGTAATAATCCTCGAAATTGGAATAATCTCTCTGGATGGAGCGCCCGCTCGGAGTATAGTACTTTGCTGTCGTCAGGGCCACCGCGGCATTCGGAGCTAGCGGAACGATGGTTTGGACCAGACCTTTTCCCCAGGAATTTTGCCCAACGATCAATGCCCGATCATTATCTTTAACCGCTCCGCTCAGGATCTCTGGCGCACTGGCACTTGCCCTATCGATCAATATCACCAGCGGGATCTTTTCGTATTGGTTGTTCTTTTCTGCAAAATACTTCCTGTCCAGATAACGATTCCTGCCTTTGATGGATACCACCAAGGCCCCTTTCGGCAAAAATTCGTCGGACAACTCGATGGATTGCACGAAGGTTCCCCCTCCGTTGTTACGGAGATCGAGAATGAGTTTCTCCATTCCCTGTTTGCGCAACATTGTCATCTTTTCTTCGAATTCTCTCGTGGTGGTCTCGGCAAAATTCCGGATACGGATATAGCCGATATTGTCTTGGAGAATGAAGGCATACTGAACGCTGTAAAGAGCGATCTCCTCGCGCACGATCTTCACATCAAAAGGATCTTCCCATCCATCGCGGACTATCGTGATGGTCACTTCGGTATCTTTAAGACCACGCAACCTCATCATGGCTTCGTTGGAACTGATTGGTTCTGTCGATTCTCCCTCGATGTGAGATATGATATCGCCTGAACGTATTCCCAACCTGTAGGCTGGGCCTCCCTCGACCGGAGAAATCACGACCAGACGCCTATCCTGCTTTTGAATAAGGATTCCCAAACCGTAGTATTTCCCTTTGTATTCCTCTCTCATCCTGTCAAAGTTCCGGGGATCTAAAAAATAGGAATGGGGATCCAAAGTCTGGAGCATCCCTTTTATCGAGGAAAAAGCGAGCTCTTCGTGATCCACACTCTCGAAATAATTCTGGTCGATCAAGTCGACGATCGCAGATACCTTATTCATCGAGAGGTTCCAGATATCTTCTTCCCAAGCCTGGGTAGAAACCAGGGCGAAAAAGAGAATGATAAAGATAAATCCCTTGTATCTCATGGCTCTTGTTAAAATATAATGATAGCAAAGCCTTGAGGGAATGTCCACTATTGACTTATTCCCACCAAGAAGCTATAGTTTCTTATCATTCTCGCATCGAGTTAAATAAGACTATGTTCGGAAATATCGGATTCCCGGAACTACTGGTTATACTGATTATAGCTCTGCTCGTGTTCGGCCCCAAGAAATTACCTGAGGTCGGAAGGTCCATAGGCAAAGCCCTACGAGAATTCCGCAAGACATCCGATGAGATCAAAGAAAAAATCGAAGAAGAGATCCATGCTGAAGAGTTCAAAGATATAAAAGAAGAGATCAACAAACAAGTTGGAGTGGATGAAGAAGGGAAAAAAGACTCCTAACGAGATGACCTTCCTCGAACATCTCGAAGACCTCAGAAAGCGTCTTTTTTACTCATTCATCGCTTTGTTTGTAGGCATCGTCCCTGCCTGGTTTTTTCACAAAGAATTGTTCAACATCTTGGCTCGGCCCGTCACCCAGTACCTTCCCGAGGGGACCAAGCTCACCTTTATCAAACTCACCGCTCCGTTCATGCTCTACATCAAAGTTTCTTTCCTCGCATCCCTTTTCCTCAGTTCGCCCTTCATTTTTTACCAGATCTGGATGTTCATCGCTCCCGGTCTTTACAAAAAAGAAAAAAAATACGTCGTACCCTTTGTTTTGTTCACCAGCTTTTTTTTCACTGCGGGAGCCGTTTTCGGCTATTTCGTCGTTTTTCCGTTTGCCTGCCGGTTTTTCCTCAGCATGGGCACAGAGTTCGAGCCGGTCATCACGGCTAATGATTATTTCAGCTTGGCCTTGAGAGTCCTCTTGGGCATCGCCATCGTGTTCGAACTTCCCACCCTGTCCTTTTTTCTTTCCCGGATGGGGATTCTCACAGCCAGATGGATGGTGAAAAATTTCAAGTACGCCGTTCTTGCTGTCTTTGTGATAGCAGCCATCATCACGCCCACGCCGGATTGGATGACCCAAAGTATCATCGCATTCCCGATGCTCGCTCTTTATGGGCTGAGCATACTCATAGCACTCATCTTCGGTAAGAGAAAAGGGAAAAAGAAAAAAGAGGATACAGAAGACGACCTCGCTGGATAGGATGGGTAGAGAGAAGGTTTTGCTCCGCGCAGTACCGGATTACAACCCAACCCGCATAAAACAGGTTATCCAGGAAGGTCTTGAAGAATTTGGCCTGTCTGGAGCTCACCATTCCGATATCACCATCAAACCCAATGTCGTGATGGCTCACCACAGGATTGCCCCATCCGCTTTTACCCGGTCAGAATTCCTGGATGGCTTGATCCAAGCTCTGCATGATGGCCGTGACCCTTCACCCAAAATCACGATCACGGAAAAATGTGGGGCGGGAATTCCTACATCCCGGATGTTCCGAAGAGCGGGCTATTTTTCACTCAAAAAAAAACACCACATCAAACTTCTCCCGATAGAAGAATCTAAAAAGAAAAAAATCCACCTCCAAAAGGGAAAAATCCACAACCGGATCACCACATCCAGGAAAATCGCCGACAACGACTTCCTGATCTATACTCCCAAGCTCAAAAGCAACTCCTTGACCCACGGTCTGACAGCCGCCATTAAACTCAATGTGGGGATCCTGTGCGACAGAGAGAGGATGTGGAACCACAACTGCCATCTCGATGAGAAGATCGTCGATCTATTGGAAGTCGGATATCCCGACTTCATCGCCACGGATGCCGTGGAAATCTCCATGGGTGGGAATCATCTCACGCAACATGGATATCCGTTGGGCCTTATCATCATGGCCACAAATCCCGTGGCTCATGATTCGGTTTGTGCCCACATGTTTCGCTTAGATCCTGCCCAAATTCCCCATTTGCGGTTGGCTCATGAAAGAGGATATGGCCCTCTCGACCTATCCGAAATTGACATCAAAGGAGACATGTCCCTCTCTTCCGTTCAAGAAAAAACAAAAGACTGGAAGACAGGGTTCATCCGGGTGGATGATGTGGACTGCGACATCCAAGTCCTTACAGGGGAGCCCTACTGTACAGGGGGTTGCCACGGGGTTTTTTTGGACTGGCTGTACATGATAAAAGACAGAAAATCAGAACTCTGGAAAAAACTACCCCCATGGACAGCCGTTATCGGGAAATACCCTGGCGATGTCAGGGCAGATCGTGTGTTGATCATCGGCACATGTTCTGAAGTCCAAGGCCGCCTCGAAGCCAAGAAAACCCGCCGAATAAAGGGATGTCCCCCAAAACACAAGGATCTTGTCCTCTGGATGTTTCTCAAAACAGGAATAATCAATCCGATGTTTCGACTGGATCTGATTTTCGATGCTTACCCCTGCCTTTTCTTATGTTGGATGAGGAGGTTATTCAAAGGAAGGCTCAAATGACTTTGGACGGAAAACTGATTATCAACGGAAAAAAAGTCGAAACCTCCCATAAAAAAGATTCCCTGAATCCTGCGACACTGGAACTCGTCGGAAAAGTTTGCCTGGCATCCACCAGAGAATGCCAAATGGCCATCCGAGCCGCAAAAGAAGCCTTCCCCGCTTGGAAAAACCTTCCTGTTCCCGCCAAACAAAAAATCTTCCATGAGGCCAAAAGAATCCTTCTGAACAGGAGCGAGGAAGCGGCACGATTGATAACCGAAGAAAAAGGATCACCCTATCCAGAATCCTATTCCAGCGAGATTTTTGCCAGTCTCGGGGTTTTGGATTATTATGCACGGAACCTGAAAAGGCTCCTTCGTCCCCGCCAAGTGAAACACTCCGTTTCGCTGTTTTTCAACAAAAAAAGTTTCTTCCGCTTCGAACCGTTAGGGCCGACAAAAATCATCGTCCCTTGGAATTTTCCTTTCATTATCGCCATCTATGACGTGTTGAGTGCCCTTGCAGCAGGAAACACAGTTATCCTCAGACCATCTTCTTCGACATCTTTCACAGGCTTAATGGTGGGTGAGGTTCTCGTCGAAGCCGGCCTTCCTCCTGGAGTGATTAACATAATCAACTGCAAAATTCCCCAAGCCGAAGAAATGATCTGCCATCCGGATGTTCAGTCTGTCATGTTCACGGGCAGCGTACCCACCGGGAAGCGGATCATGGAGCTGGCGAGTCGGAACTTGACCAACCTCACCCTTGAGTTGGGGGGAAAAGATCCGATGGTTGTCTGCGCAGATGCGAACATCGAGAGGGCCGCCCGCGGCGCAGTATGGGCCGGTTTCATGAACTGCGGCCAGAGTTGCGGATCGATTGAGCGAGTGTATGTCGCCGAGGAGATCGCGGAGGAATTCACCCAACGAGTGGTGGATCTCACCAAAAAAACCAGGGTAGGAAATCCTATCGATCCAGGAGTCGAAATGGGCCCCATGGCTACACTCTCTCAATTAAAAACAGTCAAAGATCACATTCAGGACGCCAAAGAAAAAGGAGCGAAGATCCTTTATGGAGGGGAAAATAATACTGGCCTTCCTGGCTACTTCATCAACCCCACCGTTCTTTCCGAAGTCGATCACACGATGAAGATCATGACAGAAGAGACCTTCGGTCCGACGCTGCCGATCATGACCTATTCCGATCCCGAAGAAGCAATTTCTCTGGCAAACGACAGCTCACTCGGACTCACGGCTTCCGTATGGACGAGAAGCAAAAAGAGAGCATCTTGGATGGCCGAGAGGTTAGAAACCGGGACCATAACGGTAAACGACCATATGTTCTCTTTCATCGAGCCCGCAGCCATCTGGGGAGGCATCAAACAAGCAGGAATGGGCCGATCCCATGGTCCCTTCGGGCTTCAAGAATTGGTGAACATCAAGTTCGTGAGCTTCGACTTCCTCAAAAAAAAGAAACAACTCTGGTGGTTTCCGTATGACAGCGGGTTGGTGTCGGTGCTAAAAAAATCCGCTATTCTGTTTCATCACAATCGTATCCGAGAACGATTGAAAGCCCTCCTATCGCTAACACCCTTTTTAAAGCGTATCCAGGAAGGAAGCTCCCTGCTCAACTTCATCAAAAGCTTTTCCCACTATTTCCGGAAATAGAAAAAAATCTCTTCAATCCCTGTTTATTTGTCAAGCCTAACAAAAAGCACAGAGCGTTCCTATTTATTCTATTGACCAAACCTTTTTTGATATGGTATGTTCACCGCACGATTCCGGGACAAAAATGAAAAAAAAAGCTTATCTCATCGGATTGACAGGGACTAACGGTGCAGGAAAGGGAGAAGTGGCTTCATTTTTCAAAAAAAAAGGTTACGCTTACTTCTCCTTATCCAATGTGATCCGTGAGGAGCTACAGAAGAAAAATCAAGAACTCACGCGCGACAACTTGATCGAAATGGGAAATTATTTGCGTGAGCATTTTTCGCCGGACATCCTGGCACGCTTGGTGGCGCAAAAGATCGAGGGGAAATCTGTCATAGACAGCATCCGCAACCCCAAGGAAGTGAAGTTTTTTCAGAAGCACGGGAACTTTTTGCTACTCGCCATCGATGCTCCCGCAGAACTACGATACGAACGGGTCAAAAAAAGAGGAAGACAAGAATCAGTTTCCAGCCTTAAGGAATTTTTAGCCAAGGAGGCCGAAGAAATGGGCACCAAGGAGAGTAGCCAACAGCTTCTTGCCTGTATGGAAATGGCGGACCACACGATCATCAACGATGGTACTCTCGAGGAACTGAGGAAAAAACTGGAGGAATTCCTATGATATCCCACAAACTATCCAAAGATGAATACTATATGAATATCGCGAGGGAGGTATCCCGCAAGAGTACCTGCTTCCGGCGGGTCATCGGGGCCATTATCATTCGAGATGATCAAATCATCAGCACAGGGTATGCCGGGGCTCCAAGAAAAACAAAAGATAGCATCGAGCATGGGTTTTGCCTCCGAGACAAGCTCAAAATTCCCCACGGTCAGCGCTATGAGTTGTGCCGGAGCGTTCATGCGGAACAGAATGCCATCATCAATGCAGCCCGGGCGGGTGTCAGTCTTCTCGGAGGGAATATGTACCTCTATGGCAGTATACCGGGAAAAGATGGCCCTATCGATGCGCTTCCTTGTTTTATCTGCAAAAAGATGATCATCAATGCCGGTCTCGACCTAATGATCTGCTCGACAAAGGAAGGAAATATCGTCACCTTCAAGGTGAGCGATTGGGCCGACGATTGGCAAAAAAACGACATCATCGACGACAAGCAACAATACGGATAGCGGACAGCAGAAAAAACACAAGCAAGTATGCGAAAAGATATTCTGATCTCGTTTTTTTTGGTGATCCTCTTTTCTGTTCTGCTATCCGATTCCCTTTCCCCAAAAAATCGGATTGCACCCCAAGAAGACCAGGCTTCATCTGAAACAGAAGCCACCCTGCTCAAACTTTTGGCTATCATTCCCACTCCAGAGTCCATAGATTTCCTCCAAGAGAAAACACAATATCAATTGCACACCTTGGTGACGGAGCAGCGTCACCCCAAAACCTGGAATCTGAGCGACCGGATTGCGCATGACTTAGGCGCCGGTCTCAGGATGCTGTTCGCTGTTGAGGAAGATATCTCGGCTAAACTCTTATCCTTAGATAAAGAGAGCGACGTTCTAGAACGGGCTGTCCAGGCTGTGGAGGATGCTATCCATTCCGGCAAAAAGATATATCTTTTTGGATGCCGAGATACCGGAAGATGGACCAAATGGGTGGAAAGCTCCATCTGGCGCCCTTTTTGGACAGATCTTCAAGCAAGGAAAAAAATCTGGGCAAAGCTTAGTTCCAAGGTGGGGGGTGATATCGAAAACCGCCTTATCGGAGAAATGCCAGGTGCCGACCGGGCTCTCATCAGCCCGCTGGCAGGATGGGAAGATCTGATGCTCACGGGCCGCCTCCAGCTCGAAGAGAGGGGGATCGAACCAGGGGATGTGGTTTTTTGCGTGAGCGCAAGCGGAGAATCTCCCGCGGTCATCGGCACCATCTATGAAGCGCTGGACCAATGGACTAGACGATATCCTTACGACGCAGAGAAAATCCAAAAGAAACTTTTTTTCATTTTCAACAATCCCGAGACAGTGCTTCTTCCGTTCGATCGCAGTCAAGCCGTTCTGGAAGAACCCGGCATCTCGAAAATCAATCTCACGACAGGGCCCCAAGCCCTCATGGGATCCAACCGGATGCAAGCTTCAACAATCGATGCCTTTTTGATCGCTCAGATTATCCAGACGGCCCTCGACCGCGCCCTTCGGCAATCCCTATCAAATAAGGAAATGACGCGACTGGGTTTTGAAAAGCCTGTTGTATTCTCCAAAAAAATGGAAGAATTTTCCGCAATCCTGAGAGAGGTCAAAAAAAACATCCCTGCTATCGCCAAACTCACCTTATCGGCGGAAAAAGCCTCCCATGAGGAACGATATACGTCTTTTTCGGCCCTCAAGGGTTTTGCCACCGTTTTTAATGACTGTGCTGAAAGAGGATCGGCATTCCATCTCTGGCCTCTGGATACGGTTAAAACAGCACCAAGAAAATCTCGAATACAGGTTTGGGCTCCTCGACCGAACCTGGAGGAGGCATGGTTCACCATTTTGGGAAGGCCATTTCGCGGACTCGCCCCTTCACTATACAATAACCGGTTGGAAAAGGAGATCACGGATCGTGACCTTCTTCAATCGCTACTGGATCGCGTAAAAAACGCGGAGGATGACCAACAATTCCTTTATGATTTTTCCTTTTCAGATTTCAATCTACGAAATCGGGGAGTAGACAGAGAAGACCTTGGCGTTCTCGTGGTTATCAGCCCAGAAGAAACTCTGTTGAGAAACAAGGACTCGTATTTTTGCAAATTTATGGACAATCATCTTAAAAAAGAAGCCAGAACCGCCCTGCTCTTCATCACAGAAAAATCCGAAAAGGATATAAAAAAAGTGGTCCGGAAATTCCAAGGATTCGACCCGGATGGAAAGGATGTTTTGATAGTTCTCCCGATGGATTCAAAAAATGATCCTCTAGCGATAAATCAGCTCATAACTCTGAAAATCATCCTGAATGCCCACTCTTCGGCTGTCATGGCACGATCCGGAAGGGTCATCGGGAATACTATAACTGCGTTCGACCCAAGCGATCTAAGCTCAATAGACCGTGCGACCGCCATGCTTCTGTCCCATGTTAACGATGTCCTCAAAAGGCCCGATTGGGTGAAGCGCTATGGAATCCTGAAGCTTATTTCTTACGGTGAGGCCAATGCGGTCTTATTCGATACCATCCGTTTCATGAAAAAAAATAGCGAGGAATTAGATGGATCAGTCGATGTGACCCTCTGCATAATCCGCATCCTCGAATCTCTGCGGCAAAAAAAGGCTCTTCCCCTAGAGGAAGCTTTAACTATCGCCCAAAACCGAGGTCTCCAAAAGTATCTGAATGATGTCACAACTCAAATCAATTAAACCTGGCCCAGTATTCAAGTTATTCATTCTGCTGGTGGCGATCCTCTCGGCAACCTGGATCTTTGCAACACAAAAAAGAACAAAACTCGGGAATGAAATCTTTATCCAGACTCTGCTCCCTGAACTCAACCAGAAAAGGCTGGGGCTTGTTTGCAATCAAACGTCTGTTCTTCCCGGCGGTAAATCCCTGATCGAAGCTCTGATAAAAAAATGTGCCTCATTAGAGGCCGTTTTCACACCCGAGCACGGATTTAGGGGAAAATTGGAAGCAGGAGCCGAGGTTCAAGATAGCCTTTTGGAGAAAATCAAGATCTTCAGCTTGTATGGGAAAACCAAGAGGCCGACCCAGGAACAAACTCAGTCGATAGACGCTTTTGTCTACGATATCCAAGATGTGGGCACACGGTATTACACCTACATCACGACACTCAAATACGTTATGGAAGCGGCAGCGGCTTTCGGCAAAGCGGTCTACGTGCTAGACCGTCCCAATCCTGCAGGGGGAAATATTGTGGAAGGACCTCTCCTTGACCCTAAGTATGAATCCTTCAGGGGAGCTTTTCCAATCCCAGTCCGGTACGGGCTGACAGTCGGAGAACTCGCGTTGATGATGAAAGGAGAGGGATGGGTTCCGCCTCAAGTTGAACTTCATGTGGTTCGGATGACAAACTGGGAACGCCGTTTTTTCTGGGAAGATACCGGTCTCCGCTGGATCCCGACCTCTCCAAACATTCCCTTTCCTGAAACAGCCATCATCTACCCAGGCACGGGATTACTCGGTGCCTTCACCATCAATCCGGGTCTCGGAACACTGAATCCTTTCATACAGTTTGGCGCACCCTGGCTCGACACGCCGGCAATCATCCAAAAACTGGGTGGAGGGATAAGTTATGGCGTTGAACTCGAACCTCTGATCTATACCCCTAGGTCTCTTCCCGGCAAAACCCTCCATCCTCCGTATGAGAACAGGGCCTGCCAGGGTATCCTTGTTCGTATTTCCCAAAAAAGCAGATTCTTTTCTCTCCGTTTCACTCTAGAACTCATCAAGGCTATACGAGAAACTCACCCAGGAAAAATCCGGCTCCACCCGGAAAGCCTCAATCAGATGTTCGGCAACGATCTTTTCGAAAGGTACATCGATGGTTCCCTGAATTATGACGATCTTTTAATGTATATGGAAAAAGATGAGAGGGCGTTTCTCCGCACTCGCCAAAAATACCTTCTCTACGACTAACCCCACCTAACCAACCCACCCCACCCAGCAAAATTGGCTCGCCCTAAGGGTAAATAATGCCAATGTAAGGATATATTCCTGAAATTGCTGAAGAATTTAAGTATCGGCATTATTTATAAATAGCTTAGGTTAGTGGGAGCGGACGATTTCTTTGACGCGCATAAGCTGAACTTGATAGGACCGTTCCATCTCCTCAAGCCGGTTGGAAATGTAATGGATGGTTTCTTTGATGTTTGGGATCAGGATGTGCTCCAAAGCGTTAACCCGCCGCCGTGTCACTTCGATCTCATGACTCAATAGCTCTACAGCCTTCCAGAGCCGGGCCATCTCCAGAAGATCTTCCATCATTTCCTGCATCTTTTTCACTCCGACGTCCAACTCGCCTTCCGTGTTTAAAAGGTCATAATCAGAGATCGCCCATTCCTTGATCGAAAACCGCGGTATGGCGAGGTTGAATACTTTTTCCTCTTGTATATCCAAAAAAAGCTCTCCATCAGGGAGCAGGCGTTCCAGTTCTTTTCGGGAACTTCGTCCGCGCACGAGTCCGAAGGCGAGGAGAACTCTATTCCACTTCGGGTTGATGCCCGAATGAATATCATACAAACGACGCATGATTTCCAAGAAACGCCTCATGATTTCTTCCAGTTTATCTTTGAGGAGTTTATGCCCACGTTCAGCCAGGACTAGACGCCGGCGCAGCCGCAAAAGCTCCATCCGGTTTGGATTAACGTTAAGTCTCATTTTTCCTCAGGGTAGTATTGCTCCAGATATTCAGGGCGTACCCTTTTGAGTTCGGCACGTGGTATGGCACGCAAAAGTTTCCATCCCAAATCCAGTGTTTCCAGAATGGATCGGGATTCAAACTCGCCCTGCCTGACAAACTCATCTTCGAAACTATCCGCAAACTGC
>Ga0114922_10002124_pt1 | contig 18685 bp, 15 predicted proteins | sample AartaG_FD_100975 | JGI IMG/M metagenome (GOLD analysis project Ga0114922, IMG submission 100975) | Deep subsurface microbial communities from Aarhus Bay to uncover new lineages of life (NeLLi) - Aarhus_00045 metaG | ecosystem: Environmental > Aquatic > Marine > Oceanic > Sediment | place...
AATTCGAGCTTCAATCCCGGCGCGCCGGGACTGACTCGCAAAGCATCCTTTTTGCTTTCACCCATTGGGTTCTCCAAATCAGAAAAGTAAAAATGGCTTGAAAAACATCCACAGGCCCTATACCATCAAATTATTACTTTTTTGCACGAATCTATTTGGGAAATCCGGGGCAAAATTTGCCGGCTCCGACAAATCCCTTTCTATGTTCGGTTCCTGCGGTATCGCCGGTAATCAATTCCCAGGTTTCTGACTTTGTATCTGATGATTCTGGCAGTAGTACCAAGGTCACGAGCTGTGGCGGCAAGGCTGCCGTTGCAACGCTTCAGGGCATCGACGATTATATCGCGCTCAAACAAACGCGTCCTTTCTTCAAGTGAGCCGGCCCCGATTGTATCGGAGGCATCGGAGGTCTGCAGTGTCGGCGGCAGATGATGGCCGTGTATGACGCTATCAGTTGTCAGCAACACCGCCCTTTCGATGCAATTTTCCAACTCCCGCACGTTGCCGGGCCAATGGTACGCAACCATCATGTTGATTGCCGGCGTACTTATGCGGCGAACATCCTTGTTCATCCTCTTTGCATATTGCTCCACGAAGTGGTCGGCTAACAAGAGAATGTCGTCCTTGCGTTCCCGCAGCGGCGGCAAAAAAACAGGAAACACATTTATACGGTAGTAGAGATCCCGGCGAAAGGCCCCGTCATCAACGCTCTTTTCCAGGTCTCGATTTGTGGCCGTTATAATCCGCGCACTTGTATCGAGTGTGCGGTTACTGCCTACACGCTCGAACCGGCGCTCCTGCAGGACTCGAAGAAGCTTGACCTGAGTCGCTGCCGAAAAGTCCCCTATCTCGTCAAGGAATAAGGTCCCGCCGTTAGCCTCTTCCAGCCGGCCCTTACGACTTTGTATAGCGCCGGTGAAGGCACCCTTTTCATGGCCGAACATCTCACTTTCAAGCAGGTTCTCGTTCAGTGCGGCGCAGTTTACCTTTACAAACGATCCCCCAGCCCTGGGACCGGTATAGTGTATCGCATGAGCGACGAGCTCCTTGCCGGTGCCGGACTCGCCACGAATAAGAACTGTAGTGTCACTGCCGGAAACAGTGTGAATCTGGCGATATACGTCGCGCATCACCCTTGAGTTACCGATGATGTTTTCCGGCCGAAAACGGTCCTCCAGCTCGTGTCGCAAACGCACATTCTCATCCTCAAGCTCCTGCCTGCGAATAGCCACTTCCCTTCTTGCCTTCACGTCCTTGGCAACTATGCTCGCGACAATCGTCAGAACACGCATGTCCTCCTCTAAGGATTCCGCCTCATCAAAAACTAAATCCACGGAAATGGCTCCGATCACCTCTTTGCCCACGGAAATCGGAACGCAGATAAAACTGATTTCTTTTTTGGCCAGGTCACGCCTGCCGAACCGGTCCAGAAACGACGGCTCCTCCGATACCTTCGGAACGACCATGGGTGTTCCGGTTTGCATCACCTGACCTGTCACGCCTTCACCTGCCCGGTATCGTAACTTTCGGCTCCGTGCTTCGGGAAAATTCTGTGCTACTTCAATCATAATTCCGGTGCGGTCCTGTGTCAGAAGCGTTATGGTGCCCCTCTTCATGCCAAGCTCACTGTCTAATGTATCGAGAACCTCTGCAAGAATTTCCCGCTGTCGTCCGCCTGTGGCGAGAATATTGCTGATACTGTACAGGGTCTCTAACTGTCGCACATTACGGGTCCCATTCGCCTCGTTATTATTCAAAATCAGAACTCCTTCGAACACATACAATAGGCCCTCTTTGTTACATCCAAGTTATTGCATGACATAATTGTAACAAATACGAATGAACATGACAACCATGTAATTGTCCGGATTGTAATAATTTCGAGTTTCTTTGTATACTGCCCTTTCCAGAGTCTTGGGACAGGCACCAATTTATCCTCATTTTTGGCCGGAAAACAGCATTTCGCCTGTTTCGATCATTTGAATTTCTGCCGCGACCTGCCGTCGGCCCAGCGGTTTGAGTTTCGGATTTCGACATTAGTGCTTCGGATTTCCCCGCGCCCCCCGCATCACGCACCACGCACCCGCATCACGCACGCCGCATCACGCCCCCACTTCCCGCTTACCGCTCCATTTGTCATACCGGCCTTGAGCCGGTATCCAGTTCCGCCCCACACCCCCACTTCCCGCTTACCGCTCCATTTGTCATACCGGCCTTGAGCCGGTATCCAGTTCCGCATCACGCCCCCACTTCCCGCTTACCGCTCCATTTGTCATACCGGCCTTGAGCCGGTATCCAGTTCCGCCCCACACCTCACGTCCCCACGTCCCGCACCACGAAGCCCGCACCACGCCCCACGCCGCATCACGCCCCCACTTCCCGCTTACCGCTCCATTTGTCATACCGGCCTTGAGCCGGTATCCAGTTCCGCCCCACACCCCACGTCCCCGCCTCCCGCCTCACGCATCACGCACGCCGCATCATGCACCACGGCCCCCGCCTCCCGCACCACGCATCACGCCCCACGCAACCCCGCCCCACGTATCACGCACCCTGCACGACGCATCACGAACCACGCACCCGCACACATTTTCACCCATTTGTCAAAACAAGAATGGGACAGGCACCCATTTTTCTTTGATTTTAAGCCAAAAACGAGGATAAATTGGTGACTGTCCCAATCAGAAAAGTTATTCACGATCCGCCCTTTGACAATCTTGTGGCTGGAGCGGTATCAGGTGGCACTGCATGATACATATATGTCATATTCTAATGCATAACAACATTATTGTCGCAACCTTGCCGAAGAATGTGTGCTGCATTCATGGCGTATCTGTTTGTCAAATAAGCACTTACAGACAATCCGATGTGTTTGGCATGATTATTGCAACAATTGAGAGACGGTGTGGTAAAAATTTGCGTCCCCTGTCAGTGTTTCGTGACCAAGTATAGTAAATCTTTTTGAGAGGAACTGAATTATGACACCGAAAGAGTTTTTTGAATTTGCGAGGAAAAACAATGCGAAGATGGCTGACTTGAAATTTACCGACCTCTTTGGTGCCTGGCAGCATTGTACGTTCCCGATTGATACATGGGATGAAAGCACGTTTGCAGATGGCGTCGGGTTTGACGGCTCGTCAATTCGCGGCTGGCAGGGGATACACGTCTCGGATATGCTCGCAATCCCGGACCCGACAACCGCCCGGATTGACCCCTTCTTCGCAGAGACGACGGTCAGCGTTATTGCAAACGTCATTGACCCCATTACCAGAGAAGAGTACACAAGAGACCCTCGCCTGGTAGCATGCAAGGGAGCCGCTTACCTGAAGGAAACCGGCATCGCAGACACCTGCAATATCGGGCCGGAGCCGGAGTTCTTCATCTTCGACGAGGTCAGATACGAGCAAAATCAGCACACCGGCATGTACCGAATCGATTCGGTAGAGGGAGCATGGAATACGGCACGTTTCGAAGAACCGAACCTCGGTTATAAACCGAGTTTCAAGGGCGGTTACTTCCCCGTCAGCCCAACCGACACGTATTCTGACCTCCGAAGCGAGATGACTCTCGAAATGCAGAAGGTCGGCATCGTTGTTGAGGCGCATCATCATGAGGTCGCCACGGCCGGTCAGGCCGAAATCGATATGAAGTTTGACGAGCTGGTGAAGATGGCCGACCAGTTCATGTGGTACAAGTATATAGTAAAGAACGTGGCAAAGCGCAACGGAAAAACGGTTACGTTTATGCCCAAGCCGGTATTTGATGATAACGGCAGCGGGATGCACACGCACTTTTCGCTGTGGAAAGGCGGCAAACCTTTGTTTGCAGATAGCGGATACGCCGGCCTGAGTGATATTGGTCTGTATTCTATCGGCGGTATCTTAAAGCACGCGCCGGCGATATTGGCTTTTGCCGCACCGACTACAAACTCTTACCGACGGTTGGTTCCAGGCTTCGAGGCTCCGGTTAATCTGGTGATGTCGAAACGCAATCGCTCGGCCGGTGTGCGTATCCCGATGTATTCGGAAAATCCCAAGGCAAAGCGTCTCGAGTTTCGCTGTCCGGACCCGACCTGCAACGGCTACCTTGCCTGGACGGCGATGCTTATGGCGGCCATCGATGGTGTCCGCAACAAGATCGACCCGGGCCAGCCCCTTGACTGTGACATCTACGAGATGACGCAGGAAGAATTGGCAAAGTATCCCAAGACGCCTGGTTCGTTAGCTGAGGCAGTTGATGCTTTAGAGGCCGACCACAAGTTTCTACTTGCCGGCGGTGTATTTACCGAAGACCTTGTCAAGACGTGGGTCAACTGGAAGCGTGAAGAAGAAATCGAACCGCTGGCTCTGCGGCCGCACCCTCATGAGTTCCATCTGTATTACGACAGTTGATTAAAATTGCGGGCGCCAAGCCACACCAGCCATCGACAAATGGCTAAGCCAAAGAAGCTGATATTCCCAATTCGTATCAAGACGAAAGAGTTCAGCCGCTTAGGGAAGCGATGATTTTAACATCCGAAGCAGCTTTGGACCTGTCCAGGTTCTCAACTATAACTTTGATAAACCGGACATTTGTATTCAGGTCTAAGGTTTTTCTTGCGGTTTTGCCTTCGATAAAATCATTGTCGAATAATGTCAAGTCCGTCGTGTCATAGCTTAGTCCGTCGGTGCTTGACCGTACGTGCAGGCGAATCGGCATCGTTGCCTTCTTATCGTAAGTGCACTCGGCGGTCAGCGAAACTTTGGCGACACTTGCGAGGCACACCGGCGGACAATCGGCCAGTTTTGTTGTCTTGCTTGGTTCGAGTGAGTCAAGGTTCAAGACAGGCATATCAAAGCTGAACGGCGTCTCTGTAACGAGTACCTGAACGCCCAAATCTTCAACCCAGGGGAAACTTCGCCCGTTATGATGTTCAGGTCGCAGGGTGTGGTAGAGGTAAACAAAGGGCGGCTCGATAATGGCGTGGACCTCGGCAAAGGCGGCGGCATTCGGATTAGCCTGGCGAAAGGCGACGGGGTTTTGGCCATACTTGTACCACTCGAATCCGTCGAAGCTGTAGGCGTAACCGACACTTTCCACACGAGGACCATGATACTCGGTTCCGCCGTAGAACATGTGGTACATGCCGTTGTGAAAAAGCACTTCCGCTTCGGAGATGCCGCCATCGTCCCAATTGCCCGGATTGCCTTTTGTCATAAGTGGATTGCCTTCGTATTTTTCCCAGGGTCCCTCAGGCGAATCCGCCAAAGCCACGGCTAACGGACTGTAATCACCTTTGTATCCATGCCAGCTGATCGGATAAGCGCTGTAAAGACGATACTTACCGTCGACTTTAACGACCCCGCCGACATAACCGAAATCTTCGATGACCGGATTACCCTCGTATTTCTTCCAGGGCCCAAGCGGATTATCGGCCATAGCCAGCCCCACGCCCCAGACATCACCTTCGTGTGAACCGCCTGCGGAATACCACATGTAATACTTGGGCTCGTCCTCATTGCCGTCTTTTAGAACCATGGCACAGGCAACATCCCCTCCATCCCAACTACCCTTGGGACCGACTTTCAATACGGGTCCTGCTCCGTGCTTTTTGAATGGGCCAAGCGGATGCTTCGAACTGGCTACACCAACTTGATAGCCTGGTCCATTCTCTTCATTTTCATCACCTCTGCCTATGGCGTGGTAATAAAAGTAATAGGTACCCACATCCCTAAAGGCATCGGATGCCTCTAACATCACCTCGTCCCATGCCCCTTTAGGGCCTGTCCTGATAATCGGATTGGGCCCGGGAATCTGAATGAATTGGCCCTGTTCCACAAGAGCCTGACGGACGGATTGCTCTGCAAAATCTTGAGCATGGCGAAATCCCGGCGCGCCGGGAATATCACTCCCGTTCGCCGGATTCGTTAAACTCAACGCCAATAACACGATACATACTATGAGCACTGTCACATTTTTCTGATATTTCATAAGTCGCTCCCTACGAATATTATGACAAGGTAAATTCAATCTGAAACCAACACTTATGCCTATTCTACCCGACCCATGTTTTTTCGCAAATAATAACTGAAACTTTGCTCCATCTTCCATTTTTGCTCCTCCAATTTTGTTCCATTTGTCATTGCGAGGAGCGAAGCGACGCGGCAATCTCGTCCCGCTTCACCCATCACGCTTATTTAACGCAATACGCATCACACATCACGAACTTTCCTGTGGAAAGTTTAGGTACGCAAATTCACCGAAGTATTTTTTTGCTGCCTTATCATATGCCTTTGCAGCATCTGTTTCGTTCTTGAAGTAGCCTAAGTAATATTTTTTTCTGTTGTGTGTGATAGTGGCGGTGAAAAGTTTGCTTTTTTTATGAAACGAGACACCCTTATATTTTGACGTTTGATTCGGCTTGCTGATTGGTAGTCGGTTTCGGCTGTTCTCAGCGGCCGTGCAAAGGCGCAAATTGCTCTTTCGATTATCCAGCCCGTTGTGGTTTATGTGGTCAACAACAAGACCGGCCGGTGCGTTTAAAATTACGCGATGCATCGAAACCATCCTATGCGGACCTCGACGTTTGGCATAATAGTTACGGCGGTTTTTTAAGGTGTGCCATTTGTATTTACTAAGCCTCTCGTAATCTTCGGCATCGACAATCGCGAATTTGTCCTTCGTCAAAGGTATAAGCTTTGCACCCTGCCCCAGCGCCGCCGCATTTTCAGGCGATTCGATATCTCGTGAGTACTCAAAGTTCCGGCACGAGTCGCAATGGTCAACCACGATACACCATTTCCCCGCACTTGCCTGCCCTGAATCAGCCTTTAGCCCTGAGCGCAGTCGAAGGGGACCGCAGGGAGTCGAAGGGTTTTCACAGATAAGCGTCGGCTCCTTCAGGCCCCAAACCCCCTTCGAAAACCGGCAATTTTCACATACTTTCTCTGCTTGCCCCGCACTTGCCTGCCCTGCTTGTCCTGAGCGACCGCAGGGAGTCGAAGGGTCATCCCCGCGTAGGCGGGGATCCACTTCTTCATTGGATATTCGGTGTTCGATATTCGACATTTTCTCTTCTTCCTTTCTCTTTTTTTCAATCTAAAATCTACAATCTAAAAAACATTGTCCCTCCACCCTTTGCACAAACTTGCACGTTTGATGCGAAAATTCGGGATTTTTTTGTCGCGCAAAATCGATAACCGCTTGCACGCTAAGGAGATAAATTTTTTTATTTTTTTCCCAAATAGCAAGATAGTGCAAGCGTGTTTGGTGTTATCTGGACATATCCTGTCCAGAATTATATGAGTGATACAACGTGGTATTCTTCGCCCTTCTGCTGAGCGTAGCGAAGTCTTGAGCCTTGCGAAATCTTGAGCTTTGCGAAATCCCGATACATCGCCGACCCCTCGGGGCCGTCGAGCCGGGGTCATCCCGCACTTGATGCGGGATCCAGTTCTGTCATTCTGAGCAACGCGAAGAATCTCAACACGCTGTACGCTATACGCTTCCGGCCTCCGGCCTCTGTGGCTAAATAATCAGTGTATATCCGTGAAATCCGCGGTTAAAAATAAGGCCTTGACAGGGATGATACTTACGCTTAATGTAGGTTCTGGCTGAAATAAAGCCTCCTGGACAAAGTTGAATTCTACGAACTACGAACTACGAACTACTAACTACTAACTTATTGTTAAATCTATACTCTTTTGAAAGGGCATATGAAAGGATGAAGGATACGAAGATGCAGACATTGTATCAATATTTGCGATCAAAAGGTTTGGCTTCTAGAAATGGCATTCGACAAGAGAGTGTGCAGAAACTCACTCATACCAAGATAGAGAATGTAGCCAGAGAATTAGATGATATTTGTTTAGAAAAGACTGGCCGCAGGAGGATTCCTACATTCAAGCACTTCGCATCATTGGCCTTAGGTGGAAGTAGAGATGAATGTACAAACTTGAAGTGTCGGCAAAAAAGGTTGGATTCATTGTCGAGATTTTCAGTTATGTACAGCGATAGGGTTTTTATCAGAAGCTTTATCATTGCTCATCGCATTTCTAGTTCCAAACCTATTGACGTCTTAAGGCATGGTTTTTATGATGATTTACAGTTGTTATGGTTTATAAGACCGCTGATAGAGTCGGGAGATATCGGCTTTATACCTGCATTTGGTTGCCTTTGTAAAAATTGTATATGCGAAAAATTTGGGGTGGACTTATGGCAAATAAAAAGACTCGATAGTATACGTAGAAAATTGGCCAATGACTTTTTGGGGAAAACAACTTCAACAACAATTAAGCGACATGATGATAATATTTTTACCATTGAACAACAAGGTTCCGAACCATATTTCCCACATGGCTTTCAAGGGAAATTCTTACCGAGACTTCCTAAGCCTTTGGTGAGAAGACCCAACATTTTAAAGAAGTTATTAAGGGATGGGAAAATTAGGGCATCGAACACTTTGCAAAAAGAATTAGGTATGCATATGGAATTGGCGGAAAAGGTTGTTAATAACACATTATATGGATTATTTGCAGCCAATGCTTACGAAGCGCCCTTATTAACTCATAACCCTTTACATATTTCATGCTTAAATGGACTTTCTGGGGATGCAAAAATTGTGGAGAGAAACAGTATAGCTTTTGAGACTCTTACATCACATGTCCCTTTTTTACCGGACATAAGTCTTAAAAACTTACTTAAACTTAGATGTCGGGAGAAGGAATGTTTTATTCTCTACCGTGCAGCTTTAAATAAAGCGATTAATGAATTTAAATGTAGCGGAAGTGGATTTACCAAGCAGACTGCAAAAGAACTTTATGGCGATATATTGGCTCCTGAGTTGGCGCGAATGGATCGCAAGGTTAAACAAGCAGCCAAAGGCTTGCGTACAACAGCGGGAAGAGCTGTCGTTAGTACAGTCGGAGCTATTTCATTTGGATTGTATACAGGTATTATTAATCCTAGTGTAGCCCCTATTGTTGCGGGCATCGGGCTTGCAAAAGTGGCTTCTGATATAGTAAAAGTAATGGCTACTGGAGACGGAGAAAAAGCTATTGCAAATGAAGACATGTATTTTCTGTGGAAAACCATGCAACTGGCAGGTAAATAATTAAAGATGTTTGACCAACCTGATAAGAACGCAGATAATTGAAAGGGCACGGGAGGTAGAAAACTATGGGTAAGAAAGACAAGAAAATAGAAGCATGGAAAGAATATCTGAGGCCGAGTGATTGGGAGGTTGTGTCACGTGCCCCAGGCAATTTCTTTTTGAGTGGTGAACATGCCGTGATGTTTGGGCATCCCGCTGTTGTTCAAGCAATTCCAAAATATTTTTATGTGGGTTTAAGGAGGAGACTGAACGACTCGAGAGTCAACGTGGATAGTAAAAACGTGTATTTTGTTGACGTTCTGGATCCAGAAGAGAAAAGCACGAATTTTATTATTCCCACAAGAATGATAGCTTGTCAACTTGAGCACCTCCTTTCTGTAAATGGTTGGCACGGTGTAGATATTGGATTCTATAGTGAACTCCCAAGTATGTGCGGGCTTGCCAGTAGTGGTGCGCTGGCAGCAGCACTTTCTATAGGTTTGCACTATTTATTTCAAAAAGGAGTGGATCATGATGAAATGTTAGGCCTTCTGAATAGCATTTCTAATCCAACAAGAATGCTCGATGAAATAATTAAAAATCCTGCGTTTTCAAAAATAGTTTTCCCCCTTTCATGGTGCATCGACACACTTTTTCATAATCATCAGAGTTCCGGTGCAAACGCATTTTTTTCGCTTATCGGGTCTCCTGATGGTCTTCCTTCAATGTATAAACAGACAGAACCTCGCAAAGGTGATGTGGACAATTTAATAAACGGCTTTCTTCCAAGTCGCACAATATCTGAAAACTCTATATGTACGGACTATAATCGTTCGCCAAAATCTGGGCTGAAATGTTCCTCTGGTAAAGCATGCCCTGATTATTCAAATGAGTTTTCATATTATTCTAATTTTCCTTATGAAGCAAAAACTGTTGGGTCAGATTTTCCAAACGCTTCGTGTGAGTTATTCAATTTTGGTTGTTCTCTCGTCTATAGCGGTATGCCAAAAACGACGGAGATGGCAATTAGGAGTGTCAAAGAACGAATTGGCAAGTTAGGAGAATATTTTTCAAAAGTCAAACACCTTATGATTGATGCTAGTGGTGCATTTGATGTCACAATGGCATACTTAGGTTCAGTTTCTGAAGAACTATGGCAGACAATAGGATCATATTTTCATTCTCCTGATATTTACACTTCCAATAATGTAGTACAAAAAATTGGTTTTGCGCAATCTGGATTAAGAAATCTTCTTGGCATATCTACTGAACAGATCGACTACATTTGCAGGCAGTCACAGATACGAGGTTTCGAAGCCAAACTTACTGGAGGAGGGAAGGGTGGTGATGTTGTATTACTATGTGAAGGTAAAGATTGGAATAAACTCAGAGAGTTTGAAAAAGAATTGGAAAATCTTCAAGAGGCTTCTTTCCGTTCCCATTTTCATGCGCGTTGGCTTACCAGAGATTTCGTTTGTTATCCTTCTATCGTGAAAGCACAATCGCATAGGTTTCTGACTGCGATAGACATAAAAGGTAGCGAAATACATCGAACGAAGGATAGCATGTTGTTTGATGGCTTTAGCAGAGTTACCGATGAGGTTAGCCATGCTTTTAATGGAAGAGTATTAGCATATCATCTTACTGATGATCAACGGTTGATTGCGTTTGAGACTGAAGATATGTCAAAAAAGCACCTTTCGGTTTTGACTGAGAGACTCAGGGATAAATTTGGGATTGAATGTTATTGTGCGGTTGAGGAAACTCCGTTTGATTGGGCAGAAATAACTGACTTAGAGCCTACAACTGAGCAAAGTAAATGGGTATCAAACGTAATACATAAACTCAAATAAGAGTAGTGTCGTCTTTGGTCTTTAGCTGGTTGCATCACTTCGTGATGCTTTTTAGAACAGATTCCTCGGCTTCCCCGTTCGACTCCCTGCGGTCGCTCAGGGCTAAAGGGTAATTCGGAATGACCTGTCTACGTCAAGACTTCCGTCTTCGCTAAAGCTACGACGGACAAGATGGCGAGACAGGGACTACGCCGCGACAGGCAAACACAATTAGCATTTACGATTGACTAATGGCCCCCGGCATAGCCCCGTTGGGGCAGTGATTAGTGATTGGTGATTTGAGATTCTTCGTCCCGATAAATCGGGACTCAGAATGACGGACTGGCGACTGGATGCCGGATCCCTCCTTCGCACAAGGCTACGGCGGACAAGCAAGTCCGGCATGACACGTAGGATATTTTGCTACCATAACTCAAGATAATTTATCTTCCATTGGCCGTCTTCTTTAATAAAATTCATTGTGGCGTTCATTTTGGGGTTACATGGATCAGAAGTTTTAATAACGCCTTCTATAGATTATCTCGGTAGAAATAATCGACTAATTCATGGCTATAGTTTACATGTTTCTCTGTATTTGGTGCCTGGACTGCCACAGACCTTTGGCAAAACTTGACTTGACAAAGCCACAAAATATCAGCAATTGGATGTGGTGGGAATTTACAATTTACCATCCATTCGACTACTTCGGCTGCTCTCCCTTCGATTTCACTCAGGGCAGGCAGGGCAAGCTTAATATGCTCAGGACAGGCATATTTAGTCGTTAGTCTCTTGTCGTTAGTATTTAGCTGGCTGAATCACTTCCTACTTCGCTCTTTGAGCTACGAAGGACAAGTCGTGATGCTTTTTATCCTGGATTCCGGGTCAAGCCCGGAATGACAAAGGCACCTCAGTGTTCTCGGTGGACTTTGTGGCAAAAACTAAAAGTTTCAAGTGCAAGGCGCAAAGCCATAGTGTAAAATGAAGTGCCTTAAGGCAGGCCCTTCAGGGCCGGACACCCTTCAGGGTGAAACGATAATGCCTTTAGGCACGGAGGAATCATGTGTGAAAGAGACGAATTTGTAAGTGAGATTGTTTTTTGATGTGGACCGGTATGTAATGGCTGATAGAGAAGTGAACATATTAGGTATCGAGACCAGTTGCGATGAGACGGCGGCGGCGGTGCCTTAAGGCACAAACGTTCATGTATCAAAGAGACGATGGCGGATAGCGAAATCAATATATTAGGTATTGAGACGAGCTGCGACGAGACGGCGGCGGCGGTTGTGGCTGACGGGCGGAATATAAAGTCCTCCGTAGTGGCTTCGCAGGACGAGCTCCATGAAAAATTCGGCGGTGTGGTCCCGGAAATCGCTTCAAGAGCACACATCGAAAAGATATATCAGGTTGTTGCGCAGGCGATTGAACAGGCAGATGTTACAAAAGATACAATCGATGCCGTTGCAGTTGCGAATCGGCCGGGGCTTGTAGTATCGCTGATAGTGGGTGTTACAACGGCAAAGACGCTTGCTTTTGCGTGGGGCAAACCATTGATTGCCGTCAACCACGTGCACGCCCATTTGCAATCTGCAATGTTAGCTCAGGATACGTTAGACCTGCCCGCGGTGGCGCTGGTCGTCTCCGGCGGACATACGAGTTTATACGACTGCGAAAGCGGGCTGGAACTCGCCCTGATAGGCTCAACGATTGACGATGCGGCTGGCGAGGCATTCGACAAGGTGGCGGCGATTTTGAAGCTGGGGTATCCGGGTGGGCCGAGTATCGAGAAAATCGCTGCGCAGGGTAACGCGAAAGCGATTGAATTTCCGCGGTCGATGTTAGGGGCGGATTCGCTGGACTTTTCGTTCAGCGGTATAAAGACGGCGGTTCTTTATTACTGCCGGGGGCAGGATATGAAGGGCGAGAACAGGGTCGAGGCGATGGGCGACGATGAAAAGGCCGACATAGCGGCGTCTTTTCAGGCGGCGGTGGTCGATGTTCTGGTTGCCAAAACAAAAAGAGCTGCCGACAAAATAAAGGCCAAAACGGTATTATTGGGCGGCGGTGTCGCAGCCAACAGTCTCTTGCGAAAGGCCCTGACTCAGATGTGCGAAGAAACGAAAAGGGGCCTGCTGGTCGCGCCGAAACCCCTCTGCACGGATAACGCTGTGATGGTGGCTTCATTAGGGTATCACAAATTCAAGGCCGGGCTGTTCGCGAATCTTGCGCTCGAAGCCATAGCTACATCTTAATGGTGGAGTTGATATGAACGTTGAACAACTACAGGAATTGTTAGGGCGGGTGAAGAGCGGCGAAATTAGTATCGAAGAGGCCGTTGAAAAGCTGCGTCATCTGCCTTTCGAGGATTTGGGGTTTGCCCATATTGACCATCACCGGCAAATTCGCTGCGGTTTTCCGGAAGTTATTTACTGCCCCGGCAAAACGACCGAGCAGATTGTCGACATCTTCGGGCGATTAGCAAAAAAGGGCAGCAACGTTTTGGCCAGTCGGGCCGGTCGCGAGGTCTTCGACGCAATTGAAGAAACAGGACAATTTCCACTGGTTCGATACGAATCTGAAGCGCGGATGGTTGTGCTGAAGCAAAAAGACATCGAGCCGTCGGCCGGATTCATCGCCATCGTTACGGCCGGCACCGCTGACAGGCCCGTGGCGATGGAGGCTAAGGTGACCGCCGAGGTTATGGGCAATCGGACGGAACTTATCTGTGACGTAGGGGTCGCAGGCCTGCACAGATTGTTGGGCCATATTGAAATTTTGCAGCAGGCCAATGTCGCAATCGTAGTTGCGGGAATGGAGGGGGCGCTTGCCAGTGTGGTTGGTGGGCTGGTGGATTGCCCGGTTATCGCCGTTCCGACGAGCGTTGGCTACGGCAGCAGCTTCGAAGGATTGTCGGCACTGCTGACAATGCTCAATAGCTGCGCGGCGGGTGTTACGGTCGTCAATATTGACAATGGTTTCGGGGCGGGCTTTACGGCAGGTTTGATAAACCAGAAGATTACACAAAAGGGCAGCGATAATGGAGCAGATAACTGAAGTTGGCAAATTGCCGGTGAGAAAACCCGACGCCCATAAGGGCGATTTCGGCAAGGTGTGCATCATAGGCGGCAGTATTGGCATGAGCGGGGCGGCGGCTATCGCCGGTCGTGCTGCCCTTCGCGCAGGAGCCGGGCTGGTCCGAATCGCCACTCCAAGGAGTGTGCTGCCCATAGTGGCGGCAATTGAGCCTTCTTATACGACCATACCTTTGCCGGAAGATGAAGGCGGGTGTATATCGGCTGATGCTGTCGGGGTGGTGTTACGACTTACACAGCAGAATGATGTCATGGCGTTTGGGCCGGGTGTGCGTGTAGCGCCGGGTGTTCGCCAGGTCCTGGACACGCTAATTGCTCAGGAAGGAGTGCGATTGGTGATCGACGCCGACGGTCTGAACTGCCTTGCCAAAAATACCGACTGGGTCGAAAGAAGAAAGGCGCATCTTATCTTGACGCCACATCCTGGAGAGATGAATAGAATGTGGGACAGGCTCTTTAGAGAACCAATGCCCCAAGACAGAACCACCCAGGCAGCGGCCCTTGCGAAAAAAGTAGCTTGTACAGTTGTGCTGAAGGGGGCAGGAACGGTTGTCACCGACGGAAACAGGGTATATGTGAATACGACCGGCAACGCCGGTATGGCAACGGCGGGCTGTGGCGATGTGCTGACGGGAGTAATAACCGCTCTTGCGGGGCAGGGCCTGGACAACTTCGACGCATCAGTATTGGGCGTTTACATTCACGGTCTTTCCGGCGATATAGCCGCCGAAAGGACCGGCCAGGTCAGCTTAATCACAACAGATATTATTGACTCATTAGGCGAAGCCTTTTTGCAGCATCTCAAAGGATAAGCCCGGAGGGCAGTTGGCACATGGTCGAAACGGAAATAATCACCGACGCCGATATATACAGGAAGGTTTTGTTAGGCCGGATTCCCAAGGCCGGCAAATTTGTCTGGTTGGGCACGAGCGACCTTAAAGACCTTCACGTTGAAAAAAACGGTTCTATGGTACCCTTTCTTGAGGTTTTAGCGGATCTGGCAAAAAAGAAGGTTTCGATAAGACTCATCCATGCAAAGGAACCCGGCCCGGCTTTCAGACGCGACTTTGATAAGTATCCAATCCTCATTCACGGCATGGAACGGATTCTGTGCCCGCGCGTGCATTTTAAGTCGGTGGTGGTTGACGGGCAATTCGCCTATACCGGAAGCGCAAACCTTACCGGCGCGGGCATGGGTGCGAAGAGTAAGAACAGGCGAAACTTCGAGGCCGGGATAATCACTACAGACCCGAAATTCATCGAACAAATAATGCAGCAGTTTGACAGCGTGTGGATGGGTAAATACTGCGGCGATTGCGGTAGAAAAAAATACTGCGCCGACTATAAAGATATATCGCAGAAATAACGCACAAACAAGACACAGATCTAGCGCCAAGAATGTGGTCTCTTGACTGTGATATTTCCAACTTTGACTTCATCCGGGAATTAACTATTTCGAAGCAACTTCTCTGACATAATACGCCGAAAATCACTATTTTCCCGTAGGTCATAACTATTACGGCCGATGGGAAACATTACACCTATTTCTTTGTCAGGTGCATATTTGCGGACAGTTTTTATCGCCGGGAGTAAATCGCTATCAGCGGACACAATCACGGCCTTATCGTACAAATCGTCAATCGCATCACAAAAAAGCTTCAGAGCTATATTTACATCGGTACGTTTTTCTTCGTGAGTCAGGAATTTCTGATCGCATCGATGACACGCAATGTACTTTTTCATAAATCTTCCCTGAATTGTTTCCACTCCTTGTGACCGCAAGGCTTTTATATATTGTTTGTGACGAAAAATAACTTGAGACGGCTTCCATTTCACAAAAGCAGTAAAATAAAAAATGCCGGTAATTGTGTCCTTGGAGCTTATTACTGATTCGGCGAGCTTGCGATAATTCAGCCACTTATACTTGCGGTATGGAAAACACTTGTTCTCTTCGACGTGTGGCAGGTCAGGCTTATAAGACAAAGGGTCATTTAATGCATGATAAACGTTAAAACCGTCAACATAAAAACAGTAACGATTCATCTGGGTATCCAACAGGTCACCATACAAAAAAACCCAGACGTCCGAAGAAGCCTGGGGCCTGATAGTTATTCTATCAGGGATGTACTTATATTATCGCTTTTCTGTCCCATTTGTTCAAGGGGAAAATCAAAAAAATACAAAAAATTTGCCGAATCACACAAGCGAGCTTATGGAGTAAACTTACTCTCTCGGTCTGACCTGGCTACAGTCCAAGTTGTTGGGGGATTTTTGCAGAAATTGTATTTGGTTGATGAAATGGGGGAATTTTGTTATTTTGTCGTGTGAAAATGTGCTCTTGATGGAAGTCGAGGAGTAAGCGGAATTCCGGAGTCGGAGTCATAGATGGCGAATAAGACAATCCGAGTTTAAGAATAGGTGGGGATTTAGTGTAGCTAAACTTTTTTTGAAAGGTGCAATAATGGACGCTATAAGCTCATGCATTGAAAGACTTCGGTTGAAACTGGATAAACATCGAAAGGCCAACCTAAAGGAGTATCCAACACGAACAATATTTATAGACCCATTACTCGAAGCTCTTGGGTGGGATGTAAAGGATCCAGATGAAACTGAACTTGAGTATCCGACTATTGATGGAAAGTCTGTCGATTATGCACCCAAAATAAACCGTAAGCCAGTTCTGTTCATAGAAGCGAAACCGTTAAATGACCCACTTACAGATGTCAAATCTACCACGCAGGTAGTGGGTTACGCTGCTAATGCTGGCGTTGAATGGTGTATCCTTACGAATGGTGTTGCCTACAAAGTATATCGCAGCACAGAAAAGGCTAAAGCTCCCGATAAACTGCTTTTCGAAATCTCCCTCGACCCGAAGGAAACTAAGGGCATGTCGGTCCAGCAAATTGCACAACAATTTTCGCGTTTCTCACGTGATGCAATGGCTAAAGGAGTTCTTGACGAAATCGGTGAACAAATATTTACAACAGGAAAGGTGAGAAAAGCGTTGGACAAGCTTTTTACTGAACCACCAAATAATTTAATCATACTTATACGCTCAACAATTGGAGACGATGGAATTAAACCGATGCAAGTGAAAAATGCTATCAAAAGGCTATGGGCCCAAACGACAGACGTTCAAATTTCTCACGAAGAAAAAACTGCTGTTAAACCTATCGCTCCCGTTGGAACAAAAGCAAGAGGCAAAGAGTACTCAGAGGACTATCATATCAAAGGTATACCACAAGAAGTCGTGGAGTTATTTCACATGATTGACAAATTTTGCAGAGAACTTGCCCCCACTAATGTTCAGAGAAAGTATCGGGCTAACACGGTTAATTATTACCGCGGTATGAAAATCTTCTGTTGTATTCATCTTCGTAAAAGTGGACTTCGGATCTGGCTGAAATTGAAATACACAGATTTAGAGAATCCACCTGAATATGTTCGTGACGTTTCGGGCGTTGGACATTGGGGAGCTGGAGACGTTGAATTAGCAATTGACGGCATCGAGAAATTAGAAGGTGCCAAGCTTTTAATACAAAAGTCGTTCGCGAAAAACAAATAAAAGCATGGAGAAGGGAGAAAAAGGTTGAACTTGTTGATTCAATCAATCCCGACCGGGAAGATCTAAGTCGGGACTGGTACGATTAACGGCTGGAATATCGCCTACGGCGATACTGTTCAGCGGGTCCCTCGGCTGCGCTCGGGATGACATGATGGTAATTGTTCATTATGCAGGGAAGACCGGGGGGAGGCGTAGCCGCGAGAGAGTAGACAGTTGACAGTTGACAGTGAACCACGTACTAACTTAAAAAGAAAAGTAGTACGGGGCAAGCAGAAGACTGTGGAGGAGTCAAGACCCCACGTGCAACGTGGGGCTAAATAAAAACCCCGGGCATATTTAATTTACTATTTTCTATTTACTAGAGGCTCGGTCGCAATGACCCCGCACTATACGAGTAAGTGCGGGGTAAGCAAATTTGGTGCGAGATTTCGCAGCCTACGTGGAGAAGAGAACTCCGAAACCCTAAGCTCTAAGCTTGTCCCCGTGAAAACGGGGATCCTAAACAAATACGAATATCAAAATTCAAATGATTAAAACCGGTGGGCCATAGGCCCACCCTACAAATCTGGAGGGGATTGAGATTCTTCCCCTTCGACTGCGCTCAGGGCTAAAGACTATTTGCGTTCAGAATGACTAATTCAACAGATTCCTTCCCGGCGCGCCGGGACTCAGAATGACGATTCTGGATCCCGGCTCGGAGGCCGGGATGACAATAAACAGCATGGGCAACAAGTTGCCCATGCTACGACTTCCAACATCCAACGTCCAACATTCAACATCGAATATGGAACCCCGGCAAGCCGGGAAGGTGTTTTTGGTTTTTAGGAGGAATTGTTTTTGTTTGACGGAATAGGGGAATGTTGTTATTTTGTTGGGAGTAGAATTGCTCTTGGTAAAAGTTTTAGCGGGACTCTGATAGTGAGGCAGACACAAACAGGGAAAATATCACCACAGAGTTCCCATCGCGGCCTTCGGCCGCAACCAAAAAGGTAAAGGTCGGCTCTTGCGGATCCGGCGAATGTTTTTCGCCTTCGCCTTTCTTTTCGCCGCCTCACCTTCTTACGAAGGCGGCGAAAAGCGGACTACGGCGAAAAACAAAGAATCGGATATAACTTGTTCCTGTTAAACA
>Ga0114922_10002125_pt1 | contig 18671 bp, 12 predicted proteins | sample AartaG_FD_100975 | JGI IMG/M metagenome (GOLD analysis project Ga0114922, IMG submission 100975) | Deep subsurface microbial communities from Aarhus Bay to uncover new lineages of life (NeLLi) - Aarhus_00045 metaG | ecosystem: Environmental > Aquatic > Marine > Oceanic > Sediment | place...
GGTCGTTTTACTCCCTCGCAATGACAAAATAAGAAATACAAACTGTATAAGGAGATACTCAATTCGCAATACTCTATGCAGGTTTTGAGTTTTGAATTATGGTTTTTCGTTTTTCGCTTTGTGTTTTTAGTTTATTGATTTATCCTGTACGCTATAATATTAACTTTGTACGAATTTATCCTGGTTTTTTCCTATTATTTTCTTAGCTAATTAACCAGATAACCAACTAACTAGCTAACTAATTAAAGGAGTAAAAGTGACGACTTATACAGAAGCATTAGATTATATTTATGATTTAACTAAATATGGCATAAAATTAGGATTGAAAAACATAAATCATTTACTTTATCTTTTAGGCGAACCTCATAAAAAATTAAAGATAATTCACGTAGGCGGAACAAATGGAAAGGGGTCAACATCTTCCATGATTAGTTCAATCCTTAAATCTGATGGTTATAAAGTTGGCCTCTATACCTCTCCTCACTTAGTTGATTTTACCGAAAGAATCAAAATTAATGACAAACCGATAAATAGTGAGAAGGTATGTGAATTATTAGATAGAATCAAACCTTACATAGAAAAGGTTGCCGACACACCTTCTTATGGCCACCCTACCTTCTTTGAAGTTGTAACTTCTCTGGCTTTTCTCTATTTTTATGAAGAACAGGTAGATTTTTTAGTTTTGGAGGTAGGATTAGGTGGAAGATTGGATGCCACAAATGTTTGCGAACCTTTAATTTCAGTCATTACCCATGTCGATTATGACCATATGGATAAATTAGGAAACAGTTTAAAAGAAATTGCCAGAGAAAAGGGAGGAATTGTAAAGCCGGGAGGAATTGTAATATCTTCTAAGCAATATGATGAAGCTTATAAAGAGATCAAGAAAATAGCCGATGAGAAAAATTCTCTTATTTATAGCGTAGGGAAGGAAATAAATTATGAAATAGTAAAATCTGATATCAAGGGTGTAATATTTGATTTAAAAGGAATCTATCATAATTATAAAAATCTTCATACTCCCTTATTAGGTAGACATCAAGCAGACAATGCTGCTACCGCCATTACGGCTGTAGAAACTCTTAAAGTTAAAGGACTAAATATTTCCGAAAAAGCAATTAGAGACGGCTTGAAAAAAGTTAAGTGGACCGGGAGACTAGAAATCATTCAGAATAATCCTACATTGGTACTAGACGGGGCACATAATCCCAGTGGAATAAAGATAGTTCTAGATGCCCTGGAAGAGATCTTTTCTTATCACCGGCTTATTTTGGTATTAGCTATTTTTACTGATAAAGATTACAAAAAAATGATACAAATATTAGCACCTAACGCAGATTTAATTATTGCAACTAAAGCAAAAAACCCTCGGGCAGCTTCTCCCCAAACAATCGCTAAAGAAGCAGCGCAATATATAGATGAGAATAAAATAATCGTTACTGAAAATATTCCCCAGGCTATAAACTGCGCACTGTCGAGTTCCAAAGAAGATGATTTAATATGTATAACCGGATCACTATATACTGTAGGCGAAGCAAAGAGATATTTTAACAGTAATTGACCAATTTACCGATTGGCCAATTGTCCAATTAATTGTTGCATTGACGAATTGGGTAATTAGAGGATTGATTCGTATCTCGTGAATCATATCTTGTAAAGAAAACAGAAGTCAATAGACAGAATTAAGAAAAAAAATATTATTGCGGAGTAGTTTTCTCTCTGTCATTGCGAGGCGAAGCCGTGGCAATCCCTTTTAACAGGAAGCAATATTATGTTTACATAATGACTAATAAAACAGATAAAAGCAGGTTCAAGGACTAAGAAGGTTGAATTGATTATAGGAATTAATCCAGAATGGAAAGATTTGTATGATAAACTTTAAATCATGTCATCGCAAATAGTAGTTATATAATATGTTGGGATTGCTTCGGTCTCTTCGTTCCCTCGCAATGACAGAAAAAAAAGAAGCTCCTTCATAAAGACAAAATAATCACTACGAGCCATGTAACGTGATACACAATACTCGATACGAGCAGGGTTTCTGACTTCTGAATTATGTATTCTGATTTTTATTCTCTTAACGAGATACGGATTTATTATGGTTTTTTATTAACCAAGTAACCAGGTAACCAACTAACTAGCTAACTAATCTAAACGCTAAACGCTGTACGATCTACGCTAGTTTTATTCACTAACGACTAATTTAATCGGAGAATCGGAGAATTGGCTAATTGGTGAATCGGTCAATTGGTCAATTATTATAATGGTTTTCGATTGTAATTATTAGTTTAAAGTATACTTTTCTATAGATTTATGGAGATAAGGAGCGAATAATTATGTTTAACCTTTCGAATCAGGAAAAAATTACCATAATTTTGTTATTAATAGTAATAATAATTGGCGGAGGAATAGTTTTATCTAAAAGCATTAATAACCAAGACAATTTTACCATAAATCGTACTTCAGATATTTCAGAAGATAAGCCTGCAATGCAAATAGAAATCCCACCTGTAATTATTCATATTACCGGTGCAGTTAAAAATCCCGGTGTTTATCAATTAAAATCAACCGATAGAATTGTTGATGCAGTAAAAATTGCCGGTGGGGAAACTGAGGAAGCAAATTTAGATTTGATTAACCTTGCTGCCCTTCTCAAGGATGGGCAAAAAATAATTGTTCCTTATAAAATATATACCGAAAATGGCGAAGAAATTAGCAATAATATAAATAACAATACAGAGGTTATGTATTCTTCTTCGAGTTCTATATCCGGGAAAATCAATATTAATACTGCAAATGCGAATATATTACAAACTTTGCCCGGAATTGGACCGGTTCTTTCAGAAAGAATACTCGAATATAGAAATCAAAATGGATTGTTCGGAATTATTGATGATATAAAAGATGTTTCCGGAATTGCAGAAAAAAAATTTGAAGGAATTAAAGATCTAATTTGTGTCCAATAAAAAATATATCTTCAGATAGCAAATACAATGGTATTAGACCCTTACCTATAATTTTATTTCTATATATAATAGGAATAATTTATGCTAAATACCTTAGTATTAATCTGATATTTTTGTTTTCGATTCTAGTATTGTTAATATTGATTTCTATTATAAGTTTTGTAAAGCAGTGGGATATAACCACTGCTTTATTATTTTTAATAATATTTTTAATCGGTATATTTAATTATAACCTTAATTGCAGTCCGATTGGGGCAGACAACATAGCAAATTTTGTGGAAGATAAGAAGTTAACCATTGTTTGTACGATTTTAGATAAAGAATATTATCCCAATCAAGAGAAAATATCTTTCAAGGTCAAAGCAAACCGAATAGAAAGAGGAGATTACAGCATTGAAACACGGGGCTTAATATTGGTGAATACTTATTTGGGGGATTGCCCATATGGATACGGAGACGTTCTTAGAATTAAAGGGAAATTAGATAATCCTGTAGGACAGAAGAATTTTGGTGAGTTTGATTATGAATTATATTTAGCTAGAGAAAAGATATTTACTTACCTTAATATCTGGCAGGAAAAAGATATTCAAAAAATTGGAGAAGATGATTCGAATTTTTTAGTATCTTTCTCCTTATCCGCAAGAGATAAAATAAAAGAGATTACAAAACAGACCCTGACACCGCCTTATAATTACCTTCTTGTTGGTATGCTATTAGGAGAAAAAAGTCTTATCCCTCCTGATTTAAAAGAAGTTTTTGCCGAAGCAGGAATTATGCATGTATTGGCAGTATCCGGTTTACATGTAGGAATAATTGCTATGGCTTTACTTTTCTTCTTAAGTATATTGCGATTACCGAAGAAGCCTAAACTGCTTATCCTGGTATTAATTCTAATAATGTATGCCTCTATCACTGGTTTTCGTCCTTCGGTATTAAGAGCTACTATTATGTTTATTTTATTAATAGGTGGGAAATTAATCAACAGAAGTAGAAATCTTAATATTTCTCTATTTTTTGCAGCGTTTTTGATTTTGTTATCAAATCCTTTGATACTATACGATGCTGGTTTTCTCTTATCCTTTATAGTTACTTTTTTTATTATAAATTTATCACCAATCTTACAGGAATTATTTTCTAAAATAGTAGTCTGGATTAAAAATCCTTTAGCAGTTTCCACAGCTGCCTGGGTAGGAATTTTTCCGCTTTCCGCCTATTTTTTCAGTAAAGTATCGATAATATCCATTGTTTCCAATATATTTATTATTCCCTTAACCGGGATAGCGGTAATATTGGGATTTGTAACTTTTTTTATCGGAATGATAAGCATCTCTCTGGCTGGCATAATTGCCAGCATGAATTGCCTGGTATTAAATCTAATAATCTTAATAGCCAAATCATTTTCTTCAATTCCTTTTGCCTTTATTTATGTTGCTCAACCTTCAATTGTGGTAATTATTTTATATTATTTGACGTTATTTTTTATTATTGAAGTATTCTATAAAAAAACGCTTCCGGAAAAAATAAGGAAAAAGGCTATTTTCGTTATATTATCTTTTATATTATTAATAATTATTGTTCAAATATTTTATCCTGTAGACAACCTTAATGTAAATTTTATAAATGTTGGAGAGGGAGATTGCATCTTAATTGAAGCTCCTAACAAGATAAATATCTTAATCGACGGGGGAGGAACCCCTCAAAGTGATTTTGATGTGGGACGTAAAATCGTTATACCTTATTTGAGAAGAAAAGGGATAAATGAGATTGATTTACTAATCTTAACTCATCCTCATTTAGATCATTTAGAAGGATTGTTGCCTGTACTTAAAGAACTTAAAGTAGGTGCGGTTTTGGATAGCGGATTTATTTGTGATGTTTCAGAATATAAGGAGTTTATATCAACCATAAAAGAAAAGAATATTCCATATTACCAAACTAAATCGGGAGATAATTATATTTTTAGTAAAAATATGGAGATGCTTATACTTAATCCTCCACATACTTTAAATTTAGATAACGATTCTGATTTTAATAACCACTCGATTGTGGTAAAATTATATTATAAAAATTCAAATTTTATGTTTACCGGAGATATTGAAAGGGAAGCGGAAAGAAGATTATTAGTTTGGCAAAATATATTAAATAGTAATGTTTTAAAACTTGGTCACCATGGAAGTAAAACTTCCACTACATTGGAATTTTTAGATAAGGTTGATCCAATGATTGTGGTTATCACTGTGGGAAAAAATAATTTTGGCCATCCTTCGCAAGAAGTTATTGAAAGATTAGAGGATAGAAATATAAAAATATACCGAACAGATGAAGATGGAACAGTCATTATAAGAACAAATGGCCAGGAATATTGGATAAAGACACTAAAGGGGAAACAATTAAAATGAACCAGGGAAGATATGTGAATTATGAAGATGTAATAAATCTTATAAAACAAGAGAAAATATATCCTGTTTATCTGTTTTACGGAAACGAAAACTATTTAAAAGAAGATGTTTCAAAAAAACTTAGAAACAAATTAATCGACTCTGCTTATAGAGAGTTAAATTATAAGGTTTTTTATGGTGAAAAATTATCTATAAACGATCTAATAAGTGATTTAGTAACACTGCCTATGGTGTCGAAACATAAATTATTAGTAATAAAAGAAGCCGAAAAAATTAACAAAAATGATGAGACAAAATTAATAGATTATTTTAACCGGTTAAGTTTAAAAAACAATTTTTCAACTTTAATAATTATTTATAAAGAGAGCAGGCCCAAAAAAGAACTAATCACTGCAATTAAAAAGATAGGGATAACAGTTAATTTTAGCGTGACAGATAAAGCAAAATTAACTTTATGGATAAAATCTAAATTCAAGCAAAGTAATAAAAAAATTACTCAGGAGGCTTTATTTTATTTACAATCTATAGCTGGTAATGATCTAAGCCGTCTTTTTAATGAGATAGAAAAAATAGACATTTATACGAAAGATCAAAAAACAATAGAAAAAGAAGATGTTATGATAACGATTGGTGGCTCAGAAGCAGTTAATATATTTAAAGTATTAGATGCTATTGGAGATAAAGATATAAAAAATGCAATAGATGGCTTGGTAAAGTTAAATCAAGGCAACCTTCATCATTTATCCATATTTGCTATGATATACAGGCAAATAAAGCTTATACTTCGAACAAAATTATTACTTGCAAAGGGATTTAATTTTAAAGAAGTAGAGAAGAAACTAAAACTTCCTTACTTTATCGTCAATAAAATAATAAAACAGTCTGAAAAATATACTTTTAAGGAAATTTGTAAATCTTATGAATTATTGAATATTGCTGACTTAGAATTTAAAGACAGCCAGAAGGAACCTAAGATTATTTTAGAAGAATTGGTTGTGAATATTATTAATCAGAGATAATAGTATATCGTATTTCGTATTTCGTATATAGTTAGGAAGCAGGAGTCAGTAGCCTGATTTGTATCTCGTATCTCGTGAATCGTATCCCATATAGAATACCGTAACAAGTAATATGTGATAAGTAATAAGATTAAATTTCTGAAATTTTAAAAACATACTTATTAAATATTACTTATTACGGTTTACAAATTACAACATTTTTTGGTTAGTTGGTTAAGAAAATAAGATAGATAAAAGTAGGGGCAGACCTTGTATCTGCCCGAAATAAGATATAGAAGCAATAAAAAAGAGGCGGATGAATCCGCCCCCTACATAAAAAACAATACTTTATGTAAATAAATTTTGAATTTTGAATTATAGTTTTCTCTTAATTGATTTATACTGTACGCTACACGCTAGTTATGTTTTTAATTATTAATTATTCTTTTACTTTTTTTGTTTCAGTTTTCTTTGTTTCCGGTTTTTTAGTAACTTTTGCAGCCTTTTTAACTACTGGCTTTTCTTTGGTTTTAGCTGTTTTTGTAGTCTCTGGTTTTTTCTTAGGGGCTACTGCTTTTTTAGTGACCGGTTTTTTAGTAACTTTTGCAGCCTTTTTAACTACTGGCTTTTCTTGTGCTTTTACTGTTTTTTTAGGAACGGCAGGTGCAGATTTCTTGGCTGCTCCCGGTTCTAGTAAAGCATTTAGTTTTTTGGTTAAGTTTGCTTTCTGGCGAGAAGCAGTATTTTTAGGTAAAATACCTTTATTAACAGATTTGTCTAAAATTGAAACAGCATCTTTAAAATATTTACTTATTTCTTCTTTGTTTTTATCAGAAAGAGCAAGATCGAATTTTTTAATGCTGCTTTTTATTTTAGATTTATAAGATATATTTCTTAAATGACTTTTTTCAGATGTTTTAACTCTTTTTATTGCTGACTTTATTTGAGGCATAATTATTTCCTTTCGATAATATTAATTTCACTTGGTAATTTTAACATTATTTCAATTTAAAATCAAGCATTAATAAAATAAGCGTTTAGCGTAGAGCGTTTAGTGAAACAAGAGGATAGTGTTTAGCATGGAGCGTATATAATTAGTTAGTTAGTTAATTGGTTACTTAGTTGGCTGGTTTAGGAAAGAGAATAGAAGTCAGAATAAGAATACTATATCGTATAACTTATATAGTAAAGAAAATAATAATGTATAATATGTAGGGGCAGACCTTATGTCTGCCCGAAATGAGTACAGGAATATCTATAAATTTTACAAGATAGTTATCTTTATGCAATACTCCATAGGCTATACGAGCAGGGTTTCTGACTTCTGAATTCTATCTTCTAATTTTTATTCTTTAACGAGATACGATTCACGAGATACGGATTTATTCTGGTTTTTCTTAACCAGGTAACCAACTAACCAGCTAACTAATCTATACGCTAAACGCTGTACGCTCTACGCTATATAAAAAAGGAGATTGATGGAAACAAAACATAAAATTGCTAAATACGCAGCCATAGTAATCATTGCCACTATATTTTGTAGAATATTAGGTTTGGGCAGAGAAATAGTGATTTCCAATAGATTCGGAGCAGGAATTGAAACCGACGCCTTTTTTATCGCTTTTATGATTCCTAATTTGTTGAGGAGCTTTTTAGGGGAGGGTGCTTTAAACTCAGCTTTCATACCCATTTTTGCAGAGTATTTAAATAATCATGACAGAAAAAAAGCTGAATATTTCGCCAGCAATGTTTTAAATATTTTAATTATAATTTTAATAATTGTGGTAATTTTAGGTATTTGGGGAGCTCCTTTGCTAATTAATATAATTGCTATTGGCTTTAAAAGCAATATGTATAAATATCAATTAGCTATAAATCTCACCAGAATTATATTTCCTTATATCGGTTTTGTGGCAATTGCTGCCTTATTTATGGGTATTTTGAATTCCTATAATCATTTTTTAGTGCCTGCCTTGGCGCCGGCTATGTTAAATATTTCGGTTATTGTTTTTGCTTTTACCTTAAGTTACAAATATGGTATATATAGCATTGCCTGGGGAGTAATTTTGGGAGGGATAGGTCAGGCATTAGTACAAACCCCGGTATTAGCAAGAAAAAAAATAAAATATAACTTTACGGTAGATTTTAATGATCCGGGAGTAAAGAAATTATTAAAACTATTATTACCTGTCATGATAGGCCTGGCTATTACCCAGATTAATGTTATAGTGGATAGGACAATTGCTTCTACTTTAATTGATGGAAGTATTTCAGCTTTGTATTATTCCAACAGATTAGTACAATTTCCCCTGGGGGCATTTGGAATTGCTATATCTATTGCTATCTTTCCTACACTTGCAAAACAGACGGCAAAAAATGATATTGCTGAATTTAAAAAATCATTATTATTTGGTCTAAAAATATTACTATTTATTACTGTTCCATCGGCTGTAGGATTAATAGTATTAAAGGATTCATTGATTCGTTTAATATACGAACATGGTATATTCAGCAGAGTGGCCACCAATATGACTGCAAGTGCCTTATTGTATTATTCTATCGGACTGTTTGCCTATGCCTGTGTTCGATTGATAACCATGTCTTTTTATGCTTTAAAAGATACCAAAACTCCGGTAAAGATCGGAATCTATATAGTATTTGTAAATATTGCATTAGATTTAATTTTGGTTAGATATTTAGCTCATTCCGGTTTAGCGTTAGCTACATCAGCAGCCGCTATTCTAAATCTGATTATATTATTAAAAGTTTTACAGGGTAAAATTGGGGATTTTGAATTAAAATCCCAAATATCATTTCTGGCAAAAATTATTATATCTTCAATATTTCTAGGAATAATCTGTGTTTTGGTTAGTAATTATTTTAGCAGCATATTGGATTTAAGTAATAAATATAATCAGATTATTCAAGTAATTACCTCTATTTTTAGTGGAGGTATGGTATATTTGATTAGTAGTTATATATTGGGCGTGAAAGAAGTTAGAAATTTAAAGCAAACTATAAAAGCAATCTTAAGGAGTAGCGAATAAGTAATGTTAAAAGATTATCATTGCAACATTGAAAATATCAGGAATTTTTCTATAATTGCTCATATTGATCACGGAAAATCAACCATAGCTGATAGATTATTGGAATTCACCGGAACAATTTCCGAAAGAGAAAAAAGAGAACAGATATTGGACGATATGGATTTAGAAAGAGAAAAGGGGATAACTATTAAATCAAAGGCAGTGAGATTATATTATCACTCCAAAGATGAGAAGGAATACATTTTGAATTTAATTGATACCCCGGGACATGTTGATTTTTCCTATGAAGTATCTCGTAGTCTTGCGGCATGTGAGGGTGCTTTATTGATTGTTGATGCATCCCAGGGTGTCCAGGCACAAACCATAGCTAATATTAATTTAGCATTAAAAAGCAATTTAAAGATAATTCCGGTAATTAATAAAATTGATCTTACCACAGCGAACCCGGATAGAGTTACCAAGGAATTGCAGAATATTTCAGAAATAAAAGAAGAGGAAGTGATTTTAGCGAGTGCCAAAGAAGGAATCGGAACTTCTGATATTTTAGAAGCGATAGTTAATAAAATTCCACCACCAAAAGGGAGTTCGAATCTGCCTCTAAGAGCACTTATATTTGATTCGATCTACAATCCATACAAAGGAACCATTGTCTATGTTAAAGTAGTAGATGGGGTTATAAAGCCAGGAATGTTTATTCAAACTATGTCCAATAATATAAAATATGAAGTTGTAGAAGTAGGAATTTTTCGTCCCAAGATGCAACCCATAAAGAAACTTACTGCCGGGGAAGTGGGATATATAATAGCCGGATTTAAAAATATTAAAGATACTCAAGTAGGTGACACCATTATTGATGCTTCTAATCCATCTGAAGAGAGCCTTCCCGGATATAAAAAGGTTACACCTTTGGTTTTTTGCAGTATTTATCCGGTTGATAATAAGGAGCATGAAAACCTTAAGGCTGCATTGGATAAACTTAGATTAAATGATTCCTCTCTTTTTAGTGAGGCCGAAACGTCAGAAGCATTGGGGTTTGGTTTTAGATGTGGGTTTTTGGGGTTGCTGCATATGGAAATTATTCAGGAAAGATTGGAAAGGGAATATGACATAAATTTAATCGCCACTACCCCCAGTGTAATGTATCAAGTGACTAAAAAAGATGGAGAAACTATAAAAATAAGTAATCCTGCCTCTTTCCCTCCAAAAAATGAAATTGTAAAAATTGAAGAGCCATACGTAAAAGTAAATATTATAACTCCCAGTAAGTGTATTGGCAGAATAATGGATTTAGTTCAAGAAAGAAGGGGAAGCTTTAAAAATATGGAATATATCGACGAAAAAATCTTAAGACTAGATTATTATCTGCCTCTAAATGAAATCATTTTAGATTTCTATGATAAATTGAAATCGATAAGCAGCGGATACGCCTCTCTTGATTACGAACTTACAGGATATCAGCCCTCCGAGTTGGCCAAAGTCGATATACTGGTTAATCATCAGTTAGTGGACGCTTTATCTTTTATCATACATAAAGATAAGGCCTATACGCGGGCAAGAAAAATAGTGGAAAAATTAAAAGAAATTATCCCCCGCCAGATGTACGAAGTTCCGCTGCAAGCGACGATTGAAGGAAAGATCATTGCTCGAGAAACTATAAAAGCATTAAAAAAAGACGTATTAGCTAAATGTTACGGTGGAGACATTACCCGTAAAAGAAAGTTGTTGGAAAAACAAAAAGCCGGTAAAAAAAGAATGAAAAAAGTTGGAAAGGTAGAAATCCCGCAGGAAGCATTTTTAGGAATATTAAAGATTTAATCAGGTGATAATTAATGGAATTAGGATTGTATCTACATTTTCCTTATTGTATATCCAAATGTCCTTACTGTGACTTTAATTCTTACCAGTTGAAAGAAGATAATCAGATTTCCTCCTATATTTCCGCTTTATATCAGGAGATAACCGCTTATTCTCAAAAATTAAAAAAGAGTAATATAAAGACTATTTATCTAGGAGGCGGTACCCCTACTATTTTATCGGGAGTTAAAATTTATAATATATTAGAATTTTGTAAAGATAAATTTACTATTGATAAAAATGCAGAGATAACTATAGAAGCAAATCCGGGAACATTAGATGGTGAAAAAATAAACCTGCTAATCGAATCGGGAGTAAACAGGTTAAGTTTAGGAGCACAGAGTTTCAATAATTTATTTTTAAAAAAATTAGGCAGAATACACAATACCCAAGAGATTATTGATTCATATTATTTGGCCCGAGAGGCAGGATTTAACAATATCAGTATAGATATAATGTTTGCTCTACCTGATCAAATCACTGAAGACATTCAAGATACATTAAAAAAAGCTCTTTCCCTAAAACCAGACCACTTTTCTCTATACAACCTGACTATAAAACCAGGGACAGAATATTATAAGGAATATAAAAGGGGAAAGTTAAAGCTGCCTGATGAGGATGAAGAATTTGATATGTATAATTGGGCAATAAATTATTTGGAAGAGAACGGTTTTGAGCATTACGAGATAGCGAATTTTGCACTTCCTCATAAGAGATCAAAGCATAATCTAATTTATTGGCAGAATAGACCATATTTAGGGATAGGGGCGGGAGCATATTCATTCATAAGAGGATATCGATATATGAATTATGAAAACCCGTCAAGATATATTAAAGAAGTAATGAGCGGTAAATTACCCGTAGACAATGGTGAAAAGTTATCTTTAAGAAAAAGAATGACAGAAACCATAATTTTAGGCTTAAGGACCAAAGACGGGATAAGTTATAAAAAATTCAAGAAAAGATTTAAAGTTAATATTAATGATATTTTCCATAAACAAATTAAAAAATTAGTTAATTTAGGGCTATTACAAAGAGATGATGATAGGATAAAATTGACCAGGAAGGGTATTTTTCTGGCAAATACTGTTTTTAGAGAATTTGTTGATTGAATGATTAACTAGCGTAGAGCGTACAGCGTTTAGTGTATAGTTATGCGAGCACAAGTGAAAGTGAGATAACAAATAAGTAAGTATTTCGTATGTCGTTAGGAATTAGTTAGTTAGTTGGTTACCTGGTTAACTGGTTAGAATACAGTGATAAGTAATGAGTGATGAGTAATTTGTAGGGGCACGATGTATCGTGCCCACATATTTCTAAATGTCATTGCGAGGAACGAAGTGACGTAGCAATCCCAAGTCGAGATTGCTACGCTCTGATAAATCAGAGCTCCATTAGACTATATACTAACGACTATTCACTATTCATGAACTAACGACTAATTTAGTTGGTTAGCTAGTTACCTGGTTAACTAGTTTGGGAAAGAGAAAAAAGAAAGCAGAAATCAGAATAAAGAAACAGAAATGTCATCGTAAATAGCAGTTTCATAATATGATGGGATTGCTTCGGTCGTTTTACTCCCTCGCAATGACAGAATAAGAAATACAAGCTATATAAGGCGATACTCGATCCGTAATAGGCTATACAGGTTTTGAATTTTGAATTATGGTTTTTTGTTTTAACTTTAACCTTATCCTAAAATAAAAGCTTGCATCTTGTATTTAAAACTAACGACTATTCACTAACGACTAAATTAATTGGTTAATAGACCAATTAATTTATTAAAATTTCTTGACAAATTGATATTATGGTGATATCTTATTAAGGCATTTAGCACTCTCCCTATGAGAGTGCTAAATGAGGTGTAAAAAATGGAATTAAACGAAAGAACGAAAGATATATTAACAGCAGTGGTGCATAGATATATTACTACTGCTGAACCCGTTAGCTCAGCTATAATTGCGGAAAAATATAATTTGGATTTAAGTACTGCCACAATAAGGCATGAAATGTATTTATTAGAAAAATATGATTATTTATGGCAGCCGCATACTTCGTCAGGGAGAATTCCAACAGATAAAGGTTATAGATTTTATGTAGATAACTTAATGATAAAAAGCTATTTAAGAGAAAAAGAAAAGAGAGAAATTATCCAAATTTATAACAAAAATAAAGAGTTCGAAGAGACGATGAAGATAACTTCTCAATTATTATCGAAATTAACTAACAATATAGGAGTTGTCCTGGCGCCGGTTATATATAATGACTTAGTAAGAAATATTCAATTTGTATCGATAGGAAATAATCGTATTCTAACTATTATAATTACAGATACAGGATTAGTTTGCCAAAAAACAATTAAAGTTTCCGGTAAAATCACTAAAGATAGATTAAACTATCTATCTAATTTTATAAATAGCAAATTAGCAGAAAAAGATGTAAATTTAACAAATTTAAACAATTTATTAATAGACGAATTAGATAAAATTATTTCATTTCAGGAAAGGTTTAATTATATTCATAAATTTTTAGAAGAATGTTTTAATTTTGAATATTCTAAAAATAAAGTTTACTTAGATGGCAGAGTTAACATAGCGAAACATCCCGAGTTTGAAGGAACAGATAAATTAAATTATATATTATCATTAATAGAAGAAGAGAATATATTAGCTGCCACAATAAGAAAATATTTAGGATTAAGAAAGATAAAAATAATTATAGGTAAAGAAAGTAAACTGAAAGAAATGCAAAACTGCAGCCTGGTAACAAGTGAATATAGTATTAAGGGTAAATCAGCCGGAGCAATAGGAATTTTAGGCCCAACCAGGATGGATTATCCTAGAATGGTCTCCATTGCGGAATATATATCGGATAAATTAAGTGAGATATTATCTGAATTTTAAAATGTTTTTACAATTAATGCTTATTCTCGGAGGGTATTAATGTATAAGAAAGAAAGCAAAAAGAAACATCAGGGAAAAGGAAAATTAATGGATAGCAAAAAATATAAATCAATGACTAAAGAAGAAATAATTCGAAAATTAGTAGAAAAAGAGGAAGAATTAAAAAAAATAGAAGAAGAATTATCAGAAAAAAAGAAATTAATTCAAGAAAAAGACAATTTATGCAAAGAATATCTGAAACATTCGGAAAGATTACAAGCTGATTTTGATAATTACAAAAAACGACAGGAGAAAAAACAGAAAGAATTTATTGAATTTGCTAACGAAAGGCTTATAAGTAATTTATTAATTGTATTAGATAATCTGGAAAGGGCTTTAGATTCTGCTAAAAATAAAGAAAATTTAAAAGCTATAAGAGAGGGGATCAATAATACCTTAAAGGGATTTTATAATATTCTAAAAAAAGAAGGTGTTGTGCCTATGAAATCAATTGGCCATAGATTTGACCCCTATAAACATGAAGCAGTAATGAAAATAGAAACAGATAAACATTCAGAAGATATGGTTACCGAAGAATTTCTAAAAGGTTATTATATAAAATCTAAAGTGTTAAGACCTGCAATGGTAAAAGTTGCGGTTTCGACCAAAGAGAAAAAAAATACTGAAAAAAAATAATTTAAATAAAAAGAGATTAAGAAAAGGAGAGATAATATCATGGGAAAAATAATTGGAATCGATTTAGGAACAACTAATTCTGTTGTCGCGGTTATAGAAGGCGGAAAACCTGTTATCATAGAAAACGCAGAAGGCGGTAGAACTACACCCTCTATAGTTGCATTTACTAAAAAGGGAGAAAGGTTAGTGGGTTTGTTAGCCAAAAGACAAGCAGTTACCAATCCCGAAAATACCATATTTTCGGTTAAAAGACTTATTGGCAGAAGATACAGTGACGAAGAAGTACAAAAAGCAAAAAAATTCTTACCTTTTAAATTAGTGCCCGGAGAGCATACTGACGTTAAAATTGAAGCTAAAGGTAAAGCTTATAGTCCACAGGAAATTTCAGCTATGGTACTACAAAAACTTAAAAAATCTGCTGAAGATCACATTGGAGAAAAAATAAATGATGCGGTTATTACTGTGCCCGCATACTTTAACGATAACCAAAGAGAAGCAACTAAGAGTGCAGGAAAAGTTGCTGGTTTAAATGTGTTAAGGATTATAAATGAACCAACAGCAGCTGCTTTTGCTTATGGGTTTGATAAGATAAAAAATGAAAAAGTTGCAGTTTTTGATCTCGGAGGCGGAACTTTTGATATATCTGTTTTAGATATTGGCGAAGAGGGAGTCTATGAAGTTAAATCTACTAATGGGAATACATTCCTGGGTGGTGATGATTTTGACCAAAGAATAATAAATTGGTTAGTAACTGGTTTTAAAAAAGAAAATGGAATAGATTTAAAAAATGATCAAATGGCCTTGCAAAGACTAAAGGAAGCAGCAGAAAAAGCCAAATGTGAATTATCATCATCATTAGAAACTGAGATTAATTTACCTTTCATTACTGCTGATGCAAGTGGTCCAAAACATTTAAATGTTGCCTTAACCAGAGCAAAATTAGAACAACTCACCGCTGACCTTATTGAAAGTACTATAGAACCCTGTTATAAAGCGCTTGAAGATGCTAAATTAAAAGCTGAGGATATCGATGAGATAATTTTAGTTGGTGGGCAAACCAGGATGCCCAAAGTACAGGAAACCGTAAAGAAAATATTTGGTAAAGAGGCCAATAAAGGGGTTAATCCAGATGAAGTGGTGGCAATGGGAGCCGCAATTCAGGCTGGTATTTTAGGAGGCGAAGTAAAGAAGGACATTTTATTACTGGATGTTACCCCCCTATCTTTAGGTATAGAAACTTTAGGTGGAGTAGCTACTCGCTTAATTGAAAGAAATAGTACTATTCCTACTTCCAAGAGCCAGATATTTTCAACTGCTGCTGATAATCAATCAGCTGTTGATATAAATGTATTACAAGGTGAAAGGCCTATGGCTAAAGATGATACTAGTTTAGGAAGATTTCAATTGATTGGCATACCACCGGCACCGAGAGGGATTCCTCAAATCGAAGTAACTTTTGATATCGATAGAAACGGTATTATTAATGTTAAAGCAAAAGATTTAGGGACTCAGAAAGAACAAAAAATAACCATTACTGCGTCAAGCGGGCTATCTGATGAAGAGATAGATAAAAAGGTAAAAGAAGCGGAGCAATTTGCTGAAGAAGATAAGAAATTAAAAGAAAAGATAGAATTAAGAAATCAGGCAGATACTCTAATTTATAGTGTTGAAAAAACTCTAAAGGAATCCGGAGATAAGGTTAGTGAGGATGATAAAAATAAGATAACTGAGGATATCAAAGATCTCAGGAAAGCATTAGAAGAAGAAGATGTAGAAAAAATAAAATCGAATATCGAAAAGTTAACTACCTCTTCGCATAAACTTGCTGAAGAGATTTATAAAAAAGCATCAGCTCAGACACAACAGCAGGAAACAGCTAAAGAAGGCGAAGAGAGTAAACAATCTGAAACCGAAGAAAAGAAAGACGAAGAAAAAGTAGTTGACGCTGATTATGAAGTCGAGAAGGACGAAGAAAAGAAAGAAGACAAGAAAAATTAGCGTATAAAATCAGTTAGCTGGTTAGTTGGTTACCTAGTTAACTGGTTTAAGAAAGATAAGAAAAAACAGAATTAAGGACAAAAAACAGAAATGTCATTGCGAGGAGCGTAGCGACGCGGCAATCCCGATTTCATATCGAGTATTGTTTAAAGGAAATAGTAATAAGTAATTTGTAGGGGCTCGATTCATCGAGCCCGTCTGTTTCGAGGCGTTGGTGGCTTAATACTAAGTGATTTATTAACTTATTAACCAATTAACTAGCTAACGATAATCAAAGAGGAGAATATTAATTGACAAAAAGAGATTATTATGAAGTTTTAGGTTTAAAAAAAGGCGCCACTCCTGAGGAAATAAAAAAGGCTTATAGAAAGCTTGCCCTTAAATATCACCCTGATAGAAATTCATATGATAACAATACTGAAGATAAATTTAAGGAAATTAATGAAGCCTATCAGGTACTCAGTAACCCGGAAAAGAAAGCAAGATATGATCAATATGGTTCAGCCGAAGGTATGGGAGGATTTGATTTTCAAGGAGGAGGGTTTTCTGACTTCGGTGATTTCGGTGATATTTTTGAATCTTTTTTTGGAGCAGGAACTCGAAGAAGCGGAAGAGGAACACGTTCCCAAAGGGGAGCTAATTTAAGATACAATTTAGAAATAAGCTTCGAAGATGCTGCCTTTGGCAAAGAAACTAAAATTGAAGTTCCCAGTTGGGAAACTTGTCCAATATGTAAGGGAAGCGGGGCTAAACCTGGCACTTCTCCCCAGACCTGTCCCGATTGCCACGGTACAGGAGAGATAAAAAGCACTCAAAGTACAATGTTTGGCCAATTTGTTAACATAAAAACCTGCCCTAGATGTGCAGGTGAAGGAAAAATAATAAAGGATGTATGTACAAATTGTAGAGGTACGGGGAAAGTAAAGAAAAATAGAGTAGTAAAAGTAAAAATACCTGCTGGTGTAGATAGCGGTCATCGATTGCGAATAACTGGAATGGGAGAACCGGGAGAAAGAGGTGGTCCTTCCGGTGATTTATACATCGTTTTATATATTAAACCTCACAAAATATTTAAACGTACAGGGATTGATATTAGTTGTACTCATTCAATTAGTTTTGTAAAGGCAGCATTAGGTGGAACAACTACTGTCTCTACCCTGGAAGAAAAAGCAAAATTAAAAATTCCTGCTGGCACCCAGCCAGATAGCGTCTTTAGACTTAGAGGAAAAGGAATATTTAAAATTGGAACTCAGCATAGAGGAAATCAATATATTAAAATTATGGTGGAAATACCTAAAAAGCTGAATGATAAACAAAGAAATATATTAGTAGAATATGCAAAATTAAGTGGAGAAGATATAGAGAAGTTAGGCGAGAAAGGTATTTTTGCTAAAATAAAAGATGCTTTCGGACAAAACGATAATTAGTATCTTTTTAAGAATTAGTTAGCTAGTTAGTTGGTTACTTGGTTAGCTGGTTTAGGAAAGAGAATAGAAGCCAGGAGTCAGAATAGAATCGTATCTTGTAAAAAAATCATTTTTCAAAACCCCAAACTGTTTTAGAATTCTTCTGTCATTGCGAGGCGAAGCCGTGGCAATCCCTTTTAATAGGAAGCAATATTATGTTTACATAATGACTAATAAAATAAATACCGTTTTATATACCGGAGTTACTAGCAATTTAAAGAAAAGAATTTGGGAACATAAAGAAAAAGTAATTGATGGATTTACAAAAAACTATAATATCAATAAATTAATATTTTTTGAAATATATAATGACCCAGAAAATGCCATATTAAGAGAAAAACAGATAAAAGCAGGTTCAAGGACTA
>Ga0114922_10002126_pt1 | contig 18671 bp, 19 predicted proteins | sample AartaG_FD_100975 | JGI IMG/M metagenome (GOLD analysis project Ga0114922, IMG submission 100975) | Deep subsurface microbial communities from Aarhus Bay to uncover new lineages of life (NeLLi) - Aarhus_00045 metaG | ecosystem: Environmental > Aquatic > Marine > Oceanic > Sediment | place...
CAGAATTATTCAAGACTCAAAATGAGTTAGAAGAAATTGAGAATAGGGTTGAAGAATCGTTAAAAATAGCAGGATATTATGTGATCCCGGCTTCGATCAGCGCTCTAAATCAATTTATGGAAATTATTGATTATATTGCCTGTAAATTTGTTCGCGTTTCAAAATGGGTAAATCATATTTTTCTGGTCCCTATTAAAATTTGCGACTTGGAGGGAACTGTACTAGTCGACGAAGCTAAATTGGATTATGATACAAAAACGATCGATAGTAGAATTGAATCTATGAGTAGATTACGACATTATTACAATAATTTATTATCTACAAGAGATTTAGCGTTTGATGACATTATTAACGGTAAAAGGTTTCGAGAGTTCTTCCAAAAATATTTGCAAGTTAACCTCATCTTAGAAAAAAGCGTAGAAAACAAAAAGCTTTTTTTCATTTCGGGCCAAACTCAATATAAAGTGTTAATCGAGCCAATAATGCTCTGTAAAACACCACCGAGATGTATGGAAAAATCGCTTTCATTTCCATATCAGAGAAGTTCCAACATCCACGTTATTCATCAGCCCGATTTATCCTTACAATTGGAATTCCTAGAACAAAAATATAGATTAATAGAATCTCGGGTTACCAGTTCGAATACGATAAAGGATTATCAGAAAGTCGACGATAAATTTAGAACGAACGTACGGATTGCTTCAATTCCTTTAGTAGGATACGCTATAGCGTTATCCATTATTTATTTCGCAGGTTATTTCTTCCTATTGAGATTGTTTAACAGCATAGGGTTCGCTATCGTAGGGATTTATATTTCAATATTAGCTTACTTGTATTTGAAGTTTTACAAAGCAAAGAAAGTGCTTTCTATCGAATTTAAAACGCCCTATTACATGCAAAACTTAGAATTTAGCGAAACTGATTTGTTAGAGTTTAAAGATCAATTTACATCAGAAGAGATGGCTCAATTTGGATACGAATGTTTCGGAAAAGATAACAATTTTAAGGTATTGGAACAGATCGAAAAAGCTAGCTTTGTAAATAGCGTGGATGCGAAAAAAATTGAACATGTTTCCACAGTTATATCCGAATCAGAGGAGGAAATGGATGAAGACGTTTCAGTTGATAATTCAGAATACAGTAATAAATACCTCTCGTTTTTAGATGATTAAGAACTCTTAAATTTCTTTTTTATTTATGCCTAAACCAATTTTTTCCTTTATATAATCGTAACCTCTAATGGTCTATATATAGGAAATATAAGAGTTTAGTTTATTATGTCGATAAATTTTAAGTCAATATTCAAAGTAATTTTTGTAATTGGGTTATTGCTAGGATTTGCTTCCGTATTTTTAGATTGGTACTATCTTCAAGGGATTACTGATTCCGGTGAAACTGTAGTGTATTGGATTTACAACGCATTGTTCGATTGGAGCACCACATTTTCCACAGGTGCTTTGTTCAACGAGAGTTACCAACCCAAGAACGCAACTATGCCCATTGCAATCGTAATTGTGTTTCTAATCATATTGTTCTTATCTGCCTATTCGGTGCTATTTCACGACGTAGAACGAGGAGACAAGCTAGAAAAAGTAAGAAAGTTTAATTTTGTAACCTTATCTTTAGTAACCTTAATCGGTTTCTTTATTTTAATATTCCCTCTGTTTTTTTTATTACCTAACGGTCTTTACTATCCATTTTTAGTATACTACGATTACGATTTAGAAATTACATTCTATTTTTCGATAGGTCCTGGTTATTTTTTTCAATTCATCTCCTTTGGATTAACATTTCCTTACGCTTTATTTAACCATTCAGTAATCACTACTTTCGAAAAGGAACACTCTAGCGTCGAAAATACGATTAATAGGTACATTGGAAGCGTGCGCGAAGAATTGGATTTAGATAAACTGATAGCTAAAGAAGAATACGAGCTCGAATCGGCAAACAACTCCCAAATTGAAGTTCCTGAAAGTAAAGTCAAAAAAGTTTACGAGGAATTTTTAACGAGTCGGGGGAGAAAATGAAAGAACAACTGTTAGATTTAAAGTTAAAAAGGTTGATCCAACTCTGTATAGAGACTCAGAACTATAAAAAATTAGCAGTTGTCAGCTTTGTTCTTACAAGCAACACAATAGACGAGATCGGGATTAAACTTGGAATGAGGCCGAGAGAAAAAAAAGCCGATGAGAAGATTTTCGAGTATATGGAGCTTGTAAACAAAATTTTTTCCATAAATTTTAGAATTAAAATTTTTAGACCAGAAGTAATTGAAACTCTTTCTCAAATCGAGTTGTTATTCCTGAAAAAAGAAGGAGACTTAGGTTTGGATCACATAAGAGATGTGTTTAGCATCTACTACGAGCTTCGTAAGCTAGAAGTTCCTAATTTGCACGAAAACATCAATTCTGACATATTGGATCGTAATCGGTCCATATCATTGTTTTCTTCCTTATCTGGTGGCCAAAACTCCAGGAATAATAAAGAAGGAGCATTCAATCCCATCCTACTTCACAAATTTAGAGAGGAAGAAAAAGCCCTTCAAATTCAACTAGAAAAAGAGTTTGATAAAGAAACCTTTGAGAAGATTTTACACCTAAAAACAATCAGGAAAAACATGGAACACCGATCTAAAGGAAAAATAGTAATTTCAGGCTCTTTAAAGGATAACATCTCTTACCGGCAGTCGAAAGAGCACATTGGACAATTTTTAGTATTTGGGCTTATCATATTGTTTGCTATGATTGGAATTGTAACTGTAATCGAATCTATCATGTTTGGTGTGTTATCAGTAGTTATTAGCTACAACATGTTAATTTGTTTTGGAGCAATAATCGTGTTATATTTTATAAATAAATCCTACTTTAGTAAAAGGTGATAAGAAATTTGGTAAAAGCTTATGGGCATTTATTAAAAGAATCTAATGATTGGAAAGGCAAAAATAACTCTGGAAAACAAAGTGAAGGAGATGATCAAGAAAAGGCCTACTTGAAAGTTTGGAAAGTTAATCCTTCTTATAAGGATATTAATAAAAAAGAATCATTACTTAAAGTGGGTTCTTTGGCGATCGTTGGATTTTTATTCTTTGCTTGTTTGCTATACTCAACATTCAACTTCGTCCTATCTATTACCATTACAGCAATAGTAGTAATTAGCTACATTTTGGTATTCCATAAAAATATTTTCAGTTTAAAGCATCTACTCGAATTCAAGTCGTTTGAGCCTTTTCAAGACCTCGTATTTTGGCAACCTAAATATGACCCCACACTATTATTTTTTACCAACCATAAAGATTTACTTACGACAGGGATTAAAATCTTTAAAATTAGAGTAATTCCAGAGAATGTTCACGCCAACTTAAACCGATTTATCAAAGGATTACACGCAGTAAAAGTACCGTATTCCTATCAAATTATACAAAAACCACTCCAAATTGCAACCGATAACGAAACGGGGACTCAGAATTCTTCTTTCGAAACGGTAGTGTTCTTCAGCACTTTTTTTTGTGTTAAAGGTAGAGTTTCTAAGCCTAAATTAAGAGATGTTGTAGATAATCTTCGAGAATATACCGTTTCCTTAAAATCTGCGTTTGCTTCTAACTTCCACCACTTTAAAATAACACAATTATCTGATATTGAGTTAGTAGAAGCTTTTAGAAGCTCAGTTTTAAAACAAGAAATTGAAGTAGAAAACGATGCAAACAAAAAAAAGAGTAATGCGTTTAGACCAGAAATAAGCAATTCAATAATAAAAGCAATTTATATATTTTCAATCGTGGTATCGCTTGACTTATTGCTTTTTGTCTTGGGTTTACCAATAGGAATTCGTATCTTACTAAGCATTTTTTTCTTAGTAAGCTTAATAGCAATTTGGTGGCGAGAATTATTGTTCCAATTTAATAAGGGTAAAATTTTTAAATCTAATGATGTTGAGGTCGTCGATCCTTTTTCAAAGGTACAGTTTTACATATCTAATAAAGCTCCCGAAAGTATTTTTTATCAAGTTCAAGGAAAAATCGTAGGCGGTCTTAAGATGTTTAACCTTAATTTTTCTTATCCCCCTTCTTATTGCACTCCCGACAAGTTTTACGAGGCATTAATTCGAGAAGGTATGCCTTTTACAATTACTTTTCAGCTAAAACCTTTATCTTTTAATCAGTTCGACAAGGAAGGCTTCAAATATTTAAATGAAGGGGAAAAACAGATGCTGCTTAAAAGAACGGATAACTTTATTAATGGTAATAATTGGCTTAGCTCCCGTGCGGGAGTTTGGAGTACAATTGCAACCTATTCCACAAGTTTAGTAGTAAATTCTCCAGATTTTAGCTATGAAATAATCGATACAATTGAGCAGCAATTAAAATTACAAAAAACAGTTCTTCATAATACATTTAAGCAATTTTTTACTAACTACGAGATTGTCCCTCTCAAGAAAAATAAATTAGAAGCGGGACTAATGTTCGAAACTTTGAAAAACAAATTTTTCCTAAGAAACGGAACTCATCTAAGTTACGTATTGTATCAAGGAAAAACATTGAAAGATATAACCGCTTTTTCCGACCAATTTAAAAAAGGCATAGAGACAAAATTGGCGACAGAATTCAACACACCTTTACAACTAACTAACTATATCACAGTTGGAAAGACAATTAACACAGAGTTTCTGGAAAATGAAGTTCCTGCTGGATTTCTATTAGACCATCTACACAACTTACTACTCACAAATGGGACGAATTCCAGTAGAGAACTCTTGAGTCAAAAAATTGTTATAGAATTAGTGAAAAAGAGGCAAGATTCAGTGATTTTCGATTTCACTGGGAACTGGTCAAGACTAATGAATTACTTTAAAGGTACAATCTATGAAAATCAATTCATCTATCATAAGTTAGGCAAAACTTTTGTAATAAATCCACTCCGTTCCGGGATTCCTTACGACACAGATAATCCAGGATATATAGACTATATGCTTGACGCGTACGCGATGTGTTTTAAAAAAGACGAAAGAACTATAGAAACTTTTAAGAACACCATCTTACGCAATCCTGATATAGATATTTCTACTTTAGTTTTAGATTTAACTACCATGCACGAATGGGAAAAATCTACGGTTACTGACACCCTCCTTTCCTTTTTTAAAGAGTTCACGCCTCAGGAATCGTCCTTTATTCATCATCACCAACAACAAGATACGCAAAATACTGCGCTTGCCTACGAGTTTATCACGAACGATAAAACGGTTATAATAGACCTTTCAGATGTGAAAGATTACGATAAGCAATGTTATTTCGCGTTTGTGGTAATTTGTAAGTTCATTCATTATTTAAAAACGGGAAGACCCCACAATTCAAAATTCATAATTATGCCCCACGTCGATATATTGTTCGATGGCTTTTTCCTCGATAAACGAATTCAATATGGAAAAATCGATAAGTTTTTCGATCCCTTAGTTGAAAAGGAGTTTGGAACTATCTATTCTGCCTCCCAAATTCGATACTTACACCCGAATGTGTTTAATTATTTAACCAATATTGTTACTTTTCGGGCAACCGATAAACGGGATATGGCTGTACTTAATGGCCAGATGAATTTAGAAAGCCTTCACGGAGTAGGATATTACAGCACATCTAGAAACGAAGGATTTCAAGCAAGATACATTGGAAATATGAAACAAGACGAAGCGGTTGTAAAAAGAGGAGATATATATCAAACTTTTCCTATCAAATTAGAATTAAAGGAACTAAGAGATGTAAAACCAATGTCCTGGCAAGAAATCGTAAGTTATATGAAAAATCTAGGCTACGATTTGGAAAGAACTGAAAAGAAAATCATGAAGCGAGCCCAGACTACTTTATTCGAAAGCGATTTTGCCGGGTACAGCAATTTAATCGAGGGGGCAATTAAATTTTTAAACAATCTCCAAGTTGTCGACAAAGTGGGAAACATGTATAAAAAAAAGGTGAAGGAAGAGCTTCAGAAAGTTCTACACCCTTACATTTTAAAAGTTACTAAAGACAAAAAGAGAGAAAAGGACATGATCGATAATATTTTCGGTATTTTGGTAAAACAGCAGTACTTAATAGAAAGTCATCCTCGAAGAGCGAGTGGATCGGAGTCTATGCAAACATCTTTTGCGGTCGGTCCACATTACCAAAAAGTGCTAAAAGATTACTATGAATCTCGAGGGAGTTCAGTAATAGCTTATGAACCCATCGATCTCGAATCTGATAAACCAGCGCAAACAGGAACTACTAATGTTATTGAAATAAAAATTGCTAATTTGAAACGCGCGATAACAGAACATTTTGCACCTATTTTGTATTACGAATTTTTCAGCATGCATAAATTCATTAACCAACAAAAACACGAAAAAGCTCTGAAAATCGCTAAAAATCTGCTTAAAAAGTTTCTACATTGCATATATAAAAGCTACTATAGCGTTAATTACGCAGTAACTAGCGGAGACATTAATAACTTTATAAAATATATTACGAGCGTTGAAGATTTTCCATTTTCAGAAACGGAACTGATAGAGTTTCTAACTTTATATAATCAAATTTCTCTAGAGAATAACAACTTGGAACAACAGAGCAAAGTGATATTCAAATCTTATTCTGAACTATTCAACAAATTAAAATTGTATATAGAAGGAGGACTAGAGAATTTTAATGACAATTAGTCAAAGGGGCCAAGATTTCGAGCAAGTCGTTGAAAAAATAGTTTTCGATGAAGAAGAATTGGAACAACTGAAGATTGCGATAAAAAAATTTTCAGAAGGAAAAATGCAAGCTAAACAGCTAAAACAAAAACTCCTTCAAAGCAGAGGTCGAATAGTTAATGATATTTCGCAATTCCTAAGCTTTTGTATCGAGCGCATAAAAAACGAAGATCTTATTTTTAAAGATGAAAACCCTCCGAAAAACAACCAACTAAATCAAAATAATATGCAACTCCAACAAGAAATATCCGAAAAAAACGAAATACTAAAGGTTGTCGCAAACAGAGTTAGCAATATTGTTGATAGTTTAAAAAAAAATTAATATTTATTACTAAAAAGAAAAAGTTAATTCTCTATTATTAGATTAGCTTCTCGTACTTCCATGTTGATGTAATCGAAACCTTTTAGGTTAGGAGCTAAATTCTTCGGCTTTACATTAAGAATGCCAGAAAAAATCACATCCACCGAAAGTAAGTCCGAAGTGATTCTAACGAATGGAGCGAAGGATCGTGTTCCAATTGAACCGCTCATCATTTCTTCGAACGCCCCGGGTTCTCTATCGTATTTTTCTCTAACACCTGGCATCGTAAAAACTTTTGGCAATAAAGCTTGATAGGTGGCAAGATTGATCTCATTCTTTAAGTTTGATAGTTCGAAGTAGTCAAATTCTTGAGTCTCTAGTCCGTAACATCTCTCGTAATCAACGCTGTCTGGAGTAAACCACCAAGTGAACAAAAAAGGAACTCCCCAGGATTCGATCATTGGGATTCCTCGGTTCCGAGCTTCTCTAGCAATGAATATAGAAGTAGCAGGATCGTCTAAAGTTAACGCTACAACCTTTACACCCTCAAAGACAGAATCTATGTTTTGTTGAGTGATTTTGAAAAACTTCCTGACACTCACTTCGGGATCGATTTTATGGAGAAACGATTCAACTACATCGATTTTTCTTTTACCGATATCTTCTATCGTACAAATCTGACGGTTCAAGTTGGACTCGTCAAACACATCAAAATCGCATATTACTAAGTTTTGACATCCCACTCTCACCAGATTTTCTGTTAAGGGTCCACCTAAGCCCCCAACACCGAGAACTGCGACGCGCGAAGTTCGAATAATTTCTTGTTCTTGGAAGGTAATAGGACCAATGTTCCGAATAACATGTTCCCAGTATGGCTCCGACCAAGTCTCTAATTTTTGATTAGCAAACATTTTTTTCCATTTATTTTTTGTTTTTTATGAATTTGTTAGAAAATAAAACTGTTGAAAACATATAAAAGAAAAATAGAGAGTAAATTCTGGCGTGTTTTTTTCATTTATATATACTCGTTATGTAGTGAAAGTAATCAATAACAGTAGTTACTATTTAAAAAAATGATTACTCAAGAAGTTATAACATGCCCAGTGATCCCTTACAAAAAGCTAAGTCCGAACTCCGTGGACGAATTTTTAGAGATTTTCGAGGATGTGTTAGATCTAGACCTCGAAAATGGTATGGAGTTAGACTTTATGATCGATAGCAAAATGGGGAACAATAAGATAAGTCCTACACTCGTACTTGCGAAATCTTGGGACGCAGAGGAGATCGCCACTATTTGCAAAGAAGTATATGAAGGCACATACCCATATAAGGAGATTGAGGACAAGCGAGAAGTAAGAAAAATGATACAGAGTCCCGAACATCACTTTATTCTGTTTAAAATAAACGACGATGTAGCAGGATGTTTTAGATGTGCACTGGATTTCGAGCATAAGAAAGGCTATACTGGTGGATTCATGGTGAAGAAGGAATACCAAAAAACATTAGATGTAACTAAAGCTATCATCGGCTCGTATGCGTGGATGTGGAGCACCTATAAAAAGGAGATTTTAATTTGGTATTGCGAAAATCGAACTGCTCACGCCGCATCGCAGTATATCACTTCCGTGTGCGGTATAAATACGGTAGCGTTCTTTCCAAATAAAGATGTGTTTTACGACCAAGTGGAATCAGATGTGTTGGGAGTTGTTTATCAAGAAAAAGTTCTTAACAAATATAGGGCACGCAACACTCCAAAATTAATTAGAAATGCACTTGACAGCTTTTTACATTGCGATAACCTTTACGGTTTAGGAGGTTTCAACTTAGTCTCTCCCGATCTAAAGTTTGATTACAACAAGATTTCTAAGCTTCATAACAATTTTAGGAAGGATGTAATAACAGATAAATATGGCTATATATATAATCAATTCTTCTTGAGCGGAACGAAATCGTATTTTACCTTTTTACACACTCCTAACATTCAAAACATCGAAAAAACCAAGTATCACGTGGATTGCTTAGAGGAATTATATGTCTACTTAGAAGAGTTTTTAAAGTGCATTAAAGAAAATTCCATTAGATACAGCGAAGTATTCGTTTCAGCATTTTTTTCCGAACATCAGCAGCTTTTCTACGAGTTTGGCTTTCGAGCCAGGGGCTATTTACCGTGTTGGACTTTTAATAAAAAAGAAAATACATTCGAGGACTATGTGGTCTTTAACTATTTCGATGGAGATGTTCCTCAAGCTGAGCTTCTTCCCGTAGGTCAAGATTTAGTAGACATATTAAATCTGCAGACTATTATATAGCTCCACTACAAACCTTTAAATATCTAAGTTTATAATTAAACTACATGAACGATTCCCCACGAGACAAGTACGAGATCCTCGATCTATTTTTTTCTGTTCTTACAACCCTATGTATAATTTCAACTGCTGTTTTTCTCCTGAGCAATTTGATAGTTTCAGTAATATACATAGTAATAGTTGTTTTTTTCGCGTTTCTGTCTTTAAATTTTTGGAGATGTCGGAACCCATTTAATGTCTATTTGGTTAGAGCTTTTGCTCTAAATAACTTCTTATTTACTTTTATAGCATTAATCGTATCATATTCTATAAGCTCTTCTTCAACACCTGAATTTCCATACGGTTACGTTTTACTTCTTGTCCCTTCTGTTTTTTATCTTATAATTTCGTTTAAATTTTCTGCTATTTCTTTTCCTCCTGATAAAAAAACGGGTGCAATGTTAGCGTATACGGGAAGATCGAAGGCTGCGCAACAACGCTTTTTTAAAGATGACCCAGAGGAACGAATTCAGCGAGAACAATTAATCGTAAAACAGAAGAAAGAACACCGATATAATCTAATCATAATTTTAATAGTCGCATTAACTTTAGGTAGTTTTGTAGCGCTAGGTCTTGGATTCTATTAATTTTAGTTCCAATATTTCTAAAATTTTTTCTTTAATATTTTTTCTTTATATAGATCCTTCAATGGGGGATTTTATAGAAATATAAAAAGATGATGAAAGAGTGGAAATTAGTTTAGAAAAACCAATCCAGCAAGGGATTACAGTTGCCAGTACGCGATATATAGCGGAGATTCAAATAGTATTGACAGAACTTTTGTACGTTCCTGACGACAAATTGAAGCTTGTTGTAGTTTTAGATCTATTAGATTATTTTACAGAAAAGTTTTCGAAACCAGACTATAAAATAGAATTCTTTTATACGAAAGAAAACGAAGATATAACGGGTTTTGTAGTCTGTCAAATTGATAAAGATTACAAGAGCTATGGGATGAAATGCCCAACTTTTGGGTGGCTTCACGCAAAGAATTTTCGTTCATGTGAATTGTTAATGAATGAATGCGAGGAATTTGTCCGAAAAAACAAACTCCGGAAACTTCGAGGCCCTATAAACTTCCCAAAAATTATAGGAGGCATTGGTTATCAAATCGAGGGTTTCGAAGCTCCTATGATTAACGGAGTAGCGTTCAACGAGCCAAGCACGAAAGTATTGGAGTTTTTACAGGAATTGGGATATAAAAAAGAGTCTAAATATAGTTGCTTAGAAGTAGTCAATAGTAATTGGAATAATGGGAACAATTTGGATAAGGATATGATAATGCGCTTTTTGCCTACTAGCGAGATTAGAAAATTACGAGAAAAAATATTGTCCCTGGCACAATCGTCGTTCCATTCGGTCTTAGCAGACGCTCCCGGGGGGTTATCTCGGTTTGAAGAAATGATGGAATCCTACGACCTCGTGTTTGGAAATCGCGCAGTAGTTAGCGACGATTTTGATCCAAGAACACTTTCGTCAATCCCCGAGTTTATAGAAGCTTGGGAATCATGCAATATTAATGAAATCGTCCCTTGTTGTCCAGTCGCTTTCGATCGAAATACGGGTGAACTTGTCGGGATAATTATGACTCTTCCCAACCTTTTCCAATTATGGAGTAACCAACCGCTCACTCATCTAAACGTTGATACTGTAATTATTAAAAACGAATACGCTGGTCGTGGGATTTTCTCATCGCTGCAAAATGTGGGTCAAATAACTTGTAAATTACATGGTTTCAATTATGTTGAGGGAACGACTATCTGGGCAAACAACGATCGCGCTGTAAAAACCATCTTTCCCCATTGTACGCCGCTTCGAACGCATATTGTAGTTCAAAAGCGCATTTTAAGAAAATAATATTTCTCTTTTTTTTTTGATATATCTTCTTATTTATACTTACAGATTTGTAAAACCTTAAATAGCATCTAATTAGATTATAAATTACTACGAAATCTAATCGTAAAAATTATTGAAAGAGAAAGCAGGTATTAATTATGCCGTATATAATCGTTTACATTTCTTATCCTTCTGAGGTAGGTCCTGAGGTTACCGAAAAGTTTTTTGAAGTAGTAAAAGAGTTACCCTTTGAAAAGGAACTTGGAAAGGAGACGATACCAGTTGCTTCAAATACTACAACGCATGGTGTAGAAGTTATAAGTGTAATGGAAGTAAAAAAGGGGAAATTAGAAGAAGCCTGGGCGTGGGGTCGTAAGAGAATGGGTCATTTTCAGAGCATTAAAGGAGTAGAATATGATATGAGGCTCTGGAACACGTTAGCTGAAGCTTTAGGAGGAACTGGGTATTCTCATCCAGAGTAATCTGTCTAAAATTAAACTTTATTTTTTTTAATTTCTATTTCTTAAATCAATAATTCGACGAGTTAATGTGTAAATCGCGTTTTCAATAATATCAGTCTCATTAGGAGAAGTTTCGATATAAAATCCACCTTCATTTTCAGCAAATCTAAGAACCTCATTCCTTAAGAGAACTTGATTTTCTTGTTTAAGAAGGTTAATAAAATTGCCAATTAAGAGAAAAGGTTTATCGCCTGTAAACTGGACTATTTCTGTAAACCAATTTCTCACTTCCGTAAATGTTTCTTCCTTAGTTAAATCGAAAAATAATATTATTCCCGCCGCCCCCTTGTAAAAGGTTGAGCGGATAAATTTAAATCTTTCTTGACATCCTATATCCCAAATTGAAAGAGTTGCAAACTCATTTAGATCGAATTCAACATCTTTTGTTAAAATATCAACTCCTACTGTGAGTTTGTAGTTTGCTGAAAACCGATTTTTAATAATTCGTTGAATTAATCGATTTTTAACTAAATCTCTTCCAATGAGTATTACCTTCAGTTTAAAGCACGACATGATTTAAGATTACAAAACCCAAGTATTAATAAGAAAATCTAATCTTATAAATGAATTCCATTGACTAGCTTTCAATTTGAAATTTTTTCTTTAAATAGAAGAATTTAATGAGAAATATAAAATAATGAAATAAGAAAGAATTATGATAGAACTTGAACACATGTGCAAAAAATGTATTTTACTCGATGGAAGCTTAGGCGTCTCTGTCAACGCTTCCACAGGATTATGTAACTACTGCGAAGACCCCGAGTATAAAACGCCTTCTTGGTGGAAAACTCAGATAACGGAAGAAATGAGACTTGACGGTCTTGAGGATTGGCAGCGTGTAATGGAACAAGCGCAATCAAGACGAGGAAGGCATAAGTATGATTGTATTGTAGGATATTCTGGTGGGAAAGATTCCACAGCTCTTCTATGGAAAATGATACACGAATATAACCTCTACCCTCTTGCTGTAACTGTAGATTCTGGATTTATTCCTGACACAGCATTTGAAAACATGAGGGATACTCTTCAAAAAATTCATGTAGATCATGTGATAATTGATGGTGCTAAAAAGACTTTCCCAAAATTGTATAAATGGATGTTTTTACATCAAGATTCGGAAGATAGATGTTTAACTACTTCGATATGCGAAGCTTGTAGCGATTTAGTCCATGCTTTAGTTGTGAAAGAAGCTTTGAAGCGTGATATTGATTTAATTCTCTTTGGGTACTCTCCCGACGAGATCAGAAGATATTTCTACGAAATTCCTCAACACGAAATCATCGAAGAATGGATGCCTGAATTCTTCTGGAACGACAATTTTACCGAAATGGACAGAGATCACTTTATTACTCGCAAAGAAGCGAAAGATCGAAGTCTTCCTCGAATATTGCTTCCGTATCACGTAGTAGATTACGAAGAAGATAAGATTATAGAGCTCGTCGAGACGAAAAACTTAGTGAAGAGAGGAAATTCAAGCACTCTTAAAACTAGTTGTCATGTTATAATGGCTGCGTCCTTTTACGATCTGAACAGATATGGAATAGTCCCCTACGCATTACAATTTTCGGAACTCATTCGTCAAGATCCAAGTGTAAGGAAGAAATGGATAATCACGATGAAGCAAATCTCTCCTTTAATAAAACAGGGAAAGTTTAACGAACAAGGATTTAATTTTGCTCTGGAGAAAATGGGTATAACTAAAAGCCAACTTAGCGAAGTAATTCAAGATCAATTAGCTCGCGATCCAAATCGAGAAAAAATAATTCGAAACGTGGAATTATTCACATCTCAACATCGGAGAAAGCGAAATTAATTCGTGCTACTTAATTTATTTTTTTTTTCTATTTGTTTAACTCTGATTAGATCAGTCCGCGACAAATTTTTTCTTTAAATATTTAAAATTATTTTCGTCTCTAACATAAAATATAAGCTGGTAGATGTAAAAATATTATGACAATAGCGTTAGTAAAAGTATCGTGTATTAACGACAGGTTAATTCCGCTAGGTTTGGCATGTTTACAAGCGTACTTAAAGCTCCATGCTCAGTCGGTCCAAGTTTTTAACTTTAGAGCAACCAATTACACTTTACCTAAGGTGATATTTGACCCACTCATCCAATTGGATTTAACTAACTTTATCATGAACCACCAGGATTTTCCGATGATTGTTCCCATCGCGAACGATATTTTTAGAAACGAAGATCCCAAATTTAACGAGGGGATGTACGTCGATATTATAAAAGATTACTCAACGAGAATGTTCGAACCGCTTAATGCGACGAAAATACGATTCGAGGGTATGATAGACTATTGTAGGAACACCGTTCTCGAGGATTTAAAAGATTACTCAATAATCGCGTTCTCTTTGAACTATCTTAACATTTCGGAAACCATAATTTCCTCGTGTCTGTTAAAACGGACCAACCCTGAGTGCACAATCGTGTGGGGGGGACCATCTATCACCCAATCTTCTGAAGCGTTTAAAATATTTCTTAAGAAAGGAATATGCGATGGGTTAGTAATTGGAGAAGGAGAACATCCATTGCTTGAAATTGCAAAAGGAGTCGATTTAAACGATATAAAAGGTGTAATGAGCTTAAATCAGCAGCACGGTTACCAATATTCTCCCGGAATTCAGCTCGATTTAGACTTATTGCCAACACCCGATTACACCGATATACCGTTAGATACGTACTATCAAATTGCTTCGACTTACAGGTCTCGCGGGTGTACTAATCGTTGCCAATTCTGCGCAGAATGGAAACTTTTCGGTCCACGCTTTAGAATTCGTTCGGTGAATAAAGTGGTTCAAGATGTGGAGACTATTTTGCGAAAATTTAAACCACGGTTCATGTTGTTTGGAGAATCACTAATTAACGACGATCTTGAATATTTCGAAGAATTATGCGATAAGCTCATCGAAAAGAATTTAGATATTAAGTTTGGGACTCACTTTAGAGCAAATATAACTCCAAATCTTGCTAGGAAAGCAAAAATGGCGGGATTTGAGGACGCTTGGGTAGGTTTTGAAGCCTTTTCGGATAAAGATCTGAAAGAAATGAACAAAGGAACCAGTGTTAACCAGAACTTGGACACTATAGAAAGTTTAACACAAGCCGGAGTTAACGTGCTAGCAATGCTAGTTGTAGGTTTTAGCGACATCAAAACTGAAAAAAACAACTGCGAGAACGTTAATCAAACTATAGAACATTTCTCTCAAAGATCGTATTTCGACAACGAGGGAATCGAACATCCTCTCCCAGTTCAATTCCGCCCTGCTCCTATGTATATTGTTCCAGGATCGTTCGATTACAAATCAAAAAAGCACACTGCTATGGGGTCTTGGAAGTGTCAATATAAAGCAAACGAAAATGAAAAGGATATTTCTAATCTAGAAGAGGAGCTAATGGAAATTCCCTATATTTTTAATAGACCAATTCCAGACGACAAAATCGTAAATTTTATGATTCAAATACAAGATGCTGATCGTCAAGCTGGTTTTACCATTGGAGGTGTAATGAAATACGTCATAGATTACACGATGGAAATGAGAAGAAAAAGCCGCCAAAAGCGAAAAGTTCAGAGGATAGGAGTATCCGCTCAAAGGTTTGAGCCAAAAATCAAACAGCAAATTAATTAAATTTATTAATTGATATTTTTTCTTCTTTTATAATAGTATTTTAAAGGCTATACTCTATGGATGAAATTAGTGGGATACTTTCTGCTGAAACAGTAGCAAATGGAACTAAATCCGAAGGACCTAGATATTATATTCAACCGTTAGATGACTACGCTAATCGGTGGTCTAAAATTCTCGTAAGGAAACAAGTTATGTTGTGGCAGAACGATCCAGTGCTACATAAATTTATTGGTAAAAAAGTGATAATTCATGGCGAGATAATCGAGACTAAAAGTACTATCACCGTAGATTACAAATTCGTAGAAGAATTAGAATGATTAATCGAATTTTAATTAAAAATTACACCTTTATTTTTTCTACCTTGTAATACTTATTAGTTAAGTCATCCTTGTGCGCGTTTCGTTGTTTAGACTTTCGTTCTCGCAGCATTTCGTTCACTAATTCTACACTCCCGCGCTTTAGAAACATTCTAATGAATTTTAGCTCATTCACGCTAATATTAAGCGTTTGGAGGAATTCAGAATGCCGAAAATTTCCCCAATCCAGATTACGATTTTTTTTCATGGTATAGACCTATTTATGTTTATAATTATAGCGAATAGTTACGCATATATAAAAAAAAATTCGAGTGTAAGATCTCCGAGAACAATTTTGTTCTAAATTTTTCATTTAAATAAAGCTACGTCTATTAGTATGTATAAAATAAAGTTTATAGCAATTTAATTAAAAAACCTGTTACCCAAGATGATTTGTGAGTACTGTGGCATAGCGCTTAAGAGTCTCGGAAAGAAAGTAGTTGAGCACATTAACATAACTCAGCCTCAGAAAACTCATTACTTTTGCTCTCAAGCCTGCAAAGATAGATGGTGCTTACAACTTCAAAAGAACAAAACCCGCCTTCTTGTTACCTGGTGTGTTGGTTCCTATATAGAAAGATATTTCTTTGTAAAAAAACTCTTGAAAGTCCACAGTCCATCCTTACTAGGTTCAGAATCAAACAAGTCTTACTTTAAATCCAATTTTCAAGAAGTAGAGATATTAGAGTTAGTAGAATTTAACGGAAAAAAGGTATTAAAGGTAAGAAGCTGAATATTGATGGTTAAGTAATTTTTTTTTAATAGGAAATTAAAGATATTTAATTATTTGATTAGAAATTCCTTAAACTCAGAAATTTTTACATAGCAATTTAGAGGTTTTACTTGGTTTCTTCAATTTTATCAATCCATTTTTTGATTGTCTTCATACTAACATGTTGCTCGTCAGCAATTTGTTGAATGTTTTTATTTAACTCAAAATGCTGTTTCTCCAACCATTTTAAATCAGTATAATTTTGATTTTCGTTCCTTTTAGAGTAAATTCTCATGAAGTATATTTTCCCTAGAATAAGAAGTAGCCCACCTACAAAGGGAAGAACGACAACAAACTCAAAAATAAAACCGTAAGGAGCAAAAAACGGTACTATAATAATCCAACTTATTATCCAGAATGTGTTGAGAATTAAAATCCCAATACCCCAACCTAGCCATTTATTTAAAATAAAATCTAATCGAGTAGGGTTTTTTCTTAAAGAGAAAATCGAGCTTATTAGAAAGAATGTAATTATAAGAAAATTTAAAGATATAATTTTTTGGGGTATATCAAGTATATTTATTTCAAATATAGGGAAATAAGGAAAACCCCAAATCCAAAATGGATAAAATCCAGAAGGAGAGCTCTCGTATCTTGTAAATGGGAATACAAACGCTAAAATAATTGAAATAATAGAACCCATAGGAAATAAAAATATTATACTTTTTTTCATATCCAAGTTCGTCTCATTTTTTTTTCAACTAGATGTTCAAATAATATCAAATAAATAACCCTTTTAAATGTCTTCTTTCAACTTGCCCTATTTGGATTTAAAGAAGTTTTCAGCATTACTTTCGAGGTTCGATATGTTCTAGAGACGATAGATGACTGATAGAATAATCGTGATATCCGTCATTAGAAGGTGATCTAATTCCTTCAGCGCGGATGTAATGCCCAACGCGGGGTAAAAAGCCATAGGAATTTATTTTTGAGGAACTCACTAGGACCGAATACATTTCCGATCCTACGCGAACTGTTAATGATATGTAGCCATAGGTATAACTTCGAGAAATGCGCTTCTCACCTCCTCTAATTTCTACAATTCTTCCTTCGATCGTCCTTTTTCCCTTATATGCCATCAGGAATTACCTACTACTCAAAAGTTAAATATAAATAAACAAGAAATTTAAAATTTATATTACTTAAGAACTTTTCAAATAACTGGTCTAAAGTTCATCATTAAAAAAAAGGTCCAAATTTCTCATAGACTCGTATTAAGTTATCGCGGTAGAATTGAATTTTCTCGTTAAGTGGATTTAACTCCGTAGCAATTTTCATCACTTCTTCCGCTTTTTTAAGTTCTCCTTTATCCATATATGTTATGGTAAGCAAACCCCACGCTTCGATTAAAGTGTTATTTAGGTCTGTAGCTGTTTCAAAACTATTTATTGCTATATCGAGGTTTCCTAAACGGCGATTGACAATACCTAAGTAAAGCCACGCATGTTCATTCGAAGGATCTTTATCTAATAAACTATTTACAGTAACAAGTGCTTTTTCATTATCCTTTTCTGCGAGGAGTTTATTAATCTGTTCGATAGCTTGCTTGTTTTTAATTTCGTCTAATTCCAAAGTGTACTTCACAATATTTTGTTTACTAATTATAACTTACTCAAGCTTATTTATATACATTTAATATTAAACCTTTATAAAAAAAAAGTGTGCCATAGGAATATCACATATTAAAAACGATAAAAAGTATAACAAAACCTTTTTAAAATAGCGCAGGATGCTTTTTTTCGATATTATTTAAGGTCGATACTAAATCATAAAGGAGTTTTTCGTCTTGACACTGATTAATTGACTCAGATAACTTATTTAGGAGCGAATTTGCCAAGTTTTTCTCGTATTCCGTAGGATTTTCAGATCTGTTATGAAAAATTTCGTCAAATTCTGCTTCAAACCACCGTAGTTGTTCCTGAAATTCCTCTTTTTGAAGGTTTTCACTATTGTAGTTTAGAAACATACGTCTCCTCAATTTAAAATTTTTATTAAATATTTTAAACTACAATAATAGTTATAAAACTTATTTAAAAAGTTAAGCAACTCTGCGGATTTTCTAAAATGTCCTACGACAAATGGGAAAATGAGTTATAACTTAAATAATCGTAATAAGTCGGATCGTACAATTCCAATAATCTAACAATTAGAGCTCTTGTTCGCAAGTTTAATGGTGATAATAGTATA
>Ga0114922_10002127_pt1 | contig 18663 bp, 17 predicted proteins | sample AartaG_FD_100975 | JGI IMG/M metagenome (GOLD analysis project Ga0114922, IMG submission 100975) | Deep subsurface microbial communities from Aarhus Bay to uncover new lineages of life (NeLLi) - Aarhus_00045 metaG | ecosystem: Environmental > Aquatic > Marine > Oceanic > Sediment | place...
AATATGGGCCTATTTGTTGTGATGCTTATAAAGTCATGCCCCAGGTGCTCGCAGACTGATTTTATTGCGTGGATGTGGTGCTCCATCTTATCTGTGTAGTTTCTTATTAATCTGTTGCTTATGAAGGTTCTTAGCTTTGTATGGAGCTCGCTGTCCTCAAGAACAACATCCCCATATAATGAGAGCCTTCTCTCCTCTGGGTCAAGCACCTGCACCACTATGACTTCATGCTTTGTAAATCTTGTGAGAACGGTTTTTATTTCCTCAATATCGTACAGAAAGTCTGATATTATTACTACAAAACTCTTGGACCTTAAGTATTTTTTGTACTCATCAAAGGATTTCCTGAATTCTGACTTGCCTTTAATCTTGAGTTTCTCCAATATATCAACAATGCTCAGCAGCTGGTTCATCCCTTTTCTTGCCCTTAGATAATTGAGTTTCTCAGAAAAGGTTGAGAAATTAAACTTTTCATTATCCCTTAAGGCCATGTAGGCAAATCCCATGCCTATCATGCTCGCATAGTCAAACTTTTTTATCTTTCTTCCAAAATCCATGCTTGCGCTTGCATCCACGATTATGTGCACAATCATGTTTCTCTCTTCTTCAAACTGCTTTACAAAGAACTTGTTGGTGCGCGCATAGACTCTCCAGTCGATTGTTCTGAAGTCGTCACCTGGAACATAGTCTTTGTAGTCAGCAAAAACCAAGCCCTGCCCCTCTGCATGGCTCTCTCTTTCTCCCTGGTATCTTGAGAGCACTCTCTTCTTTAGAACAATGTTGAAGCGGTCAAGTTCCTTTAGGAAGGATATATCTATCATCTTGCTCTATGTCTACTTATATATGTTATTTCATTATCTCCCTTATCACATCATCAGGGGTTTTTCCCTCTCTCTCAGCCTTGAAGTTGAGTATAATCCTGTGTCTTAGCACTGGATAAGCCATCTTTTCAATATCCTTGGCACTCACGTACTTCCTTCCATTGACAAGGGCTTTTGCCTTTGCAGCCAGGATAAGACCGATGCTTGCTCTTGGGCTTGCCCCATACTCTATAAGGTCTTTCTCAGTCCTTGTCTTGGTAACAACCTCAAGAGCCCTCTTCTTAATATCATCTGCTATTGGCACCTGCCTTGTAAGGTTTTGCAGCAGTTTCAATGAATCCTTGCTCAGGAGGGTTCTGATCTTTACAGTCGCTTTTGCCTTGGTGAACCTGTTGATTATTTCCATTTCATCATCAAAGGTGGGGTAATCAACAAGTACCTTTAGCAGGAATCTGTCAACCTGTGCCTCTGGTAAGGGGTAGGTTCCTTCCATGTCAATAGGGTTCTGGGTTGCCAGTACAAAGAAGGGCGTGTCTAATTTCATGGTTTGGTTGCCCACAGTCACCTGCTGCTCCTGCATTGCCTCTAAAAGAGCGGACTGTGTTTTCGGGGTTGCCCTGTTAATCTCGTCTGCAAGGATTACATTCGCAAACACAGGCCCTTTCTGGAATCTGAAACTCTTCTTGCCCTTTTCCTCTTCAATAACATAGGTTCCTATGATATCGCTGGGCATTAGGTCAGGAGTGCTCTGGATACGGCTGAACTTGAGGTCAAGCACCTCTGCTATGGTCTTTACCAAGGTTGTTTTTCCAAGCCCAGGATAGCTCTCCAGCAGCGCGTTTGCATCGCACAGGATGGCAATCAGGATTTGTTCAACCACATCCTCCTGCCCTACAATAATCTTGCTTATCTCCTTTGCAACATTACTAAAGGTGTCTTTTAGCTTCTCAATATTACGAACGCTCTCAATGCTTTTTGTCATTTTTAACCCTCCAAATCTTTTATTTTGTTAATTTTTTATCTTATTATCTTTGCCTTAAAATTTGTCTTAAATATTTTTTATTCTCTGACTATAATTTGCTGCCTGTTCTGCTTCTTCAAGAACTTCCTGGTTACTAAAGCTGTCTGGATTCACACCAATCTCCTGTGGAAGCCCTCCTTCTCTCAGGCTTTCTCTCTCTGTCTCGCTTATCTTGTTGAAGTCTATCTCGCTCATGCTTGGGTTCATGTTGAGATCTATCTCCTCATTGCCCAGCTTCGCAATGCTTGCATCTCCGTAAATTGCCTCTGTTTCATTGAATACAATGTCTATTAGACTTCCCTCTTCATGAACTCCGTCACCTGTGCTTGGTATCATGAATTTGAGTTTTTCAAAAGGGATGTCAATCTTTTGTATGTTGATGTTGAGAGAGGACACAAAGATTATGAGGAAGACAACAGCCACGGCGCTTATTATCCTGGTGATTATTTTTTTTGATTCCAGGAGATTTCCAGTGGAAACAGTTTTCATCTTTTTCTTTAGCTCACTAAACAGGGCGACTGTCATGATGTTTTCTTCGTCCATGTTGTCATGGGCTGTTCTGAGCATCTCCTTGACCTGAGGATTGGCATCCTCCATTAGTTTCAGCTTTAATCTCTTTATTCTAATAATCGTGCTCACAAAGAAGAAAACCATTGTTATAAGCGCAGGTATTGATATGATGAAAAGAAACTTGATGTTAAAGAAAGACACAATGATGTATGTGATAAAGAAGACCATGATTGCGTTTAGAAAGGTGTTGATGAGAACTACTTTTAGCAGTTCAATTTTCACTTCATTAAACAAACCCTTTATTTTTGGCATTTTCTATGTTTCCAGGTCATAATATAAGGATATAGTTATATGCAATCGTATTCGTCTCCATCATCCGTGGATAACAGGCACGCAATCTCGTCCTTTCGGTCATCAATCTGGCTGTTCAGGCTGTTGATTTGCTTGTTCTTACTCTCTATTGTTTTGTTAAGATTAATCATCCGTGTATAAGCTGCATCTACCTGTTTTTTATAGACCTCTTTTTGCAGAGTGGTCCTTGTGAGGTCTGCTTTAACATCACCCAGCTCATCTGCTTTCTCCTTGAGCTCCCCTGCTTTTTGCTCGTACAGGAGATCATACTTCCTTATGTCTGTCTCTGTGCTGTTCAGATTCCTCAGGGTTGTCAGCAAGGAGGTTGTTGTATGGCTTAGATTCTGCTCACAAATTCCCAGGTTGGTGCTTAAGGTGTTGTATTTATTATTTACATCCTTAAACGTGTACTGATAGTAAACAGTCGCTCCTCCGAATCCCAACAGGACTAGTAGCAGCATTAGCAATAAGAATAGGTTCACCTTTTTACCCATGAATCCTGAAGTCGCCATTTTTAATCAACCTCTTGACTTTTTTACCGATTAAGCCTCTTCTCTCTTACTTTTCGAATACCAATCTCTATTAAAAAGATTATCACTGCCAGTAAGATGAATGGCCAGATAATAGTTGTCCTTTCAATCTTGCTTTTCTTTGAAGCACTCTTTACAAAATCAACAATATCCTTAGTCTCTGAAGATTTAAAAATCTTTCCTCCGCTCATACTCACAACTTCCTCTAGTCTTGGGTTCATGCCAAGGGACTGGTACTCTGTCTCATAGTTTACAGCGTAACTTTTTCCAAGCACCTGGCTAAACCCGAGTTCCTCGGCTATTATTGTTGATTTGTACTGGTTCTCTCCAACCCGGGTAAAGCCCAGGCCCTCAGCACTAGGATATTTATCACTCTTTACAATAACATCAATTGGTGTGTTTATCCTTGAGTCAGGTATCACAACATAATAGGGTTCTTTTCTCTGAGGGTCTCCTATGACCCAGTTGGTAATCCTAGTGAGCAGGATGGAGTTCCTCTTGTTAAGCAGGTCCCCAAGATTATTGTTGCCACTGAAGACATTAAGAGTGGCCACTCTGCCGAGCCCATAGTTCCACACAGTAACTGCTGGCTCTCCATGCTGGGTTGTGACAAGGAGCTGGGCGCTGCTCTTGGGTATTACCTGGTTGAATCCGTAGAGAGAGGCATCCAGCAATAGGTCTTGTGTAATGAAATGGTAGGGATTAATAACAAAGAGGTCAAATAGTTCGCCAAACTTGGTTTCTTCTGGGTCTCCAAACAGTATCTTAAGCCGGTTCTCTTGGTCTGCTGGGAAGTAGATACCCCCTCCGTTATAAGCTATATCTTTTAAGAAATCCTCAGCAACATTCCTTCCTGTGCCCACAACATAAACCTTGACCCCTCTTGCATTAATGGTCTTTGCAGTGTCGAGAGTCTGTTTTCTTATGCTATCACTGCCTGTATTGCCATCTGTGATTAGGATTATATTATTTGTGCCTACATGGTCTTTTAGGATTGAGTAGGCACCTCCAAGCCCTATATGGAAGAAGGACTGGCCTGCTGGCTGCTGAACTCTTGCTATTTTATCAATGAGCTGCTCCTTTACTAAGAAGAGCGGTTGGAGGGACTCAACAATAAAGCTTTGGGTGTGAAATCCAGTAACACCAACACTGTTGTCAGGGCCCAGGCTCTTGATAATGCTTACAGCAAGGGCTTTTTCTATGTCCTGGATATCAGACTTCACCTTTCTTAGTTCAGTAATCCTGCCTGTCTTTGGGTCTCTTACGACTTCATATCTGTCTCCACTGCTGCCTGAGAAGTCAATGGCCATTGCAATGTTGCTTGAGCCTCTTTTTCGTGCAGCCTTGCCGACATATACAGGGAGATATGATTCCAGCAGGGAGTTCTTATAGTCCCCTCTGTCAAAGCTGTCAAAGCCGCCTATAACAAATAAGCCGTTTCCATAGTAGCCCCCCTCCTTATCGATAAGATAGTTAGCAAGCCTTTCAACTCCTCTGATGTTGGCGGGCTTGTCATAGAGGATAACAGCGTAGTAGTCATTAACATTCTCTGGTATGTGATTAAGCTCAGTAACATCATAAAGATTCTTGATTATCTTTTCAATAGGGGCATAGCTGTCGCTTACAAGCAGAATCTTTGGTTTTTTCACAACACTCACGCTCTTGTAGAAAATATTGTTATTTTCAAAATAATCCTGGGGCGCACTTACCTCTGCTATTATCCTATGGTTGCCCTCCTTGAACTCCTTTTCAAAGACATATCTATCCTTCTTTGTAACCTCATTGATGATAACCTCGTCATCAACTGTGACTTTTAGCCTTGCCTCTTGACCGCCAATATTTATTATGTTTACACTAAAGGTATTATTCACACCCACAACAGTGCTCTCAGGACCAGAGATATACAGCCCGGCCTCTTTTTCCTTTTCCTCCAGCTCAATAGCGCTTATAGTGCTGTTAAGATTTGCTGCCAGCAGGGCAACATCTCCAAGTTCTGTGCCCTTGTTAACATTTCCATCAGTTATTAACAACAGGTTGGTGTCTTTTTCTAAATAACCGAGAATGCTGTCTGCTAAGTCAGACTCCATGCCAGAGCTGAGAGTCTTAATGCTTACAGGGACTTCTCTCTCGAGCTCCTGCTTTAGTATGTTCATAAATCCAGTATCCATAATTTTCATGGAGGTGGTGTTGTCAGCCAGAATGATTAGCTTTGGGTCTCCATAAGTGGTTGTCTTTACCTCGCCAAAAGGCTTTGCAAGCACGATGACCAGGAGTATGAAAATTAGAATTCTTGTTATCAGGATTGTTCTCCTAAATCTCTTTTTCTCTTTTTTATCACTGAAATCAAACTGGATAAAGTCTCTGAAAAGAAGGATTATAAAGACTATCAGGATGGGGATTAATACCAAGAGCACCTTTGGGTCTAGTATGTTATCTATCACTTATAGGTCACCTCTCAGTTTGATGTACAGGAATTCAAGCAATAACAGGACCAGAGCGGCGATTATAATGTAATTTGTGAGCTCAAAGGGAACCTTGTCCTTGAACTTGGAGCTCGCCTGGTAAATCCCCTGCTCGCTAAGGCTTTCCTCGTTATTGATATCAGACTCTCTTTCACTTAGAAGATTAATAGCGATTACCCTGTCATTCAGGGTGTACAATCCTGCATTCTCAAGGCTCAGGGTCTTGGTAGTAATTTTTCCTGTCGGAGCCTGTATTTTTTGCTCTTCTTTGAAATTCATAATGTTTCCTGTGTTATAATTCAGGTTTTTTATAGAGGGAGTGTCTGTGGCGAAGTCAACAAGCCTTTTCCAGAATACAAAATAAGCAGGGCTCTTTGCAAAGCTGGTTCCTGCCTGCTTATCCTCGTCAAGGATACCATAAAAGAACACTTTCCCTTCTTTTAGGGTGCTGAAGGTTATCAAAGGAGTTTTGTCCTCGGCAGCAGCCAGTACCACCAGGTTTATCCCTTCGAGGGGGCTTGCCTTGAAGTACTTCTTTGTGATTCCGAACTCAAGGTTTGCTGTGATACCCTCACTGCTGCTGGCAAGGATGTTGGTGCTTGTAGTAGCTGTGCCATTGACTCTTGAGGGCATAAGGCCGTAATAGTTAATATTCATAAGATCTGTCTGTGCTGCAATTATCACGGTTTTGCCTTTTTCCTCGACCTCTTTTTTTACACCCTTAAAAGTTCCTGGGAGGATAAGGTTGGGATTAGCATCTTTAAAGATAAAAATCTCATAGGCTTTAAGGTCGGGTATTTTAGGTGGAATAGCAACATCAATATCAGTGTTCTTCATCACATCAAAGGCATTGAACAGGAAGGTCTTCTTGGGGTCGGCGTTGTTGGTAATCAGGAGAGCCCTTTTTTTGACGTTTTCTGGTGTACTTACATAGATGGTGTTGTCTGCTTCAAAACCGTCTTTTAGGCTTGTAACCTTAAGCTCAAGCTTGCTTGTGCCTGCAGGCGTTGAGAAAGTGAATAATTCCTGGGATTCTGAGGGTATGCTCATCTTCTCTTCAAGAGAATTGACCTTGAGCTCTATCTCAACACTATTAGCATTATAATTCTTTATAACAGCGCTCGTCTTTTTCTCGTCGATGTCCAGGTCAATTATCCCTACATTGTTAGCAGGCTCAAACACTCTTATGAAATCCACCTTTATGCCCTGTGCTTCCAGAGTCTTCTTTGCAGTGTCAAGATTGGTGTCTGTTTCTGTGTCAATGAAATCACTAATCACGACAATTCTTGAATCACCTCTTGCGTATCCCCCTGCCGTGCTGATAGCATCATAAAGATTAGTTGGGGTGTCTGTCGGGTCTAGCCTGGTAAGATATGTCTTAATCCTGCTGGCAGGCTTGTCAATAAGCACTACCTCTGGTGTTTTTTTAGCGAGCACAAGGGTGTTTATCGAGCCAAGATTCTTTTTTGCAAGTTTAACAGCCTCTTCAAAGCGGGTTTTTCCGTCATAATCCGCCTTCATGCTTGCGCTCACATCCAGCACAAGAACAGTGTTCTTGAAGAGAGACTCCTTTGTGACATTGATAAATGGCTTTGCAACTGAAAACAAGAGGAAGAGCAGGACTAGGAGCTGGAGCAGGAAGAGCAGGTCTTGGATGAGTTTCCTGAAAAAATTGGTCCTTCTATCCCTGCCCAGATCCTTGAAGAGGAACATTAGGCTGGGAAGCACCTTATGCTTTGGTTTTGGCTTGATGAGGTAGAGGAGAATAAAAGGGATTAAGAGGAGAAGAGCATAGAGCCAGATAGGTTCAAGGAAAAAATTGCTGGCACTCTCTAAAAAACCCACTTACCTCACCACTAAAATGTTATGTTAATCCATCTATTGAAATTAAAGTCCTATACTTAATAGATTTTAGACATAAGTTTTAATATAAATGTTTTTCTAAAGTTTCGAGAAACCCGAGACTTAATCGCAGAAAACCAGCTCAGCAGCGCCTAAGACGCCGGAATCATCACCCAGAGCGTTCTTTTTGATTTTGCATACCTTATAGAGTGCTGGAAGAGCATATTTTCTTGCTATTTTTTGCACATCTTTATAAAAAGGCAGGTTGCTTACTCCCCCACCTACAACAATGCAGTCGGGGTTAAAAGTATTTATGAGATTTGCAAAGAACAATCCTGTGTAAAAAACTGTTTCATCATAAGCCTTTTTCGCGGCCTTATCTCCTTTTCTTAAAATAGCTCTCGGTGTATGGGCTCTTTTGCCACTAAGCTTCTCATATCTTCTGACAATGAAAGGGCCCCCAAGGAGTTCTTCAATATGTTTTATTCCTTCATTTGTTGCTATGTATGTAAACCCTGCTTCGCCTGCAGCTCCTAGGGTTCCTCTGTAAATTTTGTTGTTAAGTATTAATCCTGTACCAACCCCAGTACCTAAAATAACTCCGATTGTATTATTGCTTCCTTTAGCAGCCCCTAGCTTGTGCTCTGCAAGCGCAAATAAATTAGCATCATTATCTACTTTAACTTTTATTTTTACTTTTTTCTCTAGTTCTTTTGCTAAATTAATACCAACAAGTTTTGTAAGTGTTCCCCCTCCGAAAGGCACCACTCCGTTTGGAAGTATAAACCCAGGCATTCCAACACCAACACCTACAACCCCTTTTGTTTTCATTCTTTCAATTACTTCAACAATATTTGCAATGACTTTTTTTCTTCCTTTGTGGTGCTCTGTCGGCCTATGGTAATGCTTATGAATTCTACCTTTCTTGTCCATAAGGATGCCATATATCTTGGTTCCCCCTAGGTCAATTCCAATTGCGTATTTCATTTTCTTTTTTCAAATCCTTTTCTCAGCCTTGAAAATAATTATGTGGCTCTCCACTTCTTTTGAAATGGCATCAATAACCTCCTTCATGTAGTGGTAGGGGACATAATCCTCTCTGTGATGCAGGGCTTTGAGAAGGGCCTGCGCAAAAGTTACTCTCGTTTCTGTGTTAATATTGATTTTGTCTATTCCCAGCTTGATTGCTTTTCTGAAATCTGCAGCACTAATACCAGAGCCACCGTGCAACACAAGAAACTTGCCGGTCTTCTGCTTGATTTCCTTTAATCTGTCGAAGTCAAGCCTGGGCCTGTCCTTCCAGATGCCATGGGCATTGCCAATACTGATAGCAAGGGAGTCAATCCCTGTGAGCTCAACAAACTCCTGTGCCTGGTCAGGATTGGTCATGATGTCTTCTGTGAGCACGTCCTTTAACCTCTCCTTATGGGTTGTTGAGCCGCCAGTTATGCCTCCTAGTTCCCCCTCAATAAACACGCCATTGGCATGAGCATAATCAACTGCTTTTTTAGTCTCCCTTACATTGTGCCTGTATGAGAGCTTGGAGCCGTCAAAGTGCACAGAGGGATATCCAGCATCAACCACCCGCTTCAGCTCTTCAAAAGATTTGGTGTGATCAGCGTGCAGAATCACATGAGGATACCTCTTTCTAATAGCATGATAGACAGCAACGCTCTCCTCGAGCCCGAAGAAATCCCTCTCGCCCTCACTAGTCGCAATGATAACCGGTGCTTTGAGCTTGATAGCAGCATTAATAATTCCCTTGAGAATCTCGCTTGTAGAAAAATTAAAAGCTCCAAGGGCAAAATGCTTATTTTCTGCCTTCTTATAGAGCTTGATAATCCTGTGCCTCACATCTCCACCTCTTTTCCAGGAAATAGTCCTTCTATTGATTTAAATGTTTTGGTTGGATTAGGAAAAGTTTAAATATGAGAAGGGATAGAGTTTAATTGAAGCAAAATGTCATTGTTAAGAGAGTTAAGAGATTTGGTTGATAAATTATACCAGAAGGAGGAAAAGAGAGAGCACACTCATGAAAAACAGATAAAGCTATATCCTCCTGGTTCAAAAGCAACAGCAATGAATGAAGAACTACTCCATGAAGCAGTTGAAGCCAAGAAAATCCTCCATGACATCTCAGTGAGTCTTCGGTTAGTGCATAATGCCCTCCATGGCCATGAGGAGGGCTATGAGAAACCTTTCGAGGCTGCAATAGAACAGCTCAGGGGCGCAGGTGTTGATCATGAATTAGATAGGCGTATTGAGAGGTTGAAATGGGCTGATAAAATCATCCATAATGTCTTGGATCATATTAAGAGAGCTCAGCATGCAGGAGCCCCTGCCAACATGTAACTTCTTATTTCTTTTAGCAAGCTTTATAATCTGAGGTTGATTTCCTTTCTCTATGAAATTCGCTCATCTGGCAGATATTCATATCGGCGCTTGGAGAGACCCGGCTCTGAAGAGCCTTGGCCTAGAGGCCTTCAAGAGGGCTATTCATATAATCCTTGAGAAAGAAGTTGACTTTGTGCTCTTGGCAGGAGACTTGTTTAATACATCCATGCCTTCTATCGACCACTTGAAGCTGGCGGTGATTCTCCTTAAGAGACTTAAGAAAGCAGGAATTCCTGTCTATGCTATTCCTGGCAGCCACGACTATAGTCCCTCTGGAAGAACCATTCTTGATGTGCTTGAAGAGGCAGAGCTCCTGGGCAATGTGATGAAGGGACAGGTTATTGATAAAAAACTGAAGCTGAGATTCAGGATTGACAAGAAGACAGGAGCCAAGATTACAGGGGTGAGAGGGAAAAAAGGAAGCCTTGAAAAAAAAGACTTTGAAGTGCTGGACGTAGCCAGCTTGGAACAAGAACCTGGCTTTAAGATTTTCATGTTCCACACAGCCCTTGACGAGCTAAAGCCAGAAGAGCTCGAGAAGATGGAGTCAATACCAGCTACAGAACTGCCGGGAGGCTTTGACTACTATGCTGGAGGGCACGTGCATATTGTTAAGCACAAGGATGTTTCTGATTACAAGAACTTGGTTTACCCAGGCCCTGTTTTTCCTACTAACTTTGCAGAGCTCTGGAAGCTTGGAAGAGGAGGATTCTATATATATGATAGTGGAAGGCTTGAGTTCCAGCCCATTAACATAAAGAATATTTACAGGATAGAGATTGATGCCGAGGATAAGACTCCCGAGCAGGTTACCCATGAGCTTGAAGCAACCATTCAGAACAAGGAGTTTAACAACACCATCGTGCTAATAAGAGTTGGTGGCAAACTGAAGAGCGGAAAGCCAAGCGATATTAGTTTTAAGAACTTTTTCAAGGATTTATACAACAAATCTGCTTATTTTGTTATGAGAAACACTTCCAAACTCTCATCACATGAATTCGAAGAAGTAGGGATTAGCTCTGGAACAGCAGACCAGATAGAAGAAGAGTTAATCAAAGAGCACTGCGGCAAGACAAAGACGAGTTTTTCTGATAAAGAGATGGAAATAACCAAGAGCCTTATCAGTCTGATGAGCGAGGAACAAAAGGAAGGAGAGAAAAAGTATGAATATGAGGCAAGAATGAAGAAAGAAGTTGATGAAGCCCTGAGTCTTTAGGTCTTTAAGTATTTAAATGAGGAAGAACATCTCTCAAATCATTGCTGTCAACAACAATATGCGCGTGTTTCTTGAGTTCTTTTGATTCAGCATTAAAAGCAATGGCTTTGCCGACGATTTTAAATGCTGCAAGGTCAACATCAGTGTCCCCAATGTATATAACCTCTTTTAAATCAATATCTAGCTTTTTGCAAACCTCTTTGATAATATCAGCTTTTTTATTTTTTCCAGCTTCTGTTCTGGCATTATATCCCTGGACTTTTCCATCTTTAATAACCAGTTCATTTGCAAAGATATAATCAACACCAAAATCCTTTTCCACTCTCTTTGAAACTGCAAAGCTGCTTCCACTAACAATTGCTGAAACCCAGTTATTTTTTTTATAAGCTCAAATAAATCTTTTATGCCTTTCATGTACTTACGGTTTTTAACTAATTCAAGGAAAGGAGTTGCATCTTTTCCTTTCCACAGCTTATGTACAACCTCTTCAACCAGTTTCTGGTAATCATTATGAAGATATTTCTTTGTCAAAGCCTTGCCCTGGTCATAGGTTCCAAAAGCTTTATGAGCATCCATCCAGAAATCCCTGCCTTCAACCAGAACTCCATCCACATCAAGGCAGATTAATTTGTATTTTTGTTCATGCTTACTCATTTTTTCAATGCTTCTTTAAAGGCCTCAACCATCTCATCATCAATATCAATAAGGATTATCTTTTCAAGATTCTTGAAATCTGTTTCATTAATAACCTTAAGCATGGTCCTGGCTGCTTCTAGTTTGTCGAGCCCACCCACACCTGTGCCTAGGCCGGGCATTGCAAGGCTCTTAAAGCCCTCTCTGTCTGCCAGCTCAAGAGCAGCCTTTGTGGCGCATAAAACTTTATGAGAGTCTGTTATTTCAGCAGGGTTATGCATGGTAGGAGCATGGATAATCTTTTTACACACGAGGTCACCAGAAGAGGTTACAGCTGCCTGTCCGACCTGGATTGGAGCTTGTGCTATGGCCCCCTCCTCAATGGCCTTGCCCCCGACTCTTTTGATAACACCAGCCACGCCGCCGCCCATGTATCCAAAGCTGTTGGCAGGGTTGACAATGGCCTCTACTTGGAGGGTGGTGATGCTCCCTTTTTTTACCTCAATAACTGGCTTCATAAAGGTACGGAATATACTTATCTTAAAAAAGCTTTCCTAAAAACAAAAAACATATAAAATACGTTTCATGTATGTTTAATAAATCTTAAAAAGGGGTGTTTTAGTGGCAAATAGTTCGAATCCAAGAGTTTCTCACAGGAAAAAGAACTTAGAAGAGGGATTTCTAAAAGCAGAGGAGATACCTGAATCCAAGAAAAAAGAAAAAGAGGGAGAAAAAGAGGAAGAAGCCAAGAGTGGAGAGACAGAGGAGGATAAGGACCAACTCCCTTTTGAGACAGTTCACAAGGTTATAAGGGCAACCTGCCTGGTGGCTCTTGTGCTTTGGTTTGTAATAATAGTTTTTCTGAGCATAGTGACCCGTTCAAACCCTTTCAACACTCTTCTGGGGCTATCACCGGTTCTTCTTACAATAATACTAACATATATCCTGGTGGATAAGTATCATATGGAGAATGGCTTCTTGTTAATCCTTCCTTTTATCCTTACTGCTCTCCTTTATATGCTAGGAAAAGGGGGCATGATGGAAGGGATTGACTACAGCACCCTTAGCGGGGTTAACATAATCTTTGGTGTCTTGTTTGAGGCAGTTATTCTTGTACATTATAATATACTAAGAAAGCAGGAGGAGGTTGAGACAAAAAAAGTCAAAGAAGAGAAGCTGGTTATTAAGCTTGATAATGAGGAGGGAGTAAAAACCTTTGTAAGCTGCATTGAAGACAAGGTAAAAGCAATTAATGCTGCTATTGGAAGGGTGTACAGTGTTAGGCGCGGGGGAACAGAGCCCTTAAGAAAGAAGATAAAGATAGACGCTGCTCACTACAATGAGTTCAATGAATTAAAAAATGAGAAGCCTGCACAAAGAAAGGCAACTGCTATAAAGCTGTTGAATAAGATAAAGGACAGGCTTGAGCTACTTCAAAAACCTGAAAAAGAGGTATTTGATAAAGACGATATGGATAGCTTATTGAGGATTGAGAGAGATAAGAAAGGAAACGACAAAGTAATCAACGTTCTCATAAAGAGTGACAAAGACCCTGTTAAAGCCTACTATGAAGGGGCTATGAAGTTCTGTGAAGGCGCAATTAAGGTTTTAGAGAAGGAAGAAAAAAAGAGATAAACTCTAGCCCTGGGTTTCTAAAGTTTCTAAATCTAAGGTTTCCACCTCAGCATTGTTCTTGGGAAGGCTATGGCGTCTTTTATGTTATCGAGTTTGCAAATCCATGCTATCACTCTTTCAAGCCCGACACCATACCCGCTATGAGGAACACCTCCGTATTTTCTGAGATCAAAGTACCACTTATAGTTTGAGGGGTCTTCTCCTATTTTCTTGAGGTCATCTTTCATCTGCTCAACATCCATACTCCTCTGGCTTCCGCCAATGATTTCACCATATCCCTCAGGTGCAAGCATGTCAAAGCACAAGGCCTCGTCAGGATTCTCAGGGTCTCTAGGCTTGTAAAAGGCCATGATCTCCTTTGGGTAATGAGTGATAACAATAGGTGTGTCAAAATGCTTCATTATCTTGTCCTCCTCAATAGTTCTGAGGTCTTTACCAAAGGGAATATTCTGGCCCTCTTTTTCTTTCAAAATCCCCAGCACTTCTCTGTACTTTACTGTTGGCCAGGGCTTTTCAGCAATCTTTTTGAGCTTTTTTACATCCTGCCCTAAGAATTTTAAGTCTTCTTCATGCTTTTCAAGCACTTTTTTTAGGCAGTATCTTATCTCATCCTTTCCAAACTCAGTCACCTCTTTCAAATCCATCCATGCTGCCTCCATTTCCACCATCCAGAACTCTGACAGGTGCCTGGAGGTCTTCATCTTCTCAGCTCTGAAAGTAGGTGCTGTGTCATAAACCCTTTCAAGGCTGTGGACAGCTGCCTCTGCGTATAACTGCCAGGTCTGGGCAAGAAAGGTTTTGTTCTTGTAATACTTGACTTCGAAAACAGTGCTTCCTCCCTCACTCTGTGTGGGCTGCAGGATTGGAGGGTCAAACTTGTAAAAGCCCTTTTTCTGGAAGAACTCTTCTCTTGCATTCACATAAGTGCTTCTAATCCTGAGAATAGTGTTCATCTTTGTGCTTCTAAGCCAGAGATGCCTGTTGTCTAGAAGAAATTCAGGGCTCTGGTCCTTGGTTATAGGGTAATTATCACACCAACCAACAACAGTGAACTCATCAACGTCAATCTCAAAGCCAGTGGGAGCTCTTTTATCAGGCTTTATTGTTCCTGTAATCTCCATGGAGCACTCAACCTGTATCTTATCTGCTTCTTTGAATTTTCCCTCATCAAACTTTTCCTTCTTGATAACACACTGGATGGTGTCCTCAGCACCTCTTATGACCAAGAACTTGAACTTATTACTTCCTCTCTCCCTGTGAACCCATCCCCTAATTGATACTTTACCTGAACCTTTCTTCATGGCTTCATTAATTGATATGAATTTCATAATAATACACCCTCTTATTCTGTTTAGTCAGAAATTCTATATAAAATTAACTAATTATCAAGCAGAAAACTCCTCAATCCTGGGCTTTAACAACCCCAGGTAATCCTGTGTTTTCATCTTTAATGATTTGGTTTGCTCTCCAGCATTAAAAGCCATGTACTCGTTCTGCATAATGCTCTTATCAACTATTAATTTAAGACCAAACACCTGTGCAAAGGGAGGAACTCCCCCGGGCACACACCCAGTTTTTGCTTTTACTTCATCAGCAGTTGCAAACCTCAGGCTCTTAATGCCAAGAATTCTTTTCAGGGCTTTGGAGTCAATCCTCTTAGCAGCACTGATAACAGCAAGAATAAACTCCGTGCCTGCTTTTAGCAGCAAAGCCTTGGCTCCAATCTTAATATCCTCTCCACGGACAGCCGCCGCCTCCTCGCTAGTACGCACAGGCTCATGCTCTTTAAACTCATAAGAAACATTATTTTGGTCAAGAAAGGCTTTTATTTTGTCAAAGGCAGTCATTAACCACACCTAAACCTCTATTCTCATGCCATCAAAGGCAAACTTAATGTTATAATCCTTGTATTTTTCTTCTAGCTTACAGTAGTCATCATAAGACTTGCCCCACATCTCTTCTATATGTATAATTATTGTTTTTTTAATATTGAGTTTTTTTATCTGTTCAATAAGTTCTTCCATAGAAAAGAGTTGATGTCTTAAAGGATGGTTTTCTGTAATTTCTTGTCCTTTACTTAGAGGAGAGAACCAGGGATTGTTCATTATTAATAAATCTGCATCCTTTAGTCTTGAATCATTCTTCCAGGCCTTTGTATGGCAAGGGAAATAAACTACTTTTTTATTGCCTTCTTTTATTATGTATGCACACACATTTGCATTTGTGTATTGCCTTATCTTTTCTGCAGTGATAGTTAAATTTCTTATTTTATACTCTTTATCAGATTCAATCTCCATTAGTTTCAGAAAGCGCATTCTTTCGCGATATGCTAGAAAAGAATCTAATGGAGAACGTATATTTTTTAGGTCTTTCATGACTTCTTTGGGTGCGATGTACTTAATAGGCTCCCCTTCATTCTTTAATTCATAAGGTTCATGAGCAGTCCAATCATCAGTAATCTCTTCTGCAAGCCTAAATCCCTCTGTGTGGTCTGGGTGCCAATGTGTGAAGAAAACCCTTTCAACTTTTTTTATATCTTCTCTATTGATAGAATTAATTATGTCTTTTGGTGTGTCAATAATTGCATTTATATCATCTATAAATATTGAGGGCCCATTCCTAGAATAAGGAACTCCTTTTTTCCTTGCTTCTTTGCAAACCCTGCACTGGCAGGTTGGTCTTGGTATTGTTTGGAATCCTCCAGAACCAAGAATTATGAATTTCATTTTTTATCTAATTTTAACCCTAGCTCATCCAGCTGCTCCTGTGTTACTTCAGAAGGCGCATCCATCACAGGGTCTCTTGCTGCTTTGTCCTTTGGGAAAGCAATCACTTCTCTAATAGAGTCTTCTCCCATTACCACCATGAGCAGCCTGTCAAGGCCTGGCGCTATTCCCCCATGAGGAGGCACACCATAGGTGAATGCTTCTAGAAGATGAGCAAACTCTTTTTTCTGCTTGTCTGTGAAACCAATTAAGTCAAATATCTTTGCCTGTATGTCAGGATTGTGTATTCTTATGCTTCCCCCTCCTACTTCAAAGCCATTGAGGACTAAATCGTGCTGGTATGACCTTGCTTCTCCAGGCTCTTTGTCCAGCAGAGGGATGTGCTCTTCTTTGGGTGCTGTGAACATGTGGTGTGAAGGACCCCAGTCTTTTCCTGCTCCATGAAAGAAGTCTTCTTCTGTCTGCTTTGTAAACAAGGGGAAGTCTACTACCCAGCAGAAAGCCAGCTCATTCTTATCCTGCTTATTCTTTCTTAGGTCTGGGCTGTCTGTCTTGTATTTTTCCATTGCTTCTGCATGGCTAAGCCTTGGGAATGGAATCTGAGTTATCTTTTTGTCTGGAAATACTTTCTTAACCATCTCTATGAAGAGATTCTCTGTTAAGTTAAGGATGTCCTCCTGCTCTACAAAACTCATCTCTAAGTCCAGCTGGTAAAACTCTCCAGGACATCTGTCTGCCCTTGCGTCTTCATCCCTGAAACAAGGGGCTATCTGAAAATACTTGTCTGCTCCTGCCACCATTAACAGCTGTTTGTACTGCTGAGGTGATTGTGGCAAGGCATAGAACTTGCCTTTATGAACCCTGGAAGGCACTAGGTAATCCCTTGCTCCTTCAGGAGTAGATTTTGTAAGAATAGGTGTTGTTATCTCTAAGAAGCCCTGCTTGTTGAGGTAGTCTCTTATGAACTGTATGGCCTTGTGCCGAAGAGTAAGGTTCTTAATCATTTTTGGCCTTCTAAGGTCAAGATATCTGTACTGCAGCCTGATATCCTCTTTTGATGCAACCCCTTCATCAAGCTCTAAGGGCAGGGGAGCTGCCCGGGTCATCACATTTATCTCGCTGGCAGCCACCTCTATCTCGCCTGTGGCTAGCTCTTTCTTCACCTGGTTTGCAGGCCTCTTTTTTACCTCTCCTTTCACCTGGAGCACGCTCTCTCTCCTAATCTCTCCAAGCTCTTTTGTAAGCTCAGGATTAACAAAAACCTGGGTTTTTCCATATCTATCTCTAAGCATGATAAAGCTTAGCTTGCCCTGTATCCGGTGGGTGTCTACCCAGCCGCATAAGGTCACTTTCTTTCCAGCATCTTTTCCTTTTAGCTCTCCGCATGTATGAGTCCTTAACATTTTAACATCCTCTTATTCACATCCTTTTACATCATTCACATCAATATCTTTACTTCACACCCAGCCTTCTCCTTAAAATCCTCTGCGTCACTGGCCGTGCCTACCAGCACTCCGTAATGCATGGGTATTGCTATTTTGCAGCTCTTGAACATCTTGGTTGCCTGGGCTGCTTCTTCTGCATTCATGGTATAAGTCCCTCCTACAGGAAGCAAGGCAATATCTGTTTCTATCTCTTTCATTTCTGGTATCAGTCCTGTGTCTCCTGCATGATAGACCCTTACGCCGTCCATCTCAACAATAAAGCCCACCCAGTTATTTTCCTTTGGATGGAACTCCTTGTCAGGATTGTAAGCAGGAACTGCTGTTATGCTTATATTCTCGCCGTTAATCTTTATTGTCTTGCCCGGCTCTGTAACCGTTATCCCCTTTACTTTCAGATTGCTTAGCTTACTCTGTGCATCAGCCACTGTGATTATGATGGTGTTCTCATTGCTTATCTTTTCAATATCCTTAGGACTGCAGTGGTCATAGTGCGAATGGGTTACTAACACAATATCTGCTTTTTCAGGTGCTGGTCCTTCTGTCAATTCAAAGGGGTCTATATAAATGATTTTCCTGTCCTTAATCTTTACTGAGGCATGCCTTAGTAATTCTATATCTAAACCAAGGATTTTCATGGTATCACCCTCTTTGTCATGCTGAAAATCTTCTGTCTTATTTAAAGTTAATGCTGTTTTCCCCTCCTCTTCAAGAGTACAGCTACTTACGAATATTAAGAAGATACCAAGAAAAATACCAAGAATCAGGACAAGACCTGTCCTTTTTCTATTTACAGCCATTTTTAAGCTAGGGGAGGCTTCTTTCTAATAACTTTCCAATAAAAACCTTTATATATGCTCTAATTTAATAATCTTTTTAATAATATTATATGAAGGGTGGTTTTTTAGATGGACAAGTCTTTTTTGAGGTTGGTATTCCTAACTATGCTTATAGTGTCAGCCCTGGGTTTCTTTGTTTATGCTGCAAATGATTTACAGTGTACTATTTTGGCGGGCAGCAGCTGTGACGATGCAAGGCTCATCGGGGTTGAGAATGATACAGGCGGCTTTGAAAATGCTC
>Ga0114922_10002128_pt1 | contig 18663 bp, 12 predicted proteins | sample AartaG_FD_100975 | JGI IMG/M metagenome (GOLD analysis project Ga0114922, IMG submission 100975) | Deep subsurface microbial communities from Aarhus Bay to uncover new lineages of life (NeLLi) - Aarhus_00045 metaG | ecosystem: Environmental > Aquatic > Marine > Oceanic > Sediment | place...
CCCCGATCTGGCACGGCGATTCCATGTACCGGCGGGTTTGTCGGATCACACGCTGGGGATGGCCGTCCCCGTGGCGGCGGTGGCCCTGGGCGCGTGCATTGTGGAGAAGCACTTCACGCTTTCGCGGCAGGTTCCCGGGCCGGACAGCGCTTTTTCTCTGGAGCCGCACGAGTTCAAGGCCATGGTCGAGGCGGTCCGCGTCGCGGAGAAGGCCCTGGGAGAGGTTCGCTACCAGGTTACCGAACAGGAAGCGGCCAGCCGCGTCTTTCGCCGCTCGCTGTTTGTCGTGCGGGACGTTCGGGCCGGCGAGCCGGTGACCCGCGAGAACGTCCGCTCCATCCGTCCGGGGCACGGCCTGGCCCCCGGCCATCTGAAAGATGTTCTGCGTCGGACATTTACCGAGGATGTTTCCCAAGGCACACCCCTGACCTGGGGTGTGCTCGGAGAAAGAGGATGACTGTTTCCCCACACGGTCCCGTGTCGGAATGTTCCCGGGGCCTTTCGGCGACGATGGTGGTCGAGAGCGAGGTGGGTCGGGCCACGGACTGGCGGGATGAGGCCACGTTCATCTGCGGTCACCGAAAATCGGGGACGACCCTGCTGCTGAGTCTATTTGACGGCCACTCGGAACTGTGCGTCTTTCCGCCGGACAGCGGCTTCTTCTACGCCTACTTTCCAATCTACGAGACCGGCGACTACTCGGACGAGGAGAAAAAGTCGCGGATCATCAACGTCATGTACCGCAACCTCCGCGACGAACTGGAGAATGTCGAAGCGTGGCAGGATCGGGATTTCCCCTTCGACCGTCTGTCCAGCAGGTTCCTCGAAAGAATGGAGGGGAAATCATGCTCGGCCCGGAATCTCCTCAGAGAGGCCGTCCTGGCCTACGACGATATCGTCCGCTCCGCGACGGATGCTTGCCCGAAACGCTGGGTGGAGAAAACGACCAGCACCGAGATTTACGCCTCGGAGGTGTTCAGTTGGTATCCGGGAACGAAGTGCATTCACCTGATCCGCGATCCGCGTGACAACTATGCCTCGCTCAAGTCGGGTTGGGCAGCCCGGTACAAGGACCAGAACGATACCGTCGAACGGCTGCTGCAGAGCGCCCTGGACCGGGGAGGGCTGGGCCTGAGATTGGCCCGACCGAACACGGAGCGCTACGGCCGGGATCGTTACCGAGTGGTGAGGTTCGAGGACCTGACGGCGGATCCTGAGCCGGTCATGCGGGGACTGTGCGAGTTTCTCGGGATCAGCTACGACGACATCCTGCTCAAGCCGACCTATTACGGTCTGCCCTGGCAGGGCAACAACTTCGACGGCCTGAAGTTTGACAGACCCTCGGCCGCCAACGTGGGACGCTGGAAATCTCGGATCGACGAGCATGAGGCCAAGGTCATCGAGTTCTACTGCGGCGACGATATGGTCCGGTGGGGTTACGAACCGGCCTTCTCCCGGGATGAGCAGCTCGACGCGGCCATGGAACATTACAAATGGTTTAACTTTGCCCAGCGCTTCTCGGTGGTGTCCGGCGCTGATACCTACCGGACGGACAACGACGATACTCGCCTGATCGAGACGCCCCCCGAGACCGATCCCCGGCTGCTCACCGCAGCCGAGCGGGAAGGACGAACGCCGAATCTCAACGAGAGGCGGGAACGCCGTTTCGATTGCTCACTGCCGCCCGAGGCGACCATGGCCCAGATGATTGCCGAACTGTGGCGCGTCCCCCGCGACCTCATCTCGGACGGCTACGACGCCGCCCTCGAGGCCCTGGCCGAGCAGGTGCCCATGAGCATCCACCAGTACCCCACGGGCATGCACGCCTGGACCTGGATCGTCCCCGAAAAGTGGACCTGCCGCGAAGCCTACCTGGAGACACTGGACGGCAGGCGGCTCTTGTCGTACCAGGATTGCCCCTTACACGTAGTCAGCTACTCTCTTCCCTTCGAGGGCGAGGTCACCCGCGAGGAACTCTTCGACCACCTGCACGTGCATCCGAGACTTGCCGACGCGATCCCGTACGTTTTCAAGTTCTATGATCGCGACTGGGGCCTCTGCTGCGCCCGGAACCTGAAGGATACGTTGTCCGACGAGCGGTACCGGGTGGTCATCAGGACCGACTTCAGCCCCGGTACGTTAAAGGTCGGCGAGGTCATCGCCCCGGGCGCTACCGACGACTGTATCGTCCTCTGCGCCCATCTGTGCCATCCTTGTATGGTCAACGACGACCTGAGCGGCGTCGTCGTCGGTGTGGAGGTCATGCGCAGGCTGCTCGCCCGCCGGGATCTGCACTACACCTATCGCTTCCTCATCCTTCCCGAAACCATAGGTTCGCTGGCCTATCTGAGCCGGAACGAGGGTCTCATCCCCAGGATGAAAGGCGGGCTGTTTCTGGAAATGCTCGGGCTTGACAACCCGCATGCCCTGCAACTGTCCTTTGCCGGCGACACCATGCTGGACCAGTGTTACCGACTGGTTCTTGAGGAGAGCGATCCTGAGGGTTGGGTCGGAGATTTCAATACGGTCATCAGCAACGACGAGCGCCAGTTCAACGCCCCGGGCGTTCGCGTGCCCATGCTTTCCCTCTCGCGGGTGCTGCCGCCATCCTCCCCGGATTGGCCGTTCGCCCAGTACCACAGCAGCCAGGATGATCTCCAACGGATGTCGGTCCGCCGGCTCGAGGAATCGCGCGATCTGGTCCTGGCCATGATCGACGCGGTGGAGAACAATCGCACGCCGGTCAATCGCTTCAAGGGAGAAGTCTTCTGTTCCCGGTACAACATGTATGTGGACTTCTACGCTGATCCGGAGGGCAATCGTGCTCTGCTCCAAACCATGCACCGGATTGATGGGACCAAATCCATCGCGGACATCGCGGAGAGTACCGGCACCCGCTTCGCGGTGGTCAAAGGCATTGTTGACACTCTGGAGTTGCACGGCCTGGTGACGTACAAGAATCGAGGAATCGGAACCGGACGATGATCCGAAGAGCGCCAAGCTGGGTCAGCCGCACCGCTGCTAAAGACGGGCCCGGATCGCTCGAAATACCGGGGAGCAAGGTCTGATGACTGCCGCGGAAACGAAATCCGGCCCGGGCCCCGGGACGGCCGTGATCGGCGCCGTGATTGTGGCCCGCATGAAGTCGAGCCGGCTCCCGGGGAAGTCCATGGTGGAGATTGCCGGAAGACCGTCCTTGGAATGGCTGGTGCGCCGGCTGGGGGCTTCGCGGTACATTCAGAAGTTTGTCTTGGCCACGACTACGGACCCGGCCGATGAGCCGATCGCGGCGCTGGCGGCGCGACTCGGGCATCAATGCTTCCGAGGCAGTGAGGACGATGTCCTCGGCCGGGTGCACGGGGCGGTCAAGGACGCTGGCCTCGATATCGTCGTCCACGTCACCGGTGATTGTCCGCTGGTGGACGCAAGGCTCGCCGACGCCTGCCTGGACCTGTTTCTGAGCGAACAGGTTGATTACACCAGCATCGATCTCGACGCCCATCCCCAGGGGCTGGAGGTTGAGGTGTTCTCCGCCGAGGTCCTGGGCCGGGTCGATTCGTCGTTCTCAGATCCCTGGGTTCGTGAGCACGTGACCCTGCCTCTCTACACCATGCCGCATCGGTTCCGGGCCCTCAAGGTGCCCGCTCCGCCGGAGCTGCGCAGGCCCGAGTATCGGATTTGCATCGACACGCCGCAGGATTACGCCCTGGTCAAGGAGATCTTTGCCCACCTGTTACCGGTGCGGGAGAACTTCAGCGCCCGCGACATCGTCAGACTGCTCGATTCCCGTCCGGACGTGGTGGCCCTCAACGCCGAGGTCAAGGAGACCAAGTATCCCTGCGGCGTCATCGGTCTGGGCGCCGTCGGGGCCTTGTACGAGCGCCAGGCATTTGCCGAGAACCGCGTTCAGACCCACACCAGGGCTTACCTGAGGTATGGAAAGACGCACCTGGTCGCCGGCTGCGACCCGGACCCCGCCCGCCGGGCGGATTTCGTTGCCGATTGGAAGATCGACCGGGTTTACCCCACCGCGGCCGAGATGTTCGCCAACGAAGACTTGGCCATCGTCTCGATTGCCACGCCTCCTCAGACCCACGCCGATCTGTGCCTGCAGGCCATCGATGCCGGAGTCAGGGCGATCTTCTGCGAGAAACCGTTCGTCCTTGATTCGCAACAGGGCCGGCGCGTCCTGCAAGCCTGCAAGCGAAACGGGGTGCTGCTGGCGGTGAATCACTCCAGGCGCTGGTGGGTCGTGTACCGGGCCATGCGCGATTTCCTCCAGGCCGGCGGCCTGGGTGAGGTCCAATCCGTTCGCTTCCATTACACCAAAGGGGCCATGAACAGCGGCACCCACGCCGTGGACCTGCTGCGTTTCCTGTTCGGCGAGATCGACTCCGTCCTGGCCACCGAAGCGATCCGGACGGACACTGGGGACGACGACATTGGCGGCATCTTGCAAATGGGGGCTGGCTTCCCCGTCCACCTGACCGTCAGTGATTACCGGGCTCATTTCTGCTTCGAGCTTGACATGATCGGGACAAGGGGAAGAGTGCGAACAACCGATGATGTGGTTGAGTACTGGCGTGCCGCGCCGAGCAGACTGGAGGCCGGTCTGACCACGCTTCAACCGGCATCCCCGCCGTTCGATACCGATGTCGGGGCGCCGTTTGAGGCCGCCGTGGCCGAGCTGGTGGACCACCTGGACTGCGAGCGGGGACAGACAGCCTGCAGTGGTGAGGACGGCCTGAGGGCGGTGGAGGTGATCCGCGCTCTACAGCAATCCTGGACGGCACGGGGCGAATCTGTGGAGTGTGCTGCAGGAACGGGCCCGATCGAGGGCACGTCTTCAGGCGTGATGATTGGCGCAACCAGGTGATAGATCAGTGGGCACGACGGCGAAACTCGATTCAAAGGTGAATGCAACATCCGGACTTCCGGCTCTCCTTGGCGGTGAGCCGGTAACCCGTAAGGAGTTCCCTTCCTATAACACGATCGACGAGAACGAGAAACGAGAGGTCATGGGGGTCCTGGACAGCGGCATCCTCTCGGCCTATCTCGGCTCGCCGGGGCCGGCGTTCTTTGGTGGCCCGAAGGTCCAGAAGCTGGAGAACGCCTGGGCCCGCTACTTCGGCGTCAAGCACGCCGTGTCCATGAACTCCGCCACGTCGGCCCTGTGCGCCGCCGTAGCCGCCTGCCGGATCGGTCCCGGCAACGAGGTCATCACCTCGCCGCTGACCATGACCGCCACAGCCACGGCCGTTCTGGTCAACGGGGCCGTACCCGTCTTCGCCGACGTTGACCCGCGGACCATGAACCTGGACCCCGCCTCGGTCGCCCGACGCATCACCAAGCGCACCAAAGCCATCTGCGTGATCCACCTGGCTGGTCACCCGGCGGATATGGACCCCATCATGGAGTTGGCGGGTGCGCACCAGCTCTTTGTGCTGGAAGACACCGCCCAGTCCCCGGGGGCCCTGTACAAGGGGCGTCGAGCCGGCTGCATCGGCCGGATCGGCGTCTTCAGCCTGAATTGCCACAAGACCATCCAGTCAGGTGAGGGGGGAATAGCCGTCACCAACGACGACGACCTAGCCCTGAGGCTGCGCCTGGTCCGCAATCACGGAGAGGCCTGCCTCGATGGTTTTGGCATGTCCTCCGCCGACAACCTGATCGGGTTCAACCTCCGCATGACCGAGTTGGAAGCTGCCGTGGCGTATCATCAGCTCGGCAAGCTGGAGAAGCTCAACGCCTGGCGCGTGCGATTGGCCGACTTTCTGACCCGACGCATCAAGGAGGAATTCGACTGTTTGAGGCCGCCCTACGTTGCGCCGGACTGCACCCACGTGTATTACTTCTACCATATGCAATATGATGAACAGAAAGGGGGTCTGCCTATCGACCTCTTTTCGCACGCCGTGCAAGCCGAGGGCATTCCGCTTCTGGCCGGGTGGGGAAAGCCCCTCTATTACCTGCCGATCTACCGCCAGCGCAGTGCCCGCGGCCAGAGCGGCTGGCCTTTCCGGCCGCCCTGGTATCACGGCCAAGTCAGCTACGAAAAAGGCATCTGTCCCCACGCCGAAGCTGTCGAACATACCTCCGTGTACCTCGAAACGCTCGTCCGCTGGCCCAACACCGAAGAGGACATGGAACTGGTCGTGCGGGCCATACGCAAAGTGCTGGACGGGCGCCGGGCGCTGTTGGAATCCCGCGCGGCACAAACGGAATGCTCCAGAGCATGAGTAGAGCGGCACGAATCCTGGCCGGCACCTTGCCGCCGGGCGGTGCAACCTGCCTGTTCCCGGTGGTGAAGGAGCTGCGCCGCCGGCCGGATGTCGAGCTCCAGGTCATCGGCTATAGCCACTCCGCCGAGATCTTCCGCGAACACGATGTCGAGTTTATAGACCTGGACAAGGACAGTGATGATCCGGTCACCGAGGCAACCGTCCAAGAGGTCGCATCCCGGTATGCACCCGATCTGGTCATGACCGGAGTATTCGGACCGATCGAGGGAGGGCTGGATTATTGGCTGATCCGGGCGGCGCAGGATCAACGAATCCAATCGTTCGGCATCCTGGATGCCTGGATGAATTACGCGATGCGATTTGCCGACCCGGTGAGCGGTGACCCGGTGGCGTATCTGCCGGACAGACTGGCGGTGATGGATGACCAGACTGTCGAAGAGCTGGCCGCCGAAGGTATCCCGGGCGATCGAGTGTGCGTCACCGGACACCCCTTTCTGCCCCTGGTGCGCCAACGTGCCCGGGATCGGGCGGCTCGCCTCCGGCACAGGAAAGACCTCGGGGCCCGGCCCGGAGACCGAGTGATCGTGTTTTTCTCCGAACCGCTCCGCTGGGGCGAGCAGGAAGGTCTGAACGAGCCTTTGGGCTACGACGAGTTTGACGCTTTCAGGCTGCTCGAGGCTGGACTGGCGCAGTCAACTAACGAGGATATTCTCGTGGTGAGGGAGCACCCCCGGCACGCGTCCCTCCAACTGCCCGACCGGATCGACCGCACCCGCGTCATCCGGGGCCGCGAGCAGAGAATGCTGGACCTGATCCAGGCCGCTGACGTCGTGGTGGGCATGTCGAGCACGGTGCTCGTTTACGCCTACCTGGCGGGTCAGAAGGTCCTGGTGATTCAGCCCGGTCTGCGCCCGGACCGCGATTGCAACGTGCTGACCCGCCGCGGCATCCTGCCGAACCTCCAGACCACGGCTGAGGTGGCCCGGACACTCGCAGAGTCGTCAAACATGGGGGCCCAGACCCTCCAGGCGGTCCGCGGCGTTTTAGGCTGGGCGGATCGGCCCGACGTGCGGGCTGCTCAATGTGCGTTGCAGATGTGTCAGGACGCCGGCAATGAAAAGCATCAACCTCAACGAACTGCCTCAGTGGTGTTCCCACGCCGAACGGCTGCTCCGCGGTGAACCTCCTGTCGCGCCTGGGCGTGATGTTGAGGCCGTACTCAGAGACTACGAGCGCCATTACGGGCGATGCCTTCAACACCTCGAGGAGGTCGGCCCCAGCGCAACCATGGAGGATGTGAGGCGGTTTCAAACCGAGATAACCTCGGGTGGCCAGTCGTCAGGCTGCCAACGCGAGGAAGGCGCGCATCCCTCACGGATGGGCTGTGTTTCTTTCGGCGACGAGCTATACGAACTCGACGATGTAGCTGCACAGGAAAAGAGCGTGGAGATCCTGATCGATGCGGTTGCCGGTGTCGTGGAACACTGCGCGACCATTGTAGAGCTGGGCGCCGGATACGGATACTTCCTTTACAGGTTAAAACAGCGGTTATCCGGCAAGAAGTTCTGTGGTGCGGATTTCTCGAAGAACAGCGTTAAGATCGCCAAACGCATCTTCCGCCGCGATCCGGACGTCTGCTTTCATGCATTCAACTTCTACGAGCCCGCTACCTATCGCTTTCTGAGTGAGGTGGACCCGCCCTTCGTCATCATCACCCGCCACGGAATCGAGCAGGTGTCCTCGGCCAAGATCGTGTTTGACGCTTTGCTCGAATACCGGGACGCCGTCCATTCCGTGCTTCACTTCGAGCCGTTGTACAGGCCGGAGGAGCGGACGCTGCTGGGGATGCTGCGCTGCCGCTACACCGAGAGCCAGGGCTACAACAGAGACTTGCTTCCCGAAATCAGACGACGCCGGGAGATCCGCGTGCTGAGCGAAGAGATCGACGTCATCGGGTGTAACCCGCTTCATCCGACCTCCATCATCCATTGGGAGTTTGTCAAGTAAAGAGCGGAGCAACGATCCCCCGGGGGGCAGGATCACCGGCGCTCCTCTTCACGACAGAACGGCTCATCCAACAAAACGCCTCTGCAGATGACGTCCATGGTGGGGTCCCGCCCGGGGGCCAGATCGTGCAGGCTGTTCAGGTGCAGCCCGGTGATTCGCGGGTACATGGCACTGAAGTGGCGGATCGGAAGCAGGCTTCGGAAGAACACTGCGTAGGCATATCGGCGTCCGAGTTCCTTGGGCGGATCGCATGACCTGCGCCCCGCGCAAATATCGGCCAGGATATCGAGGTATTGCTCTGGCCTGGTCACGTCCATCGTATACCCCCGGGCGGCGTGCCAGCCTCCCCCGACGTTAACCACCGGCTTGCCGAGATAAGCCGCCTCGACCCCGACGGTCGAGGTGTAGACCAGGGCGACGTCCGCCACCCGGAGCACGTCCTGGGCCATCAGGTGAGTCTCCGGCGGCAGAACGTGCACGTTGTCCGGCAGGGCCGGGAAGTTGTCGGCTAGATAATCCAGCGTCGGATCGAGGGCCTGCTGGATTCTCTCCGAGGGGTGGATCTTGACCACTAGATGATGCTGGGGCCAGGGTTCAAAGAAGCGGATCGTCTCAGCCACCCATTCGGCCGCCGTGTCGTAGGTCGGACATCTGGTGGTCAGCTTCGCGTCGTAGCTCAAGTTGGGGAATATGGCAAAGATCAGGCCCGACCGGCTGGAAGGCAGCCCGATCTGGCGGCGAATATCCGCGGGGTCGGCGATTGGAGCTGTAGAAGTCCAACTGTGATCCTCATACGGCCTGGCCGCGCGGCGGCTGAAGTACTCATCCAGTTCTGCGTTCTGGCTTTCGGTTAGCGGGATGTCTTTCCATTTCGGCCACAACGGCATCTGATCGTTCGGCGCCGGGTGCCTGTCGCGCTCGATCAGCAAGGCATTGCCGCGAGGCGCGCCGAGAACTACCTCCACGGGAATCCCCCGGTGACGGGCCACCTCCCGGAACACACCCCAGTCGGTCTTCTCGCCGTCTTCCATGAATACCTTGTCGATCCTTAACTCCTCCAGGGCCCGCTCGCTGATAAGAGTCAGATACATCGCCGAGGTGAGGAATTCGCGACCCTGGGCCACCATCTTGGGATTATCGAGATCGAACTTGCCTACCTTGAAGTAACTCTCAATCGATCGGTCAACATGGGCTCCCAGCGGTATGCCGCGGTACTCGAACGTCCGCAGCTTCTCTGGCGGCACGCGGCCGGCCACTCGGGCAAGCTCATCCTTTTCCCGCTGTGTAATGAACTCGCTGTACCAGCGGTGCGGCAGGCGGGCTGCCTGCACGAAGGGCCGGATGTTTTTGTAACACCACCGCCGGCATGCGCTCTCGTAATGATCCACCTTCCTGGCCGTGCAGGCCGGCAGGAGCTCGTCGCACAGCAGTCCGGTCGCCTCTGCGCCGCGCATCCGCAGGGCATGGGCGATGAAGGCCAACTGGGCGAATTGAATCTCGCCCCCCAGTATTCCCGGAATGAGTACTCGACGATACTTGAGACCGGGCCAAGGACACACTTCGGGCAGAGTGCTGCAGATCTCCGCAACCCGAGCCGTGAATCGCTCGCCTCTCAAGATAGTGTCTTCTTGAACGTCGGCGGTCAGCACAGATCTAACAGCCCGAAATACAACAGACGTACCTGTATTCCTGTTATGGATAGTTTGTTGCGCGTCTATGTAGTGGCCGGCGTTTCGGCCGGCCGCCACGAAACTGCGTCGCCGAAAACGGCACTAGCCGGCGCACACGGCCGGCTCCCGAATGCGCTCCGACTCCAATCCATCCCACAAGTCTTCAAACGGCAGACCTAAATAACCCTGACAGAAAGCCATCCGCTTCAACGGAAGATGGGCCAGGTACATCGCCCGCAACTCGTCGCCGCCCGGCCGATAGTCCGACGGAACCGACCACCTTTCCAGAAGCTGCCTGATCTCTCGAACAGGCCTGGTGAAGAGCCGGTCCAGGACCTGGGCCATGCGGCTGGCGTCACCCAACCAGGGATACACCGCGTCGTGGAAGTCGGGGTTGATGGTTCGGACCAGGGCCGCTGCTTTGCCGCAGCGGTATTCACGACGGAAATAGTCCTTTGGCGTCATGGCATGGTCATGCCATGAATTGATCGTCAACACGGGGTGCACTTCGAGAGCGAAACGTTGCTCCAGCCGCCAGCCCAGTTCAATGTCCTCGTGCATGAATCGAAACGAATCGTCGGGGTCACCTACTTCCGACGCCGCCTCGCCGCCCCGCGCGGTGACGTTGGTTCGGAAGTCGCGGAACCCGCCCACGGCGCGCACCAGGTCCGCGCGCACGCTGAGATTATTGGTGCAGAAATGCCGAAAACCGTACGTTCGACCGGCCTGCACCTGGTCCCAGAACAGCACCATCGACGTGTTGGCCAACAGGAACTGCCAAGGCGAATCCAATAGTTCCTCGGGCCAATAGGTTCGACCCAGGTAGGCCACACTGCCCCGGGGATCCTGCCGGACCTGATGCAGATGGCCGGTGATCGTCTCGTCATCCACGCGGGCATCGTCATCAAAGAAAAGCAGCCATTCTCCCTTGGCGTGCTCAAGCGCATGGTTCCGGGCGCGGCCGGGCCCGCCGTGCGCCTGGGTGAGTCCCCGGAAATGAATGCTGTCCGGCAGGACGGCACCCACTTGCAACGGGGACTCGTCGAGTCCATCAACAACGACAACCACCTCAAAGCGCTCATGATCGCCGCGCGTCGATGCGATTCCGGACAGTAGAGTCTTGAGCTTCGCCGTGCGACCAGGACACGTTGGAATGACCACGCTGATGTCGTAGCGGTCGCTCATCAGTCCTCTCAGTCTCTCAGCCCCGTTCCTCAACGATCCGATGAAGTCTGCGCCCAGGAGAGTCGCAACTCCGCGCCCGGTTCGTTCCATAGCGGCAGGATTGGAATATCATCGCCGTACAGTTGTCGCCAGCGCCGGACCAGTTTCCCCTGGTGTACGAACGTCGTCGGGATGACTGCTTCCACGCCGACCTCCGACGCCGCATCCGGTCTGCGAACGGGAAGCGCCCCGATCTTGGAGTGGGCCAGCGCCGGGTTTTCGTCGAAAACGCAGACGACGTCCACCGGGGCGTCATCCAGGTACGGACACACGCGGCGGGCGAAGTAGCCCGCACCGAACAGGCCGACGCGCCGGTAACCCAGCCTGGCCGCCTCCGTCAGAGCCATCTTCGTCAGCTCGATCACGTCCAGCGCAGGCGGGAGGCTGCCCAGCCGACATTGTGGGTGCAGCTCGAGGAACGGTTCGGATTCCGGAGGGACCGCCGCGGTCCAGTCGCTGGCCGCGTAACCCAGTTTCTCGACGATATCGCAGGTGGATTCAATGACCCGGCGGCGCTCAGCCTCGTTGAGGACGAACGGGGCATCGTAGACTTCCGGCCCGCCGTAGGGCGGCAGGGCAACATCCCTGATACCGATGAACCGACAGATCCCGGCCACCGTCCCACGCGGATCGCCCACCAGCTCCTCGAAATGGACCTGCAGCAGGCGCGGATGCCCGAAGGCGGACGACCGCAGGTACTCTGAAAGCTCGGTATGCCATTGCATGAGCGAATCCACAACACCGGCCTGGTAGCCGTAGTCCGGGCCATAGTCGTGTTCCGAATCGTGGGCCGCGGCGTTAATCAGGGCCTCGACGACTCCAAGCGGGTGGCGGACCAGGTAGATGATCCTCGCCTCCGGCCAGTATTCCAACAGCGTACTGAGATGATGCGCGTTCCTCGTGCTTTTCTGCAACAGGATTCCGTCTTTTCCCGCCAGCGCTCGGCCATAGGCAGAGAAGTAGGCCCGACACGCAGCCGCGACGGCCTCGTCAGTGATCCGGCGGTCGCTAGCCTGAAGACGCTGTCTGCTCCAGTCGATCAGTTCTTCGGGCACGATCTGATTGACCGGCACATGGGCGAGTTCGGGGTGCTGGCCGAAGTGCGCCACCAGGTTCTTGGAGCCGCAACGGCCGGTTCCGCGGACGAAAACGACCTTCTCAGTCTGCATTCTTGCGCTCCGAACCATACGTGTCTTCCAGGCGCCGTCGGGCGACTAGCGGACGGTTCGCACGGACAGCCCGGCCCGGCGCATGTCCACGTGGCTGTTCCTTCGCCCCACCGCGAACAGTCTGCCCTCCGGCGTCTTGTACTTGATCACCCGGCAAGGCTGAATCACCTCATACCCCACGTCGGTCATCATGCCGGCCAATTGCTCAGGAGTGAACAGAAGTGAATTCCAGCCCGCCGGGTCGTCCCCGTTGCCGCGTTCCCGCTTCGACCAGGCCGAGCAGAACTCCATGAGGTGCTCCCGAGCTGTGGCCTTGGTCTCGAGCAAACACTTGCCACCGTCCTTCAGCAAATTGAACATGATCCGCAGCGCCAGTTTCGGGTCGCTAAGGTGATGGAGGACGCCGGCGCAGAGCACGATGTCGAACCAGTCCTGTAACTCCGGACTCGTGCAGTCATAAAGCGAAAGGTGCCTGACTTCCAGCTTTTCAACGTTGAAGGCATACCGCAAGTAGTCGAGACACTCGGCGTACTTCCGCGTCTCCTCTATCGCGATCACCTCGGCGCCCATGGCGCAGAGCAGCAGGCTTGCCCCTCCGGTGTAACATCCCACGTCGAGAACGCGCAGGCCTTTGAGCGACCGCGGTAAGGCCTGGAGCTCATCGACGAATACCGCGATCATCGACATATGGTGTTTGCACATTCGTCCAGGAACAGCGAATTCGCCGAAGTCGTGGTGATGTCCCCAGTGAAAATCGACGGACAGGGGCTCCTGCTTCGTCGGGTCCTCGAACCCTTCCATGGCGTAATCCCGTAGGTTCAGGAATCCGTGAATCCGCTTCTTGAAGGCTTCCGGGGAGACGTTCACCAGATCCTTGAGCTGGTATCCGGACATCAGGTCGTGGAGGTGGGCGTAGACCGGCAGAGACGTCTCTATGGACACGGTGCAGGCTTCGTCCATCGCTTCTCCGCCAGGACCGACGGCCCGTCGGCAACTCTTGTTGCTGTTCCCTGCATCGCCTGCTGAAGCTGCCAGTGACCGGAATCCGAAGAAGCCCGACGAAACCTGGCAGACGACCGGCCAGGCCCAACGTTGCGGGAATGGCCGTGCGCAGCGTAGGCGCCACCGGTGGCACACGCGTTGCGAGAATACCGTACCACCCACTATTATCGGTCTGCCCAACGGCGGCCTTTAGCTCAATCGGTCCGGCCACCGCGCGGTCGGCAACCGCTGCTCCTTGACAGTGCGTTCAAAAACTCGCTTGGCTGCTCGACTGTGTAGCGGCCGGCGTCCTCGCCGGCCGTTATGACCCGTTCAACGCGGTTTGCCGAACGGCCTGCGGGGACGCAGGCCGCTACAGATCCTCCTTCAACGGGCTGTTAAGCGGGGCCTGCCCCATGCCCGATAATAACCGGGGTGGCTCGACGACCCGGCCAGAGTGAAAGCCCAAGTGAGCCTGTTGTTTCCGGCGTCGGCCGTCTCATCGTGACGAACCTGCGGCCGCCACCCCTGCCCGGGAGCGCGGCGCCGTGGGCGGCGACGCTGTCGGCGCACAAACCTGCCCAGGCAGCGAGGCGGACTCCGGCTATTCCTTTGCTCCAGACATTTCGGCCCAAAAATGAACGTCCTGTTCATATTCAGCGCAAAGGACTCTCTCGAACCGGACCAGCCGCTGGACACACAAATGCATGTCCAGCTTGGTGTTTCGTCAATAGCCGCCCTGCTGAAGGCTCAGGGCCACGCCACGGAACTGCTCGTCCTCTGTCGAAAGACCGCAAGAGCCCGCATTGACGAAACCATCACCCGGTTTGACCCCCGGTTGATATGCTTCAGCGCCGTCTTCAGCGAATATGACTTCATCGCCCGGATCGCCCGCTACATAAAGTCCAGGTATCCGCGCATTTACCTGCTGGCCGGCGGACCCCACGTATCCCTCAACCCTGAAGAGGCCGCACGCGACGCCTTCGATGCCGTGTGCCTGGGCGAAGGAGAGTTTCCCGCGCTGGAATTGGTCGATCAGTTGGAACGGGGGCCAGAACCTGCCGCCATCCCGAACCTCTGGATCACAGATGGTGAACATATTCAGAGAAACGCGGCCCGCCAGTTCAATGAGGACCTTGACGGTCTGCCGTTTCCCGATAGAGAGATGTGGCAGAAATGGATCAGGTGTTCTTTAACGGCACACACCGTGCTCCTTGGCAGGGGCTGTCCGTTTCACTGCACATACTGTTGCAATCACGCCCTGAGAGGAATTGCCCCCGGAAGATATGTTAGATTCCGATCACCCCGGAACATCGTTCGCGAGATCGAAGAGGTGTCCGCCAGATATCCGCAGCCTCCGACCATCTACCTCGAAAACGAAACCGTCGGCGTCAACACCGAATTCGCCCAGGAACTCTGTTCCCGGCTGGAGCGTCTTAACCGGGACCGTACCCGGCCCCTGTCGTTCGGGATCAACCTGCGCATAACTCCGGGCGCAGATTACAATCCTCTTTTTCGGGCGATGCAGAAGGCGAAGTTCAGCAGCGTCAACATCGGGTTGGAGTCGGGTAGTGAAAGGGTGAGGCGGAGGATACTGGGCCGCAACTATTCAAATAGCGACTACCTTCAGGCCGTCGGCCTGGCCAGAGAATACGGCCTGAAGATTAACGTCTTTGTGATGATCGGCATTCCCGGCGAGACTCTGGCGGATTTTAGGCAGACCATAGATTGCGTCAGACGGAGCCAGCCGGATGAGCCCTTCTACTCCATCTTCTTCCCTTATCCGGGTACGGTTCTGTATAAAAAGTGCAAGGAACAAGGCTTGCTGCCGGAGAGGCTCGACGTAAGGGGAGAAAGAGGCAGGGCGATCTTGGATCTTCCCGGTTTCTCGAGAAGGCAGATACAAAGCGAATATGACTGGTTTTACTACAACGTATACAAGGGTTACCGGCCTTGGGGGGTCATCTGGCGCAAGACGAAGCGCCGGAAGATTCGATCGAGCTATCTCCTGAGCACGGTTTACAGTAAGCTGGCCTTGCCCTGGTGAACGGGCGGCTCGTGGGTACCATGCCCTTGAACGAGCTTTCGGACACGGCCCGGGCTCCGGCGCGGGATCAGGCAGGCGACTCGGCCGTCTGGCGGGAGGCCCGCTGCATAATCTGTGCCCCGAACGGCTTGAGCACTCTTCTCACCACGGCGTCATACGTGTAATCGCGCAGCACCACCTGACGGAGATCGTTGAGGACCTGCAGCCGCCGGGCTTCGTCGGTGAGATATCGCTCGGCCAGCTCTTCGAACTCCTCGGGCGTGCGGAAGACGACCCGTTCCAATCCGGGGAAGATGGTCGCGATGCCGTCCGGACGCAGGCCGGCCTCGCGCTGGGTCACGTACGTCTCAATGGGCAGGTTGTCGAAGTCCACCGGGCAATACCGCGTCAGCGGGAGCGCGCCACAGGCGAGCGTTTCCAGGGCCCGTTGATGGCGGAACCCGGAGGGAATCAGTTGCAGGGCCAGCTTGGACGCCCGACACGCCCGGCGGAGCGGCTCGCCGTGCTCGATCACGCCAGCCGCAAACTCGCCCAGCGTAGGGTGGTTCTCCCAGCCCTGGCCGTAGAGCTTCAGGACCCGGCCCGTTCGGCGGGCCCAGGCCGCCACCCACTCCAGCGTTTGTTGCCGCCGCCCCCAGTCAAACAGACGATACGCGAAGTGCGTGTCGATCTGTTCGAACTGACTCGCGTCAAGATGTATGCCGACCTCCTCCGCAATGGACCGCACGAAGTCGGAGGCCGTCATCTGGAAGTCCAGGTACCGGTTCTCTTCCAGAACCCGGAGTGTACGTTCGTAGATGGCTGCCAGTAGAGGCCGCAACTGCCGGGGGTATCCTTCGGCGGCCGACTGATAGAACTGCTCTATGGGCGTGGACGCGTTGCTGACGAAACAGATGTCCGCGGCGTACCGCAACCTGGACTCCTCATCCAGCTCGCCGTCGTGAAAAATGCGGGCCGAAACGGGAACGTTGGTGAACTCGAATCGCTCCGCGGGATAGCCGAACTCCCTGACGCAGCGGCGGTGGAAGTAGCCGCAGACGAAATCGAACGGCCCGATCGATGCCCCTGCCTGGTGACACAACAGTTTGGGCATCGGGTCCTGGATCCAGCAAAGGAAGGGAAGATTCCTGGGAATGTGCGGGTATTCGTAGCGCAGATGATCCAGGCAAAGCACCATCAGCGGGTCCAGTTCGAGGATCCTGCGGCAGGTCTCCATCGGGGGAACCACCTCGTGGTCGGCTGACTCCAGCAGGATTTCGGTTTCATACCCCTGGGCTTCCAGGGCGGACATTGTGTCGCGTATGGAGTACTGCAGCATGGTGGTGAAGCGAGAGGTCAGGCCGAGAATGGGGCCGGGCGGTTTGAACCGTTCCGCCCAGTAGGCGGCGTCGCGATCACGGTAGCGCTCTTCCAAAGCCTTGAGAATCTGTTCGGACTCCACGGTTCTTCGCGCCGCCGCCGATTCCACCGTCTGGCCCACACGGGCAACCGTCGTCGTCTCCGGGCAGAGGTTCACGAGAACCGCCGGCAGACCGAGGCGATGGTTCTCGGTCAACAGGCGGCCGAGTTGATCAGCCGCGCCGTCGCCCACGAACACGTACACCCGTTCGTCGCCCAGCAACCTGGTATGGTCGGCACAGTGCAGCCAGGCCGCAAAACGAACCGGGTCCGGCTCGATCAGGTATAACGGATGGCTGTAGGAAAGAAACAGCCGGTGAGTATCCTCATAGACCCGCTCCATCACGGCACCGAAGCGGGCACCGACGATGACGGCCGGCCCAAGTTGTCCGCGCGGGGCCAACCGAATGTCAGCCTCTTCCTCCAATGTGGTCAGGTCCGCCAGCCACTCGCGCAGCTTGCCCGGCTGGCGCCGGGAGATGAAATACTGGCCCTGCAAGGATCGGTAAAGGTGAATCCGCGACAGCAGGTCGCGTGCCGAATCAGCCCATTCGCCCAAACCTGGCCGGTGGCCGATCAGCGCGGTCACATTCCGCCCGAAGGTGTCTTCACACTGGGCCCATCCGATCCGCCCGTTCGGCCACCCGGCTACGGATGATTGAAGCTCGGCCCGCTCCTGCTCGTTGGTGGACAGATCGTGCCGAAGCTGGAGCAGTTCCCTGGCCGGTCCGCCGAGACCCAGCTCCGCCAGGGCCCGGAACGTCAGCCGACTCAGCTCGGAAGCCGTTTGAGTGACCGACAACACCCGGTGAGCCTGCTCGATGAAACGATACCGCCGCTGGGACTCGTATAGTCGTCGGAGCTGCGCTGTAGCCTCTGGCACGGTCAAGGTTTCTGCTTCTCCGACGACGATATCGGGCCTGCGGCCAAGGGCGGTTGAGCAAATGCGGCTCCCGGCGGCGGCGATCAGTGACGGTCCCCCACCTTCCACTGCCGTGCCCAGGGGCCCGAGCCTGCTTGCAAGGCTCCGTCAGGGCAGCGGCATCAGTCAAACCAAAGTGCAGGAAGACCAGCTCCACAGTACAGGATTCTATTGCCGCCGGGCGAGTTGTGCTCGGCCTGGAGTCTTGGTGAGCGGTGCCTTCGGCGCCCCTTCCAAGGGCCAGCGCAATGTCCGTTCGCCTGACCGGCTTTGACAGACCGCTGCCGTGTTCATTGCACGGCATAGCACGTTTCAGAAAGGATAATGCGCTCCGGCATGTCTTCCGAGCGCGTGGGTGGTTCACAGCGTGATGACTTTGTCGGCCCCGGCGAGGGTCGCCAGGATCTCGTCCATACTGCTGACCCGCTCGAACAGCAGGTGATCCTGCAGACCGTAATGCTCGACGCACGTCCCGCAGGGCAGGATATCTACGCCTCTCTCCTCCAGCAGGACCAGCTCTGCAGCCACAGGTGAACCTCTGGTCACCAGGTGGACGCCCGAGTTGTAGAGCACGATGGCCTCAAGGTCACCGAAGGAGGCCAGCTTCCGCAGACACGTACCCAGGATCTTCGTCCCAAGCTCCGGATCACCTTCGCCCATCTGGTCGGTGCGCAGCACGAGTACGGTTCCCATAAGCAGCTCGTCTTATCTCAGAGCTCTCCAAATACGGCGAACCGTCCTTTGCCGTGGGATACCAGGACATCCGCGGGCAGCAACCACGGCCCGCTTGCCGCCGGTCGGTTATCTTCGGCGCCGTGCAGCAGCCGCAACCGGTTCGGCCTGCCTGGTGGAGGGACGAATCGTGGTCCGACCGGCCCTTGACGAGCCCGACTGCCGGCGCCGGGTCGGTTTCTCCCTCTTCTTCGCTCGTAGCCCGGCTGGGGCGGTCTTGGCCTGCTTGGCTGCCTTGTGCCTGGCGGCTTTGCCTGCGATTCCGCCGGCG
>Ga0114922_10002129_pt1 | contig 18657 bp, 17 predicted proteins | sample AartaG_FD_100975 | JGI IMG/M metagenome (GOLD analysis project Ga0114922, IMG submission 100975) | Deep subsurface microbial communities from Aarhus Bay to uncover new lineages of life (NeLLi) - Aarhus_00045 metaG | ecosystem: Environmental > Aquatic > Marine > Oceanic > Sediment | place...
GATTAACATAGAATTTTCTGTGTTTTTTCTGTGGAATTCTGTGGCTAATTCCTCTTTTGCTCTAGGTTCAACTGAATTACGAAATCCGGGATACTCCCTATGAAACCGACTACTCTCATTACTAAACATAGATCGCTAAACCCTTTAACACAAATGTTTTACAGCATTTTCATCAAAAAATCATGATTACTTCCATTACTTATACGACAGCAAATGACTACTATACGCACTACTTACAAAGGAATCGAAAAACCTGCAAACTGAGAACTGGAAACAGAAAACGGAGATCAGATGATTACTTAACTAGTCAATTTCAGCAAGTAACACCATTTTCACTATTTCATTGTGCACCAACTGCTCCACAAACCAAGAGAAGACGGGCATTGAGCGTCAAATTGACGCACAGTAATAAAACAGAAATGGCATATCAAGTAATGAGAAAAATCGCCGAGAACAGATACACCCATAGACTCATAGACTCATTGACCAATACGGAAACTGACTTGACACGATGACCGGGAAATGCTAGAATTTTCAGGGATGAAACCTGGTTGAAGTAAGATACTAACTGGTCATGGTAAATTTCTCAAACCATGAGGCGAAACTTATTTTGTCTCGCCTTATTTTCAAACAATAGCCTTATGAGAAGCGTTTTTATAAAAGACATGGCCTACAGAAAGGCCCGGATCGTGCTGACTGTGATAAGCATAGCTGTGCTGGTTTTGCTCATACTGTTAATGGGCGGAACTATGAACGGTATGAGAAAGAAGGCCAGAGCCTACGTTCAGTCTGTGGAACAGCAGGCCGGCACCGGTACTGTATGGCTCTCCAGCGAAGGATCCGGCAGCAGTTTTGCGGGCTTTTCGCTGATAAACAGCGAATACCTGGAGGTATTAAGGCGTCTGGAGGGAGTCGATAGGGAAATACCCCTCTCGCCCCTCATATTCGCCCTGGCGCGACCGGTAATAAAAGGCCAGGAGAAGAAAGCGATAGTGGTCGCTTACAGACAGGACAAGCTGGGCGGGCCATCGGAGCGGGATCTGGAATCTACAGGTGACCCTTCATCCCCCTTTTACCCGGTTACCGGCAATGTCTTTCGATCAAGCAAGTACGAGGATTACAGGCCCACCGACATTCCTCCGCCGGAAGTAGTGGCAGATGAGTGGCTTGGACTTGAAATTGGCGAGACTCTGGAACTCTCAGGAAAAGAACTCAGGGTTGTGGGCAAAACCAGAAATCGAGTTTTCGTGCTGGACGAACCGATGATATTCATGGACATCAGGACTGCCCAGAGCACAATCCTTGATAACATTATATACGTTAACACTGTTCTGGTCAAAGTAGCAGAGGGATACAGCGCGGTGCAGTTGGCCAACGACATAAAGCAAAACAGCCCCGTTGCTGTGGATGCTCATACGGGAGATCAGATCGTCAAGATTATCCTGGCGAACTACGTGGATGAGCCTATGAAGATCGTCCAGTTTCTCAGGGTACTCCTGTGGTTCGCTGCAGTGCTTATTATTGTTATGATCACCTACGTCACAACTATGGAAAAAAGCCGCGAGATTGGTGTTCTAAAGGCTATAGGCGCTTCAAATAAGTATGTTGTCTATTTAATCTTGAAGCAGGTTGTGACCATGACTTCTACCGGGGTGGTATTAGGCGTAATTCTGGCATTCCTGGCCACCTGGTTTTCTCCCATAATCATAATTGTAAGCGTCAGCGAAGCTATTCTTGTGGCAATCATAACCATAGTTATATGCTCCTATGGCGGATACGTGGCAGCGAATCGAGCTGCCGCAGTCGATCCCATGATAGCCTTCAGAGGTCGATGATATATGAACGGTCTTGTAGAAAGCAGAAACCTGACAAAGCAGTTCGGCGAAGGGCATGAGGCAGTCGTCGCTGTCAATGACGTTAATATGTCCATCAATCAGGGCGAATTACTGGTCATCATGGGCGAAAGCGGGTCAGGAAAGACCACCCTTATAAGCATCCTTGGCTGCATCCTGCAGCCCACGTCCGGAAGCCTGATAATTGATGGATCTGAAGTTGACTACGAGAGCCAGGACCTGTCAGAAATACGCAGGAAAAAAGTGGGGTTTGTATTCCAGTTATTCAACCTTATTCCCTATCTGACGGCTCTGGAGAATGTCATGGTCGCGATGGACATTGGCGGCATAAAAGGGCCGGAAGCCGAGGAAAAAGCCAGGGAACTGTTGACACAGGTAGGACTGCCGGACAGACTGAACCACAGACCGTCGCAACTCTCAGGAGGCGAGCAGCAGCGCGTATCATTCGCCAGGGCGCTTGCAAATGATCCGCTGATCGTTTTCGCCGATGAGCCTACTGCTAATCTGGACAGCAGAAACAGCGCCAGCATAATGGAGCTTATCCAAAGCTTGTGTCGTGAGCGAAATATCGCATTTGCTGTGGTTACACACGACGCGCATCTAAGAGAGAACGCAGATAGGATCATAGAGATGGAGGACGGTCGGGTACTGGATGCCTGATACTCGATGCTAGATACTGGATACTGGTACGGAGCTATAGGTAGTTCGGGAAAGAGTTGAGTTTTTGAAATGTCAGTTCTGTGCAGTTCAAATCCCCCTTTTCATGAAGGTTCATAAATTGATCGGGTAATCCCAAATTTAGCAGAGAGCGAAGCCATTTCCCCCTTTCCCAAAGGGGGATTAAGGGGGATTTGGTCAGTTGCTTCGTCACATATTCTATTACCCGATTAATTACTTAATGTTCATCCAAAGGGGGACTAAGGGGGATTGTAGCATCGCTTGAATCATAACCTCAGATCTTTGCTGGAAATTCTATAGTATTCAACCAAACAGGTCGTTCAGTTCTTATGGAGTGCGGAAGCTTGCTTCCGCAATATGGGAAAATCTCCATACTCCCTGGAATAGCTGGAGCAAGCTCCAGCACTCCAAAAATCTGGGTATAGGATATGATTTACAAATTTGCAGTTACCAGTTCCATTATTCTCATTATTCTGACGGCTGGGTGCGGTTCCAGGTTCTCATCAGTCTTCTCGGAATCGCTAAGCGAGAACTACGCCCTCGCCGCCTATGGCGCGGAAGCCTCGAACCCCAGGACCAACGATGGCGACATAAAAACCTGGGGGGTTGTAGAGCCACCAGATCGCATATTCACTATCACTCTCCCTGAAAAAAGGAAAATAGACAGAGTCGTGATCTACAGCCGCAACGTTATAGCCTACGAGCTTCACGGCTGGAATAGCGAAGCTGATAGATGGGAGTTTGTGGGTGCTGTAGGCAGTGTAAAAGGCAGACAGCGGGTCTACTCAGATCGACACAAAATGGATATACCCCGGTTCGACCACCGGGTAAAAGCCGAGACGGATAAGCTCAGACTCAAGGTCACCAGGGCGGAAAGCGATGGACTTGTCACCACCCGAACGCCTGGTAAGAATGACAAGATAATGAACCATAGGATCGACTACATAGGCACAGGTCGACGCCGCATACGCATAGACCTCTATGATGTATACGTAACGGGCCCTGCCGCCATCAGAGAGATCGAATTATACAGCCACGTAGAAAAGAACGGTAAGTAGGGACACGGCACGCCGTGTCCGTGGGGGCTTTTGTAGGGGCGGGTTCTCTCATAGCAATGCACCGTCTTATGGATCAGCAAGTTCCGCCAAACAGCAAGATTCACAACGGCTTGAGGCGTCTAAACCCGCCCTCTCCGTTTCTTGGTGATTCAGCAGATCACCACTTTTGTAGGGGCGGGTTTTCTCATACCAATGCACCGTCTTATGGATCAGCAAGTTCCGCCAAACAGCAAGATTCACAACAGCTTGAGGCGTCTAAACCCGCCCTCTCCGTTTCTTGGTAATTCAGCAGATCACCACTTTTGTAAGGGCGGGTCTCTCATACCAATGCAACGTCTTATGGATCAGCAAGTTCTGCCAAACAGCACGGCACGCCGTGTCCTATGGAGGGTTGAGAATTGCAGCGACGGCAAAGCGGCGCCAGAATTGCCCTTATGCTCTCACTGATCTTGCATCTTTCTCTGCTGCTAATTCTGAGAGGAACGGTCTTTCTGCGAGCTGTATCTGAGGCTTCCGACAGTATACTCGTCCATCTCATAAATGTTCGCAATCCGGTTATCGAACCCACAAAGTACATGCCCAAAAGGGAATTTGAGCCTACCAGGAGAACTCTGACCCGGCCAAGGGAAGTCCCTGACAGACGCATCTCCGCTGAAAAGCCGCCTGAACGCGAAACCGTCAGATTCTCAGACAAGAACCTGTCCAGAGCTGAGATACCAAGAGTTCACACAGATGCTCCCATGAGTTCCTCCTTACCGAGCCTGCTTACCTCCTCAGAGTCAACTGCAGGCGCGTCAGGAGTGTCTTCGCAGGGAAAGGGAACCGGCAACAGATCAGGAGGCAGCCGAGGCGGGGTTGGCGGCATTGTATCAGTTCCTCCTCCCAGGGCGCCAGTGACAGACAGTTCCATTAGCGATAAATTTCAGGTATACAGCGAAGCCGATCTTCCCTTCGTCAAAGCCCTGCAGGAGATAGCTCAACACGTTGTGGATGTCAAAAGCAGCCGCAAGGTTGATATAGTGTTTATCATAGATAAGAGCGAGAGTATGCAGGACGACATAGACGCAGTGAGAAGACATCTGGACAGGATGATCAACAGGCTTAGGGCGGCTGAAATGGATTTTACCTTGGGAGTAGTTAGTTTTCATCACAGCATGGTCTATGAATGGCTGGGTATGGATATCAAAATATCGTCACAGACACCCGACGCGGAAGAGATCAGGAAAATACTGCGCTCAATGAAAGTCAGCGGCGGAGAGCGCGCTCTGGACGCGCTTATGAAAGCTATCGAACAGGTCAAATTCCGTCCCGGAGCCGACAGACATTTCATCCTCATTACAGATGAATATGTGAGCGGGACATACCCTGTGAATGAGGTGCTGAGGGCTGCTAAGCGTTCCAGAATAACTATAGACGTATTGGGCAGGGACGAACCTTTTCAAAGAACCATTGCAGAGCAGACCGGCGGCATCTGGACGCCCATACAGAGGATCAGATAGTACATGAATCCAGTCCCAGAACACGTCGAGCATTTCCACCTGCGATAGCGTTACGTATCTCAGGTGTCACGTCCAATGATGCCAGCCATCCCACCTGCGGCAGCGGCTGGTTATGCCCCATGTAGTCAGTACCGAACAGAAGTCTGCGCCAGTGACGCGCAACAAAGCCCTCAGCAAACTCCGGATCGCGGGTAAGGCCGTTGTATCCAGAGCCGGCGGATATATCAGCATAGAGGTTATCATGTTCGCTCAACAGCCTGTCAAGCGCGCCGCCGGGAGTAACAGGGCCCTTAGGATAGCCGCCCTTTTGGTCATCATCGCCAGAGATAGCGCTCCAGAAGCCCGGGCCGTGACCGCAGAACTTCACGTTGCGAAATTCCCTCAAACAGGCCTCCAGACGCGGCAGACCAACCTCATCGCAGCAGTAATTGGCGTTGATCTCGAAAACCAGAGGCAAGCCGTATTCGTCGCACCTGGCATAGATAGCTTTATTGCGGGGATCATCGAAGGCCAGCTCATTTATATGTTCGCCGAATCCCATGCACCCATAGCGCTTCACGAACACGTCGATCAGGTCTGTCGCAGATGACATCCGCGGGTCGATGCAAAGAAAGGCTATGAGGCGTTCCGGGTACATATCCCGAGCTTCGATAGCCTGCTCAGTCAGGAAATAGCCAAATGCGCCTTCCGGGCTTTCCAGCGGCAAAAGGACGCTTATCTCGATGCCCTCCCGATCCATACGCTCAATCAACTGGTGCACTGATAGCCCTATATGGCTCGGATAGCTCTGACGGTACAAATTGCCCAGATGAACGTGAAAATCTATCATAGAGGCCCTCCATCGGGATTTACATATCCAGGTCAATGGTGACAGCGGCTGCCAGGCTGGCCTGCGTTGACATGCGCAGATTCGTCAGATCCACCAGATCCGCTACGTCTCCCGGCGCGTGGTAATTCGGATCAGCGTAAGGATAGGAGCCGATATTAGCTACCACGTTCGTGTAACCCGCTTTTACGTAGGAGCCATCGTCATCTCCCGGCGATTCCCGCTTATGCTTCTCCTGGATCAACCCGATTTTATATTTCTCGTTAACGTAACACATCAGATCAGCCAGACGCTCGCCTTCCGGGGTGGTATACAGCGTAAAGTTGGTCTTCCGTCCCTCATCCGTATCCTTCTGCGACTTTCCGCCCAGACCATCCAGGTTAAACGCAGCGATTATATTATCACCCCGTTCTTTCGCCTTGTTCGCTGCCGTTACGCTGGTCCAGGGCGTATGCTCCTCATTGCAGAACAGAAACCAGATAGAACGGCGCGACGGATAATCCGTCAGCACTCTGGCTATCTCTATGCACGCGACCGTGCCTACAGCGTTGTCGTAAGCGCCTGGCGAATCGATCCAGCTCTGCGAGTCCTTGTGAGCGATGAAAAGTATGATCTCATTCGGATGTGTTTGCCCTCTCTTCTTCACGTAGATGTTGTATAAGGTATACCAGGGATCCTCCTGCGTTGGCGAAGAAAACTGGCTCCTTACAGGCTTCGAAGTATCACGTCTGAAAGCCTGCGCGCGGCAGGGTTCTCGCTTCACCTTGTATCCCGGACAGCCCAATTTCCATATAATAAAGTCATCAGCTTCATATAAGGTGTTTTTGGCATGTCCAGGTACAGTATAGTTGACTTTTCGATATGGCAGAGGATGTTTCGACAGGTGGAAAAGATGCTTCGACATTCTTTGTCCATCAACCTGCTTCATCAGCCCGGGGATGGGATCTGCAGTCATCACTATGTTTCCTCCAGTTTTGGGGATGGTTCATTTTTCATTTGAGTTAAGGTAACACATTCCTATCTGCTCTCGTGCTATCCGAGTCCACTCATCGAAGCGCTCAGGATGGTTCTGGCAGGTGTGGGTATCCTTCAGAACCATCTCCACCACACAGTTCTTTGTTACATCGAGTGTGTGCTGGATATATTTCCTTATAAACTGGGTGTCGAACTCGCCTACAAGGTGAGAGGGCTGAGGCTTCCAGGAGAAGATATATTTGCCCTGCAACTTTTCAGCGCAGGAATCCACGTTCGCCGATGGAGCGATAGAGATGCGACGTATATTCGGAATGGTAAACACGTCATCAAGCTTTTTCGTCAAATCCTCGCAACAGCCATAGCCGGTAAGACTGAACGGCTCCAGTAGGCGTTTCTCATATTGCATACTGAATTCCGCGTGCATCTTAGGAGAAACCAGCGCCAGTTCCTGGGCCTCTGCGCTGCCCCACATATCGCACAGCCGGACCCGATCCGGGTCGAAGCCGGGCTTGGGCAGCTCATCAGTATACCCGTTGCCGCCAGTATTCTGGTAAGTGCTATCGTTATTCAGACTCAGCAGGTTCAGATCCACGTATTTCTTGAGAATATGCTTGTGACCTTCTTCGAGGAAAGACATAGCATCGTGGATCATCCCCGGGTTCTCATACATATCCCGCATAACCTCCTCCAGCCCACGGAGATAAGTATACTGGTTCATCAGATGGAAAGATATATGGGATGCGCCCTTCTGCTTAATGTCCAGAATATCACCAAACAGTTCCTGCGCTTCAGTTAAGTTCCTTTTCGAAGCTTCCTCATCGTGGGATATATCGGGGATTTTCAGCTTCTTGAGATCCGATGGCTCCTTAATAACGGGATCAAAGTGCCATGAGCCCCGGGCTTCGGTACTTGGGATGTGCTTAGACGAAAGCCCCCATCCGGTATTACGAATAGCCTTCGAGACGATCCATTCTTTCTCGATAACCGTATCGTCCTGGAAGTGCTCGTAATAGTAAATACGGCTTCGCAGGTTCCACTCGATCCCGCGAGCCTTATCGCCCTCACATTTCAGAACCGAGTGCGGGAGCAATTCCTGCCAGGAACCCTCCGGGAAAATAAGAATAAGGGGACGGGACGGCTGAAGGCTATTATGCTTCTTCCAGAGTTCCCGACGCTCTGCCATAATGGGTAGACTAGCAATGTCGGCGACTTGTTTTGCCAGGTCGCGCAAGACGTTCCGCTCTTCTGATGTGATCATAAGGTTCTCTCCTGCTCAAAAAAAAAACACGTTCTATTCTTTCCAAAGCGAAAACTTAGTATACTACGCCATAAATTCTCGTCTATAGAAATTCCAGGAAAGATTTGCGGTTTTGACAAAGATTGCTTCCTTCGACTTCGCTCAGGATCGCTTCGCTCCTCGCAATGACATATACATCCATCGCCTGTCATTGCGAGGAGCGAAGCGACGAAGCAATCTCAAAGCCTCAACACTATATCAGATCATCTTTTGAAATTCAACAAAATTCTGATGGTCAGTTCAATAGGCTGTTCTATGCCATTCTGAATGAATTTTCCACTTTTTGGTTGACAATGTTACTGTATAGTTGTATATTATTATGCTTGTATATGTTTGAACTATAGATCACAAATGTCGGCTAATTGAGTGCGTAAACCATAAGAATTACATGCGAAGGGGCTCTTGTATTCTTTCATTATATAGGAACGGTGAGAAAGGAGGGAATCACAGAAACGAGAATACAAGGGGGAAAACTTATCTGATTCATGTTTTTCTTTGCTGAGGAAGAAATTAAATAAGGAATAATGCAGTTAATATATTCTTTGAGATGCTACAGGGGGGTGGTATATTAACGTATAAGAGGTTGCAGCGCCTCGGTGGAAATGTCGATGCGCGGAGGTTATTCCAAAACATGCAGTGTTAGGAGAGAGTTCAGTTAGCACAAACACTAAGAGGAGCTAAAGAATGAAAACAACAACTCTTCTCTTGTCGGTTATTCTGGTGATGGTTATGGTGGTCGGTTCTATCGCTCTTGCGCAAGAAGAAACTGTGTTCTCCGGAAACCTTCGACTCCATTACAGTAAACTGTATAACGATGCAACAGGAGAATGGGGAGAAGATGCCCTTCGCATACACTTTTTCGAACTTAGAGCGAAGAAGCAGGTAGGAAGTTTTGGAGTCTTCGTCAACGAGCGAATTGGCGATGGCAATGCGAATTACCTTTATGAAGGCTGGATATCTTACAAGGCGCCAGAACCCATTGGTACCTTCAAAGCCGGCCTGGTGCCCGTGCCGTTTGGCATTTTCGTAAATGGCCTCTACTTCCCCAAGGGCATTCCCTATTCCAAAAACTGGATGTGGGATTATGACTACGGCGTCAGATACGACGGGAAGTTCCAGGCCAGCGATGTTCTCGGCGTTGAATTGGCAGCAGCCTTCCTTAACAACGAGAATTCAGCCGGCGAATTAGGCGCGTTCACTGCCGGTGATTGTCCTGCGTGTACCGGTGATCGAAACAACATCTCCGGTAGACTCGGCGTCGCTCTGACCATGGAGGATCTCCTGGCACTGAAAGCCGGTGGTTCCGCGCAGATAGGCAAACTGCACAGAGAAGGACAGGAAGAGGACGATGACAAGCTCGGCGTCGCAGGTGACGTGACTATCGACCTGAAGGCGCTTCCAATCCCGGTCAGCTTGCTGGGAGAGTTCATCAACTACAGCCTGGGAGAGGATGACGTGCTGAAGGGAAATATCCTCATGGGGCAATTGGATATAACGCCCGTTCAGAACATAGGCATGCTTGACTCAGCGAAGCTGAGCCTGCATCTCAGTATGGACACTCCGAAAGAGGAAGAAGCCAAGTCGAAGACTACCCTTATAGGTCAACTGCTCCTCATTATGGACAAACAGTTCCGGATTTACGCTCAGTTGTACGGTGATAAGATAGAGGATGTAGATGATATGATGGGAAAAGGTTTGCGAGTCTGGTTGATGTACCTCTTCTAAAGTGGAAAATAGCGTGAGGAAGAGCATAGCGGGGACGGTCTACTGATCGTTCCCGCTGTTTTCTTTCCATTTCCGGATAGACATGGGTTCTACGAGTTTCACCCTTACAAAGAAGCCGAGAGCTTCTTCAAGCCGCTTCTGAATTTCCTTCTGCAAAGCACTCATTCTTTTTACTTCGTCAAAGAATATCTCCGGGGAAACCTCTACTGATACTTCCAGTTCGTCCAGCGCGCCGCTTCTATCGACACTTAACCGAAAGTGCGGCTCTGTACCCTCTATCTCGGTGAGAATCTGCTCTATTCGTGATGGCAGGACTTTGACGCCCTGGATAATCACTATATCATCTGTCCTTCCCGCTACTCTTGACATCCTCACTAACGTCCTGCCGCAAGAACATGCAGAATGATCCAGACTGGTAAGATCGCCAGTCCTGTATCTTATCATTGGGAAAGCTTCTTTAGTGATGGTAGTCAGAACCAGCTCCCCACTTTCTCCATCTGGCAGCCTCTCACCTGTCTCAGGGTCGATCACCTCAGGGATGAAATGGTCTTCGAAGATATGAAGCCCGTTCTTTTCCTTACACTCCACTGATACACCCGGACCGATGATCTCACTCAGGCCATAGTTATCCAGGGCTGTGATGTGCAGACCTCTCTCGATGTCTTCCCGAACAGCCTCTGACCACGGTTCTGCGCCAAGTAATCCAACGCGCAAGGACAATTCTGCCGGGCTAACTCCCTGTTCACTTATGGCTTTAACTATGTGCAGCGCAAAGGCCGGTGTGCAGACGAGAATGGTGGTTCTATAGTTGCGCATAATTGCTATTTGCTTCTCCGCGCTGAGCCTGGAGCAAGGGATTACAGTGGCACCTATCTTTTCTGCTCCATAATGGAACCCCAGCGCACCAGTGAACAGGCCATAGTCGAATGAGATCTGAACCACGTCATCTCTGGTAACACCTCCCGCCATCAGGACGCGGGCGACCAGTTCAGTCCAGTGTTCTATGTCATTCTTGCTATATCCCACAACTATAGGCTCTCGGGTAGTACCTGATGAGGACTGCAATCTCACAACTTCTCTCAGTGGAAGCGCAAACATACCATAGGGCTGGTTCTGTATGAGCGATTCTTTGGTAGTAAAGGGAATTTTAGAGAGAGCCTCCAGAGAAGTCATATCCTCAGGCGCTATATCCACTTCATCCAGGAGATCTCTATAGAAAGCAACATTCCTGTATGCCCGATTGATGGTGACCTGCAATCGCTCCAGTTGAAGCTGCTGTAGCTCGTCACGCTTCAAAGTCTCATAATCACTGTCTCTTATAGCCATCTTCACTCACCACCCTTCTGGATGCTTGATGCTGGATGCTTGATACTCGCTCTCTTTATATTCAGCATCCAGCATCCAGTAACTATTCCCAGACTTCCTTATATCCCTTGCCCAGATAGGCGCGTTTAATCTCTTTATTTTCCAGCAGTTCCTCCGATGTTCCCTGGAGGACGATCCTGCCGGTCTCCAGAATATACCCGCGATCGGCCACGTCAAGGGCAACGCGGGCGTTTTGCTCTACCAGGAGTATTGTCGTATTCTGGTCGCTCCGAAGACGTCTCACCACCCTGAAAATCTCGCTGACTATCCTGGGAGCCAGTCCCATGGAGGGTTCGTCCAGAAGCAGCAATCTGGGCCTTGCCATCAGTGCCCTTGCAATAGCCAGCATCTGTTGCTCTCCGCCGCTCAACGTTCCCGAGGGTTGCCGTTGTCGCTCCTTCAGTATTGGAAAGATTTCAAAGATAAAGTCCAGGTGTCTGTGGATTTCCTTTCTTTCTTTACGGTAATGAAGATAAGAGCCAAGGATCAGGTTGTCCAAAACGGTTAGATCGCCAAAAAGTTGTCTGCCCTCTGGAACCTGAGAAATACCGAGTCTTACTATCTTTTCCGGAGGTCGATTGATAATATCCTCATCATAGAATGAGATCCCTCCTTTGCGGGATGGAATCAACCCACAGATAGTATTCAGCAAGGTGGTCTTCCCTGCTCCGTTTGCACCCAGAAGCGTAACTATTTCACCCTCGTTCACGTGCAGAGAAATGCCCCGCAGTGCCTGGATATTTCCATAAAAGGCGTTTAGACTCTGTATTCTAAGCATTGTCCGAATCCAGTTCCTCGCCCAGATAGGCAGATATTACTTCCTCATTGTCCTGTACTTCGCGCGGTGCGCCCTCAGCGATCTTCTGACCATAGTTCAGAACGGTCACCATATCAGAAATATTCATCACCAGGCCCATATCATGTTCGATCAGCATCACCGTTATGCCCTGATCTCTTATCCTGTAGATCAGTTCCGCCATCTTTTCCATCTCTGAAATGCTAAGTCCCGATGCAGGTTCGTCCAGCATGAGCAGTCTAGGCTCACATGCCAGAGCGCGGGCAAATTCCACCATTCTCTGTTCACCAAAAGAGAGACCGGAAGCGGCTCGAGAGGCCTTCGATTCCAGGCCCACGAATTCGAGTCTCTCCATACACCTATCCAGGCTTTCTTTCTCTTCCCTCCTGAACAGCGGCAACCGGAATGCCGACGACAGAATACCATGTCTGGTCCTACAATGATGCCCTACCATAACGTTTTCCAGCACTGTCATGTTGCCCATGATCTGCAGATTCTGAAACGTGCGGGCTATGCCCAGTTCGGCCATCTTATGCGCTGCAAGGCCATCTATCCTCTCCTGTTTGTATAGTATCTCGCCGGCTGTAGGGGCGTAGAATTTGCTTATAAGGTTAAATATGGTTGTCTTACCCGCCCCATTGGGACCGATTATAGCTCTGATCTGCCCCTCTTGCACCTGAAATGAGACATCGTTCACCGCGACCAAGCCGCCGAACTCCTTTCTCAGATTTTTCACTTCCAGGATCGGGGTATCCACTAGTCACTCTCCTCCACTTGCATATCAGGTGAACTGGGAAAATCTCCTGTATCCCTGGACATAATCCGCTCCACAAGCTTGGAGAATCTACCCGCCAGGCCGTCAGGTATGAAAATCATCACCAGCATAAGAAGAATGCCATATACCATAATATCATACTCCGCAGCCGCTGTGAGCCATTCCGGAAGCCATGTGAGCAATATCGCCCCAAGAACAGCGCCCCAGATGTTTCCCAGGCCACCCACAACCACCATTGTCACCAGTTTTATAGAAGTCTTTAAATGAAAGGTAGGGTAACCAATGAACCAGCGGAAATGAGCGTATAGACCTCCTGCAATAGCCGCGTATACAGCACTGAGAACGAAAACCTGGATCTTATACCTGGCTATATTTACCCCCATACCACTGGCAGCTATCTCACTTCCGTGAATTGCGCGAAATGCCCTCCCTACCCGTGAGTCTGTAATATTCAGAGACAATATCAGAATAGCCAGAGCTACGATCCAGGCAAGGGAATATTGTCCTATGGCGAAGTCGCTGTCAAACTGAATACGCCCTATAGAGAGAGGTTTAATGCCCAGTAAGCCGGAAGTATCGCCGGTGAGCCAATCCAGCTTGCTTAGAACAACGAATATAACTTCCCCAAATCCCAGAGTTGCCATAGCAAGATAGTGACCTCTCAGCTTCAGCGTGGGGATGCCAATAAGGTAAGCAAATCCTGCCGTAAAAATAACCGCTGCTATGATAGTCACCCAGGGCGATATACCGAGTTTCACACTCAAAAGACCAGAGCAATATGCCCCTATGCCGAAGAAACCCGCGTGTCCTAAGGAAATCTGCCCGGCATATCCCATCAGTAGATTGAGACCTATCACAATGATTGTGTAAAGTCCCACATCCGTCATTACGCCAATATAATATCTGTTCCTTGAGATTGCAGGAAAGAGCAGCAAGAAAGCAACCAGAGCCATCACTGGTAAATATCTCAGATATGGCTTCTTATCGTTCATATACACAGTGACCTTACTTTCGGCTGATTCCAAAAAGCCCGCTGGGCTTAATAAAGAGGATGGCCAGTAATATAATGAAAGCTACAGCGTCCTTATACCCGGAGTATCCTAGAGGAGCAAATCCTATTGCCAGATGCTCCACAACACCAATTATAAACCCGCCCAACACAGCGCCTATACCGTTGCCCAGACCCCCCAGAACAGCAGCGCAGAACCCCTTCAAGCCGAGCATAGCGCCCATACTATAGGAAGCGTGGGTTACAGGGGCAATAGCCATTCCAGCGCCAGCCCCCACCGCCGCGCTCAGTGCAAATGAGCATAGAACCATTCTCCTCACGTTGATACCCATGAGTCTTGCCGCAACCCTGTTTATAGCTGTAGCCCTCATTGCCTTTCCTACTATAGTATATTTATAAAAGATGTGCACTGCGCCGACAGTAAGCACGGCGGTTCCCAGAACCCATAGTCTTTGGAGTGGGATCTTCGCTCCCATGACAGATATTGGGGATCCCTTGGAAAATGGAGTCGCAGGGATCGGATCCTGACCCCATATAGGAAGCGCCAATCCCCTTATAAATATAGAGGCTCCAATAGTAATAATGATCAAGGTTATAACAGAAGCGTTTTTTGCAGGATTGATGGCCAGCCTTTCAAAAGTAGCTCCAATGGCTGTAACTATCAGGATTGATAGTACGAAAGCGATAGGCATTGGTATATGAGCGGTGGAATGCAAACTCACCATCATCATAGCCCCCAACATGACGAACTCTCCCTGAGCAAAGTTGATCACGTCGGTCGCGTTGTATATTATAGTAAATCCCAGAGCCACAAGTGCATAGATGCCACCTACTGTAATACCGTATATTACATATTGTACAATCTGTTCCAGGCTAGGAAGGTCCATTCTTGATACTCGATACTTGATACTCGATGCTCAATACCTAATATCCAGCATCTAGCATCTAGCATCCCAGAAAAAAGGTGCAAGGCCAAGGAAACACTGGGCATTTCCGTTTGCCTTGCACCTCTTCATGCCTCTCTCTGACAGGAAAATACCATTCTTCAGAATCTGTATAGCTGTCCAGCCATAATACGCTCTTATTTCTGAAGAACGGTATAACCTACCAGACCTTTTGTATAGGCGCGGCGCACCGCGCCCAAAACTCCTGGGAGTCTACTGAGCCAGCGTCCACTTGCCATCGACGATCTTGATCATGACGACTCCCTGTTTCTTTAAGCCGTTATGGTCAGTTGGCGAGAAGTTGAAAATCCCACCCGTACCTACGAAATTCTTGGTATTTTCGACCTCGTCCCTTATCTTTATCTTATCATCTCCGACCTTCTTCATAGCATTGACGATCAGATGTATCGCATCCCAAGCATGGCCGCCGAAAGTGCTGGGCTCTTCACTGAACTTCGCTTTGTAGTCTGCCGCATACTTTACCAGCACAGCCTTCTGGGGATCGCTATCAGGAAGTTCATTGGCCACCAGCAGCTTTCCACAGGGGAATATTACCCCATTTGCTGCCTCGCCAGACAAATCTATATAAGCCATGTTGGCAACACCATGGCTCATGATGAGTGGCATTTCTATCTGCAGATCAGCCTTCATATTTCTTGTAACAACAGCGCCGCCCTTGCTGGTGCTCCAGCAGATTACCGCCTGAGCTTCGGTTCCTTTGATCTTGGTCAGTTGAACCGAAGTATCAGGATCTTCAGCGCCGAACTCCTCCTTGCCTACGATTTCAATCCCTGCTCCAGGCAGCAATTTCTCCAACTGCTCTTTGCCACTGGCGCCGAACGGGTTTCGCTCTGTGATTGTGGCTACCTTGGTGATGTCCTGGCTTACAAGATAGTCTACAATAGCCTGGCCCATCAAGACGTCCGACTGCGGTGTCTTAAAGACCCACTCGCGCTCCGCGACTGGCTCCACGATCTTGACACTCGCAGCACACGATATATTTGGGATCTGAGCGCCCTGGATCAGGTCCAAAATGCCAAGACTGGTACCACTTCGTGTTGGGCCAACAATTGCGGATACCTTATCCACATCGATCAGCTTTTGTAAACTGTTCCGAGCAGTGGTTTCATCACCTTTGGTGTCGTAAACTATAATCTGCACCTGGTTCCCATTGATGCCACCGGCAGCGTTTATCTCTTCTTCCAGCATAGCAGCCGTATTCTTCTCCGGGACTCCCAGATCGGAAGTTGTGCCGGTCACATCAAATATAGCCCCTATCTTGTGAACCTTCTCCTCACGTGCACAGCCACTTATTGCTGCAAGCACAACAGATATTAGCAAGAATACAATCAGAGATTTTTCAACCATACGAGCAAACATAACAGCCCCCCTTAGACCCTTTGGGTTTAGATCTGATTTATGACTCAAAACTCGAATGATGGCTTATAACTGATATACCTCCTTTCCGCCAAGAACCCTCACTTTACTCTCATTGAGAACCGCGATAGCCTTTTCAGGCTCTTCAAACCTGAAGATCATTATGGCGTTCTCTCCAGAACTCTGGACAAATGCATACATATACTCCACATCCAGGCCAGCCTTCCATAAAGGCTCCAATACGTTGGCCAGACCGCCTGGCTTATCGGGCACCTCTACTGCCACCACCTCTGTCTCAGCCAGAGTGTAGCCCGCAGTTTTGAGAACGTTAGAAGCCTTTTCCGAATCGTTAACTATGATTCTGAGAATGCCAAAGTCTGCCGTGTCCGCCAGTGACAGCGCTCGGATGTTTATGCTATTCTCCGCAAGGATCTTAGTAACTTGAGCCAACCTGCCGGATTTATTCTCCAGAAAAACTGAAATTTGTTTGACTTTCACCAGGATCTACCTCCTGCCGATTACAAGGGCAAAGCCCCTATTAGTCTCAAGTCTCATGTCTCAAGTCTTTAACCCGTTTGGCTTTGCCTTCACTTCTCGCAATGGTTTTCGGCTCCACAAGCGTTACTTTCAAAGATATGCCCAGAACACTCTCGATCTCATTTCTAATTCTGCCCTGTAATGCTTCCAGATTCCTGACCTCGTCAGAAAAGATGCTCTCGCTCACTTCGACGCGCAGCTCCAATTCATCAAGAGTGCCTCTTTTACTAACTACCAATTCATAATGCGGTTCAGTTTCCTCTATGCCCATCAAGACACTCTCGATCTGAGATGGAAATACGTTTACACCCCTTATAATGAGCATATCGTCAGTTCTGCCGCTCACTCGCGCCATTCTGACAATGGTGCGGCCACATTTGCAGGGCTCCACATTAAGGGACGTAATATCTTTGGTGCGGAACCTGATCACAGGGAAAGCTTCTTTTGTCAAAGTAGTAAATACCAGTTCACCAGTTTCGCCATAGGGCAACGTCTCACCTGTATCAGGATTTATTATCTCCGTCAAAAAGTGATCCTCAAATATGTGCAATCCGTCCTTCTCTTCACACTCAATAGAAACGCCCGGCCCGATGATTTCCGTCAAGCCGTAAATATCCAGAGCATCAATATTGAGTTTCTCCTCGATCTCATCTCTCATGCTATCAGACCAGGGTTCTGCGCCAAGAATGCCTATCCGCAATGGCAATTCGCGGATATCTATTCCCATTTCAGTCGCCACCTCAGCAATGTATAAAACGTAGGACGGCGTGGCAGTCAGCACGGTGCTGCCAAAATCCTGCAGCATCATTACCTGCCGTTTGGTATTGCCGCCAGACGAGGGTATAACAGTTGCGCCGATCCGCTCTCCACCGTAATGGACACCCAGACCGCCAGTAAACAAGCCATAACCATAACTATTCTGGATCATATCTTTCCTGCTAGTCCCAGCGCATACAAGACTTCTGGCCATCAGTTCTGCCCATGTGTCGATATCTTTTTTGGTATAGCCAGCTACTACGGGTTTACCAGTAGTGCCTGAGGATGAATGTATTCGTATTATATCTTCCATGGGCACCACAAACATCTTGAAAGGATAGCTTTCTCTGAGATCGCTCTTAGTTATGAAGGGTAGTTTGGCAAGATCACTCAAAGATTTTATATCATCGGGCTTAACGCCAGCTTTATCGAAAGATCGCTTATAAGATGGAACTTTATTATAGACAGTACGAACGATGGATTGTAGTCTGCTCAGTTGCAGCTCTTCCAGATCCTCTCTGGACATACATTCATATTTCTCATTCCATATCATCTGCGTCCTCCTCTATATACTCTGTAATCCCATTTGGAAAGCTTTCATGTTGACCTCAATAGCGCGCTCCGGAACTCTCTCAGTAATAGTTTCCCTCCAGATTTCCTCAGGGATATCAAGAAGTCTGGATGCCGCACCCAACAGGGCAACGTTGGCTGTCCGCGGGTTGCCTGCCATTTTCGCGATCTTCAGGGCGTCTATGAATGTCACCGACTCGAAATTCACTTTCAGAGTTTCCTCAATGTTCTCAGGATAGGTTCCCGCTCCGGTGATCACCGTGCTGGGATTGATCCGCTGGTCGTTGACGATTATGCTCCCGCCTTTTTTGACGAAGTCAGCCATTCGCAACGCTTCGAGCTTCTCAAATGCCAGAAGCAGATCACAATCGCCTTTCATGACAAGCGGCGAATACACCTTATCTCCGAAGCGGACATGGCTGTTGACGCTCCCACCGCGCTGGGCCATACCGTGAATCTCGCTCTTCTTCACGTCATAGCCGGCCTTGACTGCTGCTTCAGATATTACCTCACTGGCAAGAAGTATTCCCTGGCCACCCACTCCTGTAAGAATAATGTTAGTCATAAAGTATAATTAAGTTTGCAAGTGACTAAAGTGAGCTAAAGTGCCTTAAGTA
>Ga0114922_10002130_pt1 | contig 18656 bp, 18 predicted proteins | sample AartaG_FD_100975 | JGI IMG/M metagenome (GOLD analysis project Ga0114922, IMG submission 100975) | Deep subsurface microbial communities from Aarhus Bay to uncover new lineages of life (NeLLi) - Aarhus_00045 metaG | ecosystem: Environmental > Aquatic > Marine > Oceanic > Sediment | place...
AATCTCCTTAATTGTTGATCCGTTACCATTCAGGCCTCCTTGACCTGAATAGTGTAATCTATCGCTGTTAAAAACGGGAATTTTAATTGACGTTGTTCGGGTATTATGATTGTCGCTGATCAATCTTCTCATCTTTTTTATTCTTATATGCATTGCTTAGAGGAAATGATGTGGGAAGGATAAAACCATCCTTGGTTGGGAGGTTCAGATAGCTGATATAGATAAGGCCGGATCCCTTGCCGCCATACAAATTGCGGAGGTTGAGTGTGGAGTTATCGCTCTCAACTCTCTGCTTGATCTTTTCTCGATGTGAGAGATGGATAATGTCAAATGCATCCGGGGGAGAAGCTGAGCCGAGACCTACGGTGCTAGTGTGGTCTTCTACTTCCTCCTCGATATAAGTGCGGGCAATGTCAGTGAAGTGTGCCATGCTGTTTAGATCATGCATACACCGCTTTATGTTCGCCAGGGCTTCCCTTAGCTCTTCTTCATTGAATTTGATCTTTTGGCGTAACTTTTCGAACGGTGAAATCACCCGTTGGATGATATGGTGATAGTTGCGATGGATTTGTTCGACTACGTTCCTAATCTCGTAGTATGTCATGTTCGGGTTCTTCAGCATAGAGGCCAGATCTCTTAGCTGCCGTGAGTGCAAACCGTCGTGGGTTAGGTTCAGCACACAGGCGTGTATAATTTCCAAACACTGCGAGAAATCGACTCCCTTTTCATCGTACTCGCTGGCGATTTGATTCAGCGCCAGGTAGGCCATTTCTTCGAGGAGGCAGTCGAGTTTAAAGAGCAATAAGCGCTGCTCAGGGAATGCCCTTTCGCTCAAAGCATCACGCAGGCTCTTGCGCTGCCGGCAAATTCTTTCAAATGTTGTGTAGAATTCATTGCGGTCATAGGCTGCAAGTAAGTTTTCCAGCTCGTTGAACACATCATCCTGAAAGGTGTGCCCTACATCCTGGATGAATTTGTTGACACAACTCCTAAGTTCCTCCCCTGCGCCCTCCCTGTCGAATGAATCTTCGTCTGGCTTGAGCTTGAGGAGATTTTCCAGTTTTTCCACGCTCCCTTTGGCGCTAGGCAGGTGGGAGACAAAGTCTAAGATGCGTCCCTTGATGATGCGAAGGTGGTGATAGTACATCCAACGGTTCTCATCTTGAATTTCCTCCACAGCAGCTTTTAACTCGTTGCTGAGGCTTTGACCGAACTCGCAACGTACTAGGGTAGACTTATAGTCAAGCTGCCAATCATGGATCCGAGCGGTAGTCTCTGAGATGCCTAACAGCTGTTGGAGATTCTCGGCAATACGTTTTACGGCTTTTTTTGAGTGCTCAACCTTACGGGCTTCTTCATCAGCCAGGGCGGGCACTGGGTATCCCACTACTGCCAGTTCGTCTGTCTCTCCAGTGTCTAGATACTTCATGTAGGCCTTTGCGAGCTTCAGGGTGTGCTTTCCCATGGCATGGTGGGTGCTGCGCCGGAGTTCGTTGACGATCTTACTTCCTCGGATGTGTATTTCGGAAAGGTCGATTGTATCGTTCCATATTTGGTCGATAAGCTTGGGCTTTGTGACGACTGCGGCGAAATCACGAACGAGGATACGGACAAGAAAAGGAAGCCGATCAGAAAGAGGCATGTTGATGAATCGCACTAGTTCCTTGAACAGATTGTGAACCTCTGACTGGAGATTCTTTGTCTTGAGCTGCTTTTTGAACGAGAACAAACTCAATCGCGCCACTAGGATACGCAATACATACACGGCCTCATTACGGTTGGCGCTTTTATTGATGTGAGTGAGATGATCAACCATATCCTGGATTCTTCTAAAGTGCACCGTAAGGGCGCGGCAGGCATCGAAGTCAAACAGATCGCTCTCTAACTCGATAGGATCACCCCTGACTCCAGCAAGGCGATTTAATAGTTTATCAGTGAGGATCGTGCCATGTGCAATTGAGTGCGTGAGCACAGTTGTGGTTTTCCCTTCCGTAACCTCGTGTACAACGAGAGTATCCCTGACGAGGTATGGTATAAACATCTGTTTTGGTGTAATGAATATGCGGTTATTGACAATCCCGAAGTGTCCCGCACGCTGGGCAACGAATTGTTTGGCTCTAACGTATTTGTAGAGGACGTTGTGCCGGGTGTCTATGTCTACCTCATTATGATATACAGAGAACAGCTCCTTGTTGACGGCGGCGATTCGCATTTCTTCTGCCGCTGTCATTACATATGGCTCTGTTGGTGTGGCTGCAGGGGGCGGCGTCTTGATCTTGATAAGAATTTCCTTTTTAATCTCCCCTCCCTTAGCTTCTTTTTTTATTTATTCCTAATTTCTTCAGAAAATTATCCATAGAGATTCCGTTTAAATGAATAGCAAGGTCATTGATTAAATCCCCTCCCAGAGCAATGCCAAGAAGTTGGGGATACAGAAGAACCGGGATATTATAATTTCTTCCTAGCTTTCTATTTATCACATTTTGTTGATTGCTGTACATAAGATAACAAGTCTGACATTGAACAACTAAAAAATCTAATTTTTTGGATATCAAATTATCAAGTTTTTTTCTCACTAAAGACATGGCTATTTTACTAGAAATAGGGAAGCTCTTGCCTCCACAGCATAAATTAAGCGTTTCATATTGAACAGGAAAGGCTCCTGTTGCGGAAATTAGTTTATGAAGATTCTTAGGATTGTCAGGATCATCAAATCCATTAAACGCAGATTCCGGTTTTAGATAATGACATCCGTAATGAGGAGCAATCTGAAGCTTAGATAAATCTATCTTTATTTTTTCTTTTATTCGGTCAATACCTATATCTTCATATAAAACTCTAGAAATATGTTTTACTCTACTTTTTCCTTCATACTTTAAATCAATTGGTTCTAATTTACTGTTTATTCTGTCCCTTATCTCCTGATCTTTTAATTTTTCCACAGCCTCTGCTAAATGTCCAGTACAGGCAGCACATAGGGTTAGAATATCTAATCCTCTTTTTTCAGCAAGTGCTAAATTCATTGCTGCTAACAATAATCCTGCCTCTAGATTTAAATTAGTTTGATTGATTCCACAGCAGACAAAATCTTTAATATCGACCAGTTCAATCTCCAGCTGTTTGCAAATCCATCGAGAAGAGAGCTCGTATTGAATTACCTGAGTTGGGGTTGTGCAACCTAAAAATAATGCGTAGCGATTCATTTTAATCTTTTTCTTGAGACTTAATCTTATCAATGCCTGTTAATTTAATTATTTTTTTGACTTTTGATCCATCCAATTTTAAATCAGGAAGAGAAAAAGATTTTCTCTTTTTAAACAGTGCTTCATCCGTAGTAAATACTAGGCCTGTTTTAATAAGCTGTTTAGTTTGTTCAACCCATGGATTAGGGGCATAACCTTTTTTTGCTGCCATGTTTTTCAACACATTCAATACACTAAAAAATTTCACATTTTGGGGACAATGCTGTTCACAATTATGGCATGTCGCACAATACCAAATATAAGGACTTGTCAACAATTCTTCCCTCATCCCAAGTTTTACCATTTTAGCCAGTTTCCTTGGGTCATATTCAGGAAATATTTCATGAATAGGACAGCCGGCAGTACATGTTCCACAAGCAAAACATGCATTTAATCCCTTAGCATCTTCATGTTTCATAACTTCGGATTTAAAATCCGGATCAAGCTCTGTTACTTCAATATATTCTCCCTTATTCTCTCCTTTTTCCATCTTATTCTTGCCTCTCAAGCTCCTCTAAAATTGCATTCTTTAGCTCCTCTTTTTTGGGAACATTGACAAATTTAAGAATTCCGTTAATCGCTATAGCTGGAACTGACATAACACCATATTGGCTGGCTCTTGTTGTATCAACTGTAATATCTACTTCTTCAACTGTTAATTTATCTCCTAACTCTTTAGAAAACTCTTCAAGCATCTCCCTGACCGCGGGACATCCCACACATCCTGGGGACATAAATTCTTCCACATAAACTTCTTCCATGACCTATCTACCTCCTTTCTTTAATTTACTTGCATTTACTATAAATTGGGGAAGCTTTATCTTATTTTTCCTTAGTTCTCCATCAGCACAGGAAGCTGCTGCCTTGGCTTGGACGATTGAATCAGGAATGTCTTTTGGACCCTGGTCAGAACCACATATATAAATTCCGCGAACATTTGTTTCCACGGGTCGAAGTTTAGGATGCATCTCTTTAAAAAATCCATCCTCACCCAAGTTTAGACCCAGTATCTTAGAAAGCTGCTCTGTGCCTGATGAAGGAATTGTAGCACAAGACAAAACAACTAAGTCTGCTTCTAATTTTAGAAGCCTCCCAATTTCAGGATCTTCTACTTTTAAAGAGAGATTCTTTGTTTCTGTGTCCTGGATAATCTCACTTGGTCTTCCGCGAATGAAATTAATCCCAATTTCTCTGGTTCTTCGGTAGTATTCCTCAAAACCTTTACCTACAGTCCTCATATCTATAAAGCAAATATAGATTTCAGCTTCAGGTAAAACCATCTCCTTAATAATCTGCGCATGCTTTAAGGCATACATACAGCATATATTTGAACAATAAGGATTTGTGCTCATATCACGAGAGCCTACACATTGAATCATCACAATCCTTTTTGGCTCTTTACCATCACTTGGTCTTAAAAGTTGACCTTTTGTGGGGCCATCAATGTCCAAAAGTCTAGCTAATTGAAATTGGGTGATAACATTGTTATAGCGTCCGTATCCATATTCACTTTTTTCTGTAGGATCATATTCATCGAAACCTGTAGCAACAATTATCGCACCAATTTTTATTTCTACTGTTTTAGGTTTCTGGCCGAAATTTATAGCATTAGTAGGGCATTGCTTTTCACACAACCGGCATACACCTTTCCTAAAATAAAGGCAGTTTTGGGCATCAATAATAGCTTTTTTAGGGATTGCCTGGTCATAAGGAATATATACTGCTTTCCGTTCTCCCATTCCCGCCGAGAATACATCATCCTTTACCTTAACAGGACATTTTTCTACACACTCTCCGCAGCCAGTACATTTATCTGTATCAATATACCTAGGGTTCTGAACAACTTTGACATGGAAGCTTCCTATATGACCTCCCATACTCTTTACTTCCGAATTTGTTAACAGAGTAATATTAGGATGTATATTTGCATATGCTGTTTTAGGAGCCAATATGCAGGGAGCACAGTCATTTGTGGGGAAAACCTTATAAAGTAACGCCATCTTCCCCCCAATAGTAGACAGCCTCTCCACGATATGAACTTTATACCCTTTATCCGCTAAATCTAACCCTGCTTCCAGGCCAGCAACTCCTCCTCCTATCACTAAAGCTGATTGTTCTGTTTTTATTTCAGCCATAGGAATTAACCGCTTTAGCCTCATCCTTTTCACTGCAAGTTCAATAAGCTTCTTTGATTTTTCTAATGCTTTTTCAGGAGCTATTTTTTGGGGGCTTCCGTGCATAGTCCATTTTCTTATGTCAATTAAATCCACAAATTGCGGCTCTATCCCGGCTTTTTCTCCACATCTTTGAAAGGTCATAAGATGTAGAGAGGGAGAACATGCAGCCACAACTATCCTATCCAGTTTTTGTTCTTGAATAGCTTTTTGGATATCTACCTGACCATCTTCAGAGCAAGAGAACTTATTATCAACAACATATAATACTTCCTGTATTTGTTTTGAGCTTTCAATCAAGGCTTCTATATTTAGACCCCCAGCTATGTTTTTGCCGCAATGGCAAATAAAAACTCCGATTCGTTTTTTTTTAGCAGGAGACATTTTTTAGAAGGATTTATTGTTGTGCTCTAATATATCCATAACAGCAACAGCAGCTTGTGACACAGCTGTTGAGACAAGCTTAACTGAACAATCAGTCACATCGCCAACTGCATATACGTTATTAATATTAGTCGTATTCTTTTTATCAACCATAATATACCCATTATCATCCATCTTTATACCTGATTCTCCTACCAGCTGACTGTTTGGAATACCTTCCAATTGAAAAAAGACCCCATCAGTTTCTATTTCTTTAGTGCTTTCAGTTTCTTTACCAGATAATACAACACTTTTAACATTAAGCTCCCCTTTAATTTCTTTTAGCTCCATACCTTTTATTATTTCTATATTATGTTTTTCAAGACTATCTATAAGGATCTTTTCCGAAGATAATTTGTCTTTCTGACAAACTAGCTTTGTAATAGATGCTATGTCAGAAAGATAGATAGCTACTTCTGCTGCTCGACTATCTTCTCCTACTATAACTACTCGCTTGTTTTTAAAAAATGCTCCATCACATACTGCACAATAACTCACGCCTCTACCCTGAAATTGTTTCTTTCCAGGTACTTCAAGGACTTTAGGGTGTGTTCCAGATGCAATAATCACAGATTCAGCCGAATATTTAAATTTTTCTGTTTTTACAAACTTTTGTTTACCTTTAAAGTCTAGTTCGACTACTTTTTCGAATTGATGTATCTTCCCCCCAGTCTCTTTGCATTGTTGGACCATCTTATCAGTTAGTTCTTTTCCTGTAATTTTTTTATCGCAGCCTGGATAATTATCAAGAAAAGGAATTTCAGCTGCCTCGCCTCCTAAAATATTTTCTTCGAAAATCATTGTACTAAAGTTGTAATAAGCTGAATAAAAGCCCGCACTCAAGCCGGCCGGGCCTGCACCGATCACAATTATATTCCCACGTTTCATTTTTATCTCCTTCTTGGCTTTCCTTTAAAGCTAATTATATTAAATCCATTCATGGTACTGATAGACCTAAAAATCAAATATCCAGAGTAAAAAAGTATATACCAACAAATGGAATAAATAAAGTTATACTCCTAATTCCTATAGTCTTGGCACTCCAGAAGGGAAAAGTGACTAAGAAGGTAGAAGGAGTTAAAAGTGCTAAATTTTATTCTTATATTTTTCTCAGAAATTCATTCAGTAATTGAGATAACCTTGCGTTTGATTTTTCCATCTCCTGGGCTGCCTGTAATATGCTATTATAAATTGCCTCATCCCCCAGACTATCAGCTTTCTCCTGCCATTTCTTAAATTTTTCGCTGTATTTTTTGTTATTTTCAGTCCATGAAGTTAAAATTTTCATAAATTTTCCTGATTCGTCAACAGGATATTTGTTAAGAACTTCCTCAACTTTTGAACGAATAGTTTGCTCAGGAACCGCACCTAAAATTTCATCAACTTTTTCACCATTAACAAAAAACATCTGCATAGGTATGCTCATAATTCCATATTTCATTGCTGTCTGCTGATTTTCATCCACATTCATCTTGCAGAATTTAAAATTTTCGTATTCCCCTGAGAGCTTGTCATATATGGGAGTAACCATATTACAGGGACCACACCAGGGAGCCCAAAAATCGACCTCTATGGGAATGTCCGAATTTAACACCTCTTGCTCAAAATCTTGATCCGTAACTTCTATTACTTTACTCATATTTTATCCTTTAAATTTTGTTTTGAATGTCCATAAATTAGCATATTTTTTATAAGGCATTATGCTACTACCAAGTGAGTATCAAGTCAATTCCTAAGTAAAGACAAGAAGGGCTCCGAATGAATAGATATTCATGTTTTCCATATAATTCAGGCTAATTAATTAAAAAATAATAGACCCATCTCTGTTTTTACTAAAGCCTGATTTGCAGCATTAAAAAACTTTGTATTTTGTTATAACGAAAAAAATAGTAAAATGCTCTCTTATAAGATTTGATATTGGTTAGGAGGATAATAATGAGTCTGATTTCTGCCCAAGATTTGACCAAAATATATACTCTGGGGGAACTACAGGTAGAGGCCTTGAAATCTGTAAGTTTTACTGTTGAGCCTTCATCTTTTGTCTCATTTGTGGGTCCTTCAGGTAGCGGCAAGACAACGCTTCTGAATCTCATCGGATGCCTGGACCGTCCCACATCTGGCAGCTTAACGGTAGCTGGAGCTGATATTTCCAGTCTTTCCCGGAGAGAGGCGGCTGATTTCCGGGGCAAAAACCTGGGCTTTATTTTCCAGGATTTTAATCTGATGCCAGTCTTGACTGTATATGAAAATGTAGAATATCCGTTACTGGTGGTTCAGAATATTGCTGCCGTAGAAAGAAAAGAAAGGATTTTATCGCTGTTGGATACAGTAGATATGCTTGATCAAAAAGATAAATATCCTGACCAGATATCGGGCGGACAGAAACAGAGAGTGGCTGTTGCCCGGGCTTTAGTCACCAACGCGAGCTTGGTCCTGGCTGATGAGCCAACCGCTAATCTGGACAGCAAAACCGCATTCATGGTAATCGATATTATGCATAAAATGAAAGATGAATTAGGAGTGACCTTTATCTTCTCCACTCATGATAGAAAGATCGTCAGAGAAGTTGAGACTATCTATACTCTAACAGATGGCATGATTACTGGAAAAGCCGCTGGAAAAGGAGGCCGTCATGTTTAAGCTAGTAAAGATCGCGGTTAGAAACCTGTTGAGATATAAGAGGCGGACCTTACTGACATCTTCTTTAATTGCTGTGGGTGTGACATTTGTGCTTGTATTTGTATCCTCTTCAAGCGCTTTTAAGAATCTTATGATAAGCCAGATAACAGATTCCATGCTAGGTCATATTCAGGTTCACAAACAAGGCTATATGGCTTCTATCGATAGTCTGCCTCTGACTCTAAATTTAAGCCCGGAAAACATGAAAAAGCTGGAAAAAGCGATTAATTCAGTACCCGGAATAGAAGCTTTTTCTCCTCGGATTAAATTCGCCGGAATGTTCAGCAATTTTATGGAAACCACCAATATCAGAATTAATGGAGTATACCCTGATAAGGAAACAGCAGTTGCCCCGCTTCTTCCCGGCAGGGTCAAAGAGGGGGAAAAAGTTATAAAGAAAGGCGAAATATTTATACCCGAACTCCTGGCCAAAGGAATGAAAGTCAAGCTCGGAGATACTATTGTTATCATTGCTACCAACCGTGATGGCTCTGTAAACGGAAAGCAGTTCAGAGTAGGGGCGGTTATTGAGAGCGTTACTGGTCCCGGAGGAAGGGATGGTTATATGCACATTGATGATGCGAGAGAACTGCTCCGCATGGAGCAGCTGGAGATAAGTGAAATCGCTTTCAGGCTGAGTGAATTTGATAAGCTGCAAAGTGTCAGTGCCGGCCTCATGTCAGCTCTTTCCGAAGAGACCAACAAGGCTGGGAAACCGATTTTTGATGTCCGAACTTGGGAGGATTTATCCCCTTTTTATAATGTTGCCAGGATGATAGATATCATGACTTTTTTTATAAAGCTTATGCTTATTGCCATAGTGTTGATAAGTGTTATGAATGTTATGATAATGGCGATTTTTGAACGTATAAGGGAAATAGGCACTATGGCGGCTATTGGCACTAAACCTGGGAAGATTCTTTTTTTGTTTTTAATCGAGGGATTCTTCCTGGGCGTATTCGGCACGATAGTTGGAATTGTCTTTACTTCTCTGGCGACTTATACCATTAATGCAGTGGGGATATCGTTTAATTTCGGCCGTCAGGTGGGGTTGATCCTTTCACCTCGTCTCGAAATAGGACAGATTTTCTTGATATCAGGCATTGTAATTGTGGTTTCAGTGCTGGCAGCACTACAGCCGGCTTTTAAAGCTTCGAGGATGGAGCCCATCAATGCTTTAAGGCATGTATAAGAGGATAAGCTTTTCACAGGCTATTACCTGGTTAGTTATGATAAAAAATAATTATGGAGTATAGAGATGCATAGATTTAATATTATTTTATGGGCGCTTTTTATCGTTATACCCCTGTCAGCAGTTGAGGGGAATGAAATTCTGAAAAAATTGGATAGAAACTTGAGCCCTGAATCCTATGAGTCGTATAGAAAACTTGTCAATATTGAACCTAACGGCCGCAAAAAAGAATTCGTGTTGTTCACAGTAAAAAAGGGTGCGGATAAGGTTGCAGCTCTTTTTATATCGCCGGCTAGTGAAAAAGGGCGCAGCACTTTGCGGCTGGATGAGAACATGTGGCTTTATATACCCAATGTTGGGAAACCAGTAAGGATTACCAGCATGCAGTCTGTAGTAGGAGGGGTATTCAATAACGCTGATATTCTCCGCTTGGATTATGCTGTTGAATACAATGTGGAAAAAGAGGAAGACATGGACAAAAAGTTACTCCTTCACCTTAAGGCCAAAACAAATACAGTTGCATATGACCGGCTGCGGATATGGGTGGACAAAACACGCATCCTGCCTGATAAGATAGAATGCATGACCGAAGCTTACATGCTGATAAAGACAATTCATTTTAAGGAGGTCAAGGATTTTGGCGGTGGCATTGTCCGGCCTTCAGTAATGGAAACAGACAGCCCTCTGCATGAGGGTTATAAGTCGATCATGATATTCGCTGGGATCAAAAAGAGGGAATTTAAAGATGAGGTCTTTACCTTGACCTTTATGCCAAATATGGAAACATTGCGAAAGTGAAAGATCTCAGTATCTTCCTGCTTGTATGCTGTCTTTTCCTGCGGACAGGTTATACCCAGGAAAAATACTCTTTTGACCTTTCAGAGATAGAAAAGAAGGCTTTTCAGTTCGGCGGATACTTAGAGGCAAGGCCGGTCTTTTCTTTGCTGGACCAGGACTCACATTTTTATCTTTTGAGGTTTTATAACAGCTCAGTAAGCAAGACTTCTTCGGAATATAATTTCAAAGCCCTGCTGGATTTAAGCTTTGAGAAAGGAATAGCAAAAGCCCAGATGCGTCTTAATACGGACCTGAGCTATTTTGATCCGGATTGGTCGCATAAGACCAGCCTTTATGAAGGATATCTTTCGCTAAGACCTTCCCTGCACTTTCAGTTAGATATCGGAAAAAAACGCCTGAAGTGGGGGAAAGGTTATGCTTGGAATCCGGTCGCATTTATTGACAATCCTAAAAACCCCTATGATCCTGACCTTGCTTTAGAAGGCTTTACAGTGTTTTCTACCGACTATATAAAAAGTTTTTCGGGTAAGCTGAAAACACTGACTGTTACTGCGGTCCTGTTCCCGATTTTTGAGCATATAAACAGTAAGGCAGGCAGTTTAAACACTCTGAATTTCGGAGGAAAGTTTTACTTTTTGTTATTTGATACGGATATTGACCTGTTGTTTCTTTCAGGCCCTGGAGTTTCGTCCCGCTATGGGATTGATTTTTCCCGTAATATTGCCTCTAATTTTGAGATTCACGGAGAATGGGCTTATATAAATAGTTATCCCAAAAGAATCCTTGATGAAGCAGGGATTTCCTATGATGAAGAGAAAGCCGGCAACAGTTATCTCCTAGGAATCCGCTTTCTCACTAAAACCAATACCACTTTTTTTCTGGAATATTATCGGAATGGAAAAGGCTATACCCAGGGGGAAATGGAAAATTATTACGGGGCAATTGAGAGGGCTTATGAAATGTTTCTGGAAACAGGATATGAAAACGACCTGCGCCTGGCCTCTTCTTTATCTGAATACCGCACATTTACTCCAGCAAGAAACTACCTCTATCTGCGCATCAGCCAGAAAGAACCGTTTAATATACTTTATTTTACTCCTTCAATTACCAGTATCTGCAACCTGAAAGACAGAAGTTTTTCCCTTGCCCCGGAACTGCTATATTCTCCGGTCACTGACCTTGAACTGCGGGCCAGAGCAATGTTTCTATTAGGCAAAAAAGGCACGGAATTCAGGGAAAAACAGAACGATTTCCGGCTGGAACTGCGCTTCCGGTATTACTTCTAATTTAAATAAAAAATAGGGGACAGGTTGTATTAGAGAAATAATTTTCCCAGAGTAACCAATCCAAGTATTAGAGTAGCAATTCCTACAATCAACTTGAGATGTGTATTCTTAAATCTCTTGACTGTATAAGCTGCAAAAGGAACGGAAAGAATGGCTCCTAAAATTAATGAAGGGGCAATATCCCATTCGATTGTGTGATTTGTAAAGATCAAATAAGCGATAACTCCTACAAAACATGTCAAGCCTTCAGAAAGAGAAGTAATCCCTATGGCATTTTTAGACTTCACTCCAGATAGAATTTGACCGCTGGTAACTAAAGGACCATAACCCCCCCCGCTTATTCCCTTGTTAAATGCTGCCAACAGCCCAAGAGAAGAGATTTTAAACCATGAGAATTTAAATGTGCGGTTTAAGTTTATCAAGATCAGAAGCCCCATGCTGAATACAAGCACTCCGATATAAAGCTTCACATAAAACTTCGGTAAATTTAGAGCAACAAGAACAGCAGCAATAGTTGCAAATATACTGCAGCCAGCCAGAACAAATGCTGTCTTAGAGTCATTTGTACCGATTTTAAAGTCAACATTTTTTAGGCGGTGATGCAAAAAAGCTGCACTCAATCCTGAAATCAACTCAGATAATAAAATAGCAGGAACAACTTGAAGGGGACTATATCCCCAGATCAATAAAATAGGAGTAAGGGCGGTTCCATACCCCATGCCCAGAGATGAATCAATATACTCACAAATAAATGCAAGGGCTATTATTGCGAGGGAAAGTTCAAATAAATGCATGATTCCTCCTTACTTGAAATAGTTTTTTCTTCTGCTTTGATGTTTAGCTGTTCTCTTTTTCCTTTCTTGAATTGAAGGTTTATCTTTTATTACCCAGTTTCTCAATATTTCCTCTTCAAGCACTTGCTTTTGGAAATTTAATATCTTAATGGACTGCCAGCTTAAATGGTCATAGATAATAAAATTTAAGATTGTATTAAAAAGATCTTTTTTTAATTGATTCAAGTGCATATCTCTCTCCCATGATTCCATTTGCCCTTCCTTTATTCTCATTCCAGATTATATCTAAGAGGTCAAACATAAAATAAACTCCAATAGTATTCTAATAGTAGTATAATTGTAGCCCTATTATATTATATTGTCAACATATTTTTTTATTTTGACATTTAAAATTAAAAGAGGACTATTTTATAAGGATTTAAGTATAGACGTGGACTCAGCTTGTAATTGGAATAATAATATGAAGTTTAAGATCTCTGGAGTCCCAATAAGAGTAAGAGTTCATTTACATATTATTCCTAATAGAGATAGCGGAATTGGTGAAATTAGATTCAGGTATAAAGATGAATTAGTCAATGTGCAAAATCTTAAGGGAGAGTTTGTCTAGGAAGGACAGCTTAAAAATATCCCAGATTTTTTAGCCTTTGTTGGATGGCTTCTATTTCCTCTGCAGAAAGATCTTTCTTGCCTTTGCTTTTTACAGACATGAGGTCCCTTAATATATATACTACAAACTCATTGACACTGCTGAATCCACTTTCTTGGATTACAGTCTTGAGTTTCTCATAAAGGGGTCTGGGAATTTTCAATGTAACCTTGTCTTTAGCCATCTGTTGCATTCTAAAATATGTCGTTCTATTAAGTCAAGGTTAATAGCTTTTCCAGTTTTACATATAAAAAAGAAAATACACAATACAAGTAACTAAGATTCCCACCAGAAGATTCATAGGAATACCTACTTTAAGAAAATCCTTCTAAACCATTTTCCAGTAACAACCCATGTACAACAAGATTTGTACTTGTGCCAATTAGCGTACATGTCCCGCCTAAAATTGCTGCATAAGATAGAGGTATTAGAAACTTAGAGGGCATTAGTTTATTGCGCTTTGCCCAATTTTTGATTACTGGAATCAGAGTTGCGACAATGGGAGTATTATTAAGAAAAGCGGATAAAAAAGAAACAGGAAACATCAATCTCAGGTATCTCAAGATAGTATTATTATTATTTCCTAATACTTTTGAGACTGTCCATCCAAATGAAGCTGAACATTGTAAGGCTGAACTAACAACGAATAATATGCCGACAGTCAGCATACCGTGGTTTGAAAAGCCGACAAAAGCTTCTGAAACTGTTATCACATCCCCTAAAATAAGCAATATTAGGGCAGAGAAAATAATTAGTGCTGGTCTAGCTATCTCTTTTATTATTGCAATTGACATAAGGATAACCACAGCTGCCGTGTAATAAATCTCAAAACCACTCATTATTTCACTTATTTCCCAATATTTCTCTCTTTTCATCATTATAGTCCTGTCGGCAAGACCCTGAAAAGTTATGTTTTATTAAGACCTTTTCTTCCTGAGCCTGGATTGCAGTAATGGCCACAGTATTAACTATATCTGAAACAGTACATCCCCGGCTCAAGTCATTAACAGGTTTATTAAGCCCTTGAAGGACTGGACCTATCGCCACAGCCCCAGCTGACCTTTGGACAGCTTTATATGTATTATTTCCTGTATTTAAATCCGGAAAAATTAAAACTGTTGCTTTCCCGGCCACTTCACTATCTGGTAGCTTTTTTTGCGCTACTCCAGGATCAACAGCCGCATCATACTGAATAGGACCCGCGATTTTTAATTCCATAGAATATTTTTTTGCCAGTTCCCTGGCTTTTTTTGTGGCTTCTTTCACTTTTTCTACATCTTCTCCTCCTCCTGAGTCCCCGGTAGAATAGGACAGCATAGCTATAATTGGCTGAATATTAAAAGTAATTGCTGTCTGAGCAGATTCAATTGCTATTTCAGCAAGCTGGTCAGCATTAGGTTCAGGATTCACAGCACAGTCCCCATATACCAAAACTCTGTCAGGAAGGCACATAAAGAATACACTTGATATTATAGAAAAACTTTTTTTTGTCTTAATAAATTCAAAGGCGGGACGAAGAGTATTTCTGGTAGTATGATTTGCTCCGCTGACCATCCCGTCAGCATCCCCTTTATATACCAGCATGCTCCCAAAATAACTGAGTTCACTCATATTATCCCGTGCATTTTCCATTTCTATTCCTTTATGTTTTCTCAGCTCATAATATGTTTTGGAATAATCTTCAAATTTATCATTATCAGGAACATCTATAATATTGACGCTATTAAGCCGCAGTCCTAACTTTGTTATTTTATCGCGTATAATCTTTTCACTTCCTAGCAAGGTTAGATTTATTACATCTCTTCTAGTTAATATCTCCGCTGCCTGTAATATCCTATCATCCTCTCCTTCAGGTAAAACTATATGCTGTTTTTGGCTCTGGGCTCTCTTTATTAACCTGTATTCAAACATCTTGGGAGTAACTATTGACACTTTAGTCTTAATTACTTTCTCTCTTAATTCCGATAGTCTTATGTTTTTCTCAAAAACCTCAAGAGCCTGAACAATTTTTAATGGATCATCTGGATTAATTACAGCCCGGACATTATCAGCATTCCGGGCTGTTTCAAAGGTATTTTCTTTTACACTTAAAATAGGAATCTTTTCGTCATAACCTTCTATCAACTTTAAAATAGGCTCCTGGGGAATCAATCCTCCTGTAAGAATAAGCCCTGCTATGCTGGGCATATATGAAGAAGAGAGCGCAGATAGACAGCCTACAATTACATCTGCCCTGTCTCCAGGAGTAATAACAATTTCTCCATTTGAAATCCTGGCTAGAACATGCCATAACTGCATGGCGGCTACCCCGAATCCCTCAACATGACGGTTAAGTTTCACCTGGCCGGAAACTACCCTTGCTTTTAATTCTTTTGCTATTTCCCCTACCGTTGGGTACTGAAGAGACTTAACATTAGGAATACTAAATACAAGACTTTCTTTTACAAGAGGATGGTCCTGCAATCTTGCAGCTATCTCATTGCCTTTCTCAACTCTATTTACAATTATTGCTACTACCTTGCAGTGTTTTTCATTGAGAGATTCTAAAGATGTTTCAACAGATGTTATAATGTCGTCTTCATCTTTATTATAAGCATTTGTTGCTAGGACTACAGGGCAGCCAAGATTATTAGCAATGTCTGCATTTATATCAAACTCAAAAGCAGATGTAGATCCTTCAAAATCAGTACCCTCACATAAAACAAAATCATAGTTTTCTTCTAAATATTTATACTTGGTGACAATTTTTTCAATTAACTCTTCGTATTTTCCTTTTGAAAGCATTTCATTTGCTTCCTCAGTAGTAAAGCCGTACATCTTATCATAAGGGATATCAAGATTATAATAACTTGAAATCAAATTTATATCATTGTCCTTTTCTTTTTGGTTTGAATCAACGTAAATAAGAGGACGAAAAAAAGCAACTTTGTCCACATTTCTTATAAGCATCTCTGTTAATCCAAGAGAAATAACTGATTTGCCGCTCTTTCTTTCTGTTGAAGTCACGTACAGATTGTCTGCCATTTTATCTTCTCCTAAAAGTTAAATTTGAAGCCCTATTGTTCGGATTTTAGCTGCCGTCTCCATGTCCATACGAATCTGGAATGGTATTTATAACATGAACCGGCTCTATTTTCAATTTGAAAAAACCTGAATATTATTAAATGTGATTTGTTGCTCTATTTCCACCTATAAAAATTTGGCTCATTAGTTAATCTGCAAAAAAAAAAAAATTTATGGATTTACAAACAAAATATTTTATATACTATTATCTCATAGGAAACTTTTATAAAATGGCATTTAAAAAAATCTATGATAAAATCTTGAGATTTCCTTTAAGAGCGAAGTTCATTCTAGGTTTTCTTTTTGTTATATGTTTTGGCGGTATTATTACGCTTTTTTTTGGAACAAGATTGGAACATAAAACCATTTTTTCTCTGGCTCAGGATAAAGTCACTCATGACCTGGCATCAGCAAGAATGGTCTATAATGAAAAACTTTATGATATCAGAGATATAGTAAGGTTGAATTCAGTACGCGAATCTATCCAGGACTCATTAAAAAATAAACAAAGAGAAAGTCTCTTAAAACATCTTTCTCCTATAAGAAAGGAATTTGATCTTGATTTTCTCACCATAACAGATGCTGCAGGAAAAGTTTTTCTCAGAACCTCTAATCCTGAAACATGGGGAGACGACCAAGCCAATGATCCGCTGGTTCAGAGGGCTCTTACAGGAAAAACAGTAACCGCTACCCAGATAATTGCTCGAGAAGCACTATTAAAAGAGGGAAAAGAGCTAGCTGAAAAGGCCTATATTAAATTTATCTCCACCCCAAAAGCTGCTCCCCGCGAAAAAGACCATGAAGAAAAAGCCATGGTCTTAAAAGCAGCAACACCTGTTAAAGATGAAAACAATGAGATCCTGGGTGTGCTTTATGCCGGGATAATTATTAACCGTAATTATGATATTGTGGATGAAGTCAAAGAAATCGTTTTTAAAGGAGAAATGTATAAAGGAAGAGAAATCGGTACTGCTACCATCTTCCAACAAGATTTACGGATCTCAACCAACGTAGAAAACGAAAAAGGAAAAAGAGCAATCGGAACCAGAGTGTCAAAAGAAGTAAGCCAAGCTGTTTTAAAGGAAGGAAAAGAATGGGTTGATAGAGCATTTGTGGTTAACAACTGGTATATTACTGCTTATGAGCCCATAAAAAATATAGATGGAGACATTATCGGTATTCTTTATGTAGGGATGCTGGAAAAGCCGTATATTGATTTAAGAAACAAGGTAATGGGAACTTTTACAGGGATGGCGGTCCTGAGTGTTGTAATCCTTCTAGCAATACTTTTTGTTATCACCTCCGCTATTATTAATCCACTCAAAAAATTAGTTGTAGCTACCAACGAAATCGCTAAAGGTGATTTAAATCATAAAGTAAATATAAACTTAAAGGATGAAATAGGGCAGCTTGCTTTCTCCTTCAACCAGATGACCGATGACCTAAAAAAAGCTAATCAAAAGCTTATTCAATGGGGCAAGACTTTAGAAAAGCAAGTAGAAGAAAGAACTAAAAAAATCAAGGAAATGCAGGATTCTCTTATCCAGTCTGAAAAACAAGCATCCCTAGGAAAAATGGCGGCAGGAATAGCTCATGAAATTAATAATCCCTTAACTTCTATTCTCATCAACTCTCATCTGATGCTCGAAAAATTAGATAACGATCCCTATTTAGAAGAAAGTCTAAGTCTAATATCAGAAGAAACTTCCAGATGCTCCAGTATTGTTAAGGGCTTGTTAGAATTTTCCAGACAGAGTCTTCCAAAAAAGGTGCCTGTAGATATAAATCAACTTATTACCAGCACTTCTGCACTTTTAGAGAACCAGCTCTTATTCCAGAACATCGAAGTAAAAAAAGAGTTAGAGCTGAATCTACCAAATGTTAAAATAGATACTGGTAAAACTAAACAGGTTCTTTGGAATCTGATGATCAATGCTGCAGAAGCCATGCCAGATGGAGGAAAGCTCTCTTTAACAACCAGCTTCTCAGGAGACAAAAAAAATATTATCATTGAAATCACTGATACAGGAAATGGAATTCCTCAAGAAAATATAAACAAACTGTTCGATCCCTTTTTCACTACTAAAGAGAGCGGCAGTGGCCTGGGACTGGCTGTGACTTATGGAATAATCCAACAGCATCAGGGTAGTATAAAAGCAAGCAGTAAAGTCGGCCAAGGAACCACTTTTACTGTTGTTCTGCCTATCACATGAAAAAAAAGGAGTCATATTATAATGGATAAAAAAAATATTTTAATCGTAGATGATGAAATTAATGTAGGTAAAAGTATTGGCAGGGCTATCCAAAGTGAAGAATATGAAGTAGAAAGAGCTTTAAGCGGAGAAGAAGCTCTTGATAA
>Ga0114922_10002132_pt1 | contig 18647 bp, 21 predicted proteins | sample AartaG_FD_100975 | JGI IMG/M metagenome (GOLD analysis project Ga0114922, IMG submission 100975) | Deep subsurface microbial communities from Aarhus Bay to uncover new lineages of life (NeLLi) - Aarhus_00045 metaG | ecosystem: Environmental > Aquatic > Marine > Oceanic > Sediment | place...
AGAATATATATTCTGGGCCATATCTTAATAACTCTTCTTCTGTTAAATCTATCAATTCAAAGTTAAAGAAAATACTTGTTTCAGGTTGTCGTAATCTACAGTGATCAACACCATCCACTTCTTGAACAACATCAATAATTTCTGAACGATAAATCTGAGCATTTGTACCGAACCTGTCGCTGAACGCTTCATATAATGCTTCACGCACCGATTCTATTATCGCTGTAAGGGTTCCACTGTATGTTGATTCCCTAAATACTTCAACCTCAATTGTCAGTGGAATATTATAAATCGGTAATGGGATCCATCCTCTATCAGAATAAATGTATTTTGCTGCTAAGTTATCAACGTAAACAATAGCATCACCAATTGGTTCCTCGTATGTAAAAACAGGACCAGTTGAATCAATACATCTAATAATATTATCTATGTTTTCTCCTGATCCAGTTAAACATACATTTGGATCAGAACTCTTGATAATATACCTATCATCCACATCGCATACCAAAGGTTCAGTTTCTAGAATATCAATCACTGAGGATAAAGTCGGTTCATTGAGAAGCATATTTTGTAGTTCACCATGTGTGCTTGTAAATTTAATGTTGGTAAAATCTGTAAGCATTCTTGTATCGCTTAAATCAAGTGAACTAATTAAAGTTTGCATTATTTGTAACTCAAATGCTCTTTGATCAATCCCTTGATAATAAGAATCTAATATCACAGGAACATCATATACCGTTATAGATGTACTATCTGACCACTTAGCATTAGATCTCATAAAGTTTCTCAGGTCTTCTCTAAATGTTACTTTGTTTGAATAGACTGCAACTGGATTATTGCTTGGATCGTATATTGTAAAATTATATGTTTGTTCACCACCAGGAATATCAGTATAAGGATCAAATGTGTAAATATAATATCCACCTGTTGAATCAGTGGTCATATTCTTTACAGAGCCGCTTGACTCAATTACCATCTTGCATGATGTTAAATCGGCATCTGATTCAGTCGACTTATAATAAAGTTTGAAAATGCCTTCTGTATCATCTCTTATGATTTCAAGTAGATCAGAATAAATGTCATAATCAATAGGATAACTGGTTTCAAGAGCTGGAAGTAATTCTACTTCAAAAATAATATACTCATAGTTTCCAATTGAATTTAACTCAACTAAACGAAGTTCAAAAAGAGTTCTGTAATCATAATCTCCTATTGTAATTATAGTGTCTCTTGGTATTGTTGTAGTCCCATATGCTTCTGTAAATACAGCATTTCTCATTGGTACTAATTGATCAACCTCTTCAGTTCCACTTCCAAAAAGAATACCACTAAATAAAGCTATTTCATTGACTTGTAAATCTGATCTCTTTAACACCGGTAATGAATTTTGAGCGATTGGTGCAGTTGGAACAATAACATTAATATCTTTGTAGTCCTGTTCAGTAACAAGTCTTTCTAATGATCTAATTGATGCAATGGCATTTCTTCTAATTTCCTCTAATGATTCTTCATCGTCACCATTAAAAGCAGGAGATGTATTAACAACAGTATAATTTACAATTTGAGTAAGTCCTGCTAAAGTAGTTAGATAGATTCTATCGCCTGTTCGTATAGAACCAGCAATAACATTTCCATCAGCTCCTTCAGTTACCTCGGTAGTTGTGACAACAGTTGAACCGGCTGTTGGTTGAACTCCAATTAAACCATTTCCAAAACTTATTCTACGCCCTGTATCTGTTCTTCTTGAAACATATCCTTTATCAGTTTCATCCATTAAAAACAAACTGTTAAATTCTGTCCATGTGGTAAATCCAGCTCCACCTGGTTCTCTGATAGTAACTTCCATTTCTGCTACTTGGCCAGATATCGGAATATCAATTGTTGTAAACTGATACTCTTGTAAATCCGAGTCAATTTGAGTTTCTTGAGTCACTTCAGTAATTTGCTTGAGTGGTAAAACAAAAGAAAACTCTTCTGTAGCTAATGAAACTGGTAGATTAAAACGTCTATTATCTTCGTCGATCATCACAATAGTAACATTTGCATTGTTTAAAACTTGAACGAAAAAAGAACTTGTAGTTCTAAAAACTACTTCTCCATCAGCTTTAAATTCAAATCCTGATGGAATTTCAAATTGAGCAATGGGATCATCAAATCCAAATGGAACTGTCATTAAAACATTAACGTCGGCAGGAGTTGCTTCTAAAGTATTATAACCCAAAAATGAAGCTAAGTTTAAAATAGATTCAGGGAGTTGAGCTCTAACTAAAAAGAATTCTCGATATGACGATAGTTGATAAAATAAAAGGTTACTTGTTAATGTCGATAAGGTATCAATCATAAAACTAAGGAATGATGATTTTGCAAGATCTACATTTTGTAGTTCTAAATATGCCTTAGCTCTATCACTTATTTGTACTCGAGTTGAATCCCTAGATAAATATATTTGACTCGAAAGAGTTTCTTCTGCCATCCTCTATCTCCTTAGCATGCTGTAGGTTGTCTCTGTGTAAAATAGAATCCCGCCCTATCATCAAACAGGTTATCATTAAGACGTTCTCTTAAATGTTCATCTTTAACTAACAACCTGGCCATAAATTCAGCATCGTCTATCGTGTGAATTTGTTTGTCATATTCAACATAAGCAAAAGTATCAATCACTTGATCATCAACTGATTGTAGTGTTTCGCTTTGAAAAACTTCTACTTTAAGTTTCCAATATCTCTTATCAGTGTTTGCTGAAATCTCAACACCTTTAACAACAAATATTGGATATACATCATTAGTCGGTCTTAAATATTCTTGCTCCAATTTTATTATATCTTGTGGGAATGGAGTAAACCCATGTGTGCTTGGAAAAACAAAAGTTGTTTCATTATCTTTATTGTAACCTTCCTCTGCTCCATCGAAAGCAGTCGTAACTTCTTCTATAAAATAAACAGGTAACATTAAAATTTTGTTTCGTTTTATTCCTGATAAATTACCAGTCCATTCATATGGTCCACCAAATACATCAGTATTTTCCCAAATGGTTTCTTCAGTATTTATATTGTAATACGTTACAAGAAATCTAACCATATGCTCTGCATAGAAATCATACACAAGATTCTGATATTCATGCACATAATCATATAATCTAACATATTTTTGTATTGACATTATAGTTTCCTTGCCTCGTTATAAAGGATTAAATGTTTTTCAAATGAAAGACTGTTTCTTAATTTTTCATTTTCAGAAATTATTTTCATCATTTGATCTGGACCAACAGCATATTGCAAACCAGCTGCTAATTGATTTGCTCTTTTTGCTAATTCTTTACCTCTTGTTTTTCTTACTCGTTCAACTTGACCAACTCGTATTTTTCTCAATTTAATTAATGCTTTTTTCATCCGATTGGTCCACTTAATATATTCTTTCATTAATTTCTTTTCACATTTTTTTGGATTAAGAAATTGACGACACTTGGAAATTTCTGTTCTTATATCCTGAACAACCTTCCTCGCAGCATCAACTTCGCATTCGGCTTTACAAATGGATCTCTTTGTTGACATTGGAAGTTTTTTAAAGCATTGTCTCTCACAAGGATCTTTTAATTTTCTATAGATATAAAGAGCAAACATTCCTAAAGGCGGTCCAGCTAAAACTCCTGTTTTTAAACCTTTAGCTTTTAAACCCAATGCAGCTCCAGCGATTGCGGCAAATCCATATTTTAAAAATGTTCCAAACTTACCTTCAAACGCTGTAACATCCTCGGAGAAAAATGATACGACATCTTTATAATTTAAATTTTGAACTTTATTATATAACTCAACATGCTCTTTAAATGTGAGCTGTTTCTTAAGATTGTCTTCCGTTAAAACAAAATCAGTAAGATATTCTCTTGCTGACTCTGTAATTATATTTCTATCATAATCTATCATGTTGTAATTTCTCCAATCTCAGGCACCTCTAAAAATTTAAAGTAAACATTTTCATCAATCACAACTTGTAATTGTGTATCATCCCCTTTATATTCAATTTCAATTGCTACATTAAATCCTTTTCTGCTGGGTATAAATGTTACATCAACATTTTGAACTATTGCTCTTGGATCATATGTTCTTAGGGTTTCAATTGTTTCTTGTATAATTTGCTCTTCGGTTGCTTCATCAGCAGGTTCAAAAACTAATTTGTATAGATCGCTTCCGTATTCAGGATCGTATTGATATGTTCTTTTTGGCGTGACTAAAATATTTGTCCAAGAAGACAGTATGACTTCAATATCTGTTATCCTTTTGAAGTCACCAGAGGTAACAATTTTAGACTGATAATCAGCATCCTTATCATCAGCACCAACAACTGTTTTATTAAATCTATCTAAAAGATTTGCCACTTTGTTTTTTACTCTCCTCATCTATACGTTTTTGTTTTTCTTCTTCAAGATCAGTCTTCCACTTCATGTAATCATAGAATTTTTTAACAGGCATATTTGCTACATCAACGAATGACTGTCCACTCAATTCCATACAGGTATATATGTCTGCAGCGAGAGATTTCCTGTAATCCTCTACACTATTCTGCTGCATATAATGAACGAAAAAAGTTTTCGACTAAATCAATATCGAAAATATCTTCATGACCACAAGATGTACAGTAGTTTTTCATTTTAAGTTCAATACCATATTTACCAAAAGCTTCGTTATACTTCTTGTATATTTCTCTCTTGTCTTTTGCAGGCAATGTTAAATATGCATCAACAACATCAACTCTATCTGTATATACAACAGATTCTGCTCTGTCTTCCACGTCTTGTTCAAAGCTTTCAATTATGAGAGTTTCAGTAATTAATTCAAGTGTGCTACCTGGTCGACTCATTAAACTTTTCATATTTGATAGTTCATCAAATAATGTTGGTTGTTTCACAAATGCAAATACTCCAGGTGAACCAGGCAATGGAACTCTAACTCTTTCTCTTAATACATTTTTTCCCTCATATGGATTGAAGTTAAAAGTTTCAGATGCTTTTACTGTGACTGGAAATTGATGATTGCATGAAGTACATTTTACTTCATAATTTCTAATGTCTTCATATGTAATGTGGTATAGTCCATAAAGTAATGCATCTCTATCTTTTAAAGTTACATTCTTATGAAACTCATCTAGTGAGTTAATTGTTTTCGGTCTTTGAACCATGGAATCAAAAATGCATTTATTTAAATGCTCGGCAATCTTCTGAGGTGTAACGAGACTTCCTTTTAATGCTTCTTCTTCTTGAACATTTAAACTTCTTACAGTGAACGACAAATTTGTTTGAGGTGTGATAACCTCATACTCCGGATATTTTATGTTAAAACTTTTGAACGTCATGATCTATCTCCTTACTTTCAAATCTATTTATTTGATAATATGATTTTTATCATTCTTTCTACAGAAGGACCTATCTCTAACAGTTTTGAATCCCATCTATCATTGACGATCTCTTCTGCCATCTCATCTAATACTTGAACTTTTCCATCTAGAATTAGAGCCATTACTTGAGCATCACTAGCTTCATTTTCTAGGAAGTTCATTAATTGTAACTTAGCTGCTTTTGTCAATTTGGACTCTTTAATACAATATGCAGCAGTAATTCTTAATTGATCCATAACAACCCCCTTAGTATTTGGTACGAACTCTTGCTATTTGCTTTTCAATATGTTTTAGTTTTTCGATAAATCTTTGTCTACATTTTTCTGGCTTATCAGTTTGAGCACATTTTGGAGCTTCAGCTCGAAGCGCCCTTAACTTTTCATGATAAGATCTTAGAACAAATCTCTTCTTACATAACTTCTTTTCAGGTCCGACTTTGTCAGCACATGCTTTAGCAGCCTGACCAAACCAATAACTATACGCTTGTGATGCTTTATTGACTGCTTTATTGAATACCAAATCTTGAGCAATCACAGCAGCCAGTGGAGCAACTTCTAAAACAATCTTATCCAATTTTGATTCATCAATCTTGGATACCTGTCCTACTTCTCCAGTGGCGACAAATAACTTTACTTGTGCATCACTTGCATCTCTCAAATAATTAAGTAATTGAAGTTTAGCCGGTTTACTTAAATCAGACTCACGGACTAAATAAAATGAAAATATTCTAAGATCTCTCATAGTTAGTTCCTATTAAAGTCCAGAGGCACCGGTACCAACTGTAGTACCGTATCCTTGAACAGCTGTTTTAGAATCTTTGAAGATACTATTAGCAAAACCTCTGCATTTAGTTAATACCCATTCCTCATGCCAAGCATAGTCAACGTTAAATTCAATCTCTACATCAAGTCGACCAACAGTTTCTACATCACTTGTAAAGAGATCCTGTGGGTCTTTAGATGGAAATACTCCATCATAACATGCATAATATTCTACTGTTACTCCATCAGGAGCTGTAGTCCAGTAATACATAAGACCGGCATATGTTGATTTAGTATATCCCTCACCATTAGGATCTCCATCAATTAGATCAGTTGCTCCTGTTCTATAGTCTCTTATCATCTTAACCCAACCATGCATAATATCTAGGATTGGAGTTTTATTAAACTCAAAGAATTTTACTGATACGGTATTTCCGTAATCAATATTTCCAGGAACTGCCCACTTCACTCCACCAAGTCCGGTGTATTCCACCTTATTGAGAGTACCACCTGGTGGTGTTACAGAAAGGCATGAAGCAGCCAATACATTTTTGACGTCAGTTAGATCCATTGCGCCCCCACTAACTCCTTTGTAAGCTCGTAATGCACCGATTAAACCATTTGGTAGTTTATCAAAATAGATGAAGTGATATCCAGTTACATATGGATCAGCGACTCCAACATTAGTTCCGCCAAATTTTCTACTAAAAATATTGCTTTTTGTATTTGCGAATGATGTTCTAGCGGCCATCGAAATTTCCTCCTTGTTGTCTTAAGACAACTTATACTTAATACGCTTTTTGATAACATTCATAACCACATTCCAATCACCATTCGGGATGTGTATCGCTTTGTCATCAATATAAAAATCCGCTGAAAGTTTATCTGCTGTAATTCTATCATAATAAATATCGTTCTTGTCTAACCAATCTGCGACTTGTTTAATTTGATCCTTGTAATCGCCACCAAGTTCATCAGCATTTCCCTTAGAAGCTCTACTTGTAAATATAACTATTTCAAAACCATTCTTTCTTAACAGGTCAATAACTTGTTTAGCTCCAACAAAAGGTGTGTCATAGATAGTTCCGTCCTTATACCCTTTAGAGTATTTATGAATAGTACCATCCAGGTCGATCATAGCTCTTCGCTTTACCGGACCTTCGATCTTTTGTTCTGGATAAACGGTTCTAAGTATTTGTTTTCTTTTTTTCTTTTGTGGTGTAGGAAATGAATCAATTGCAAAATCTTCCTTTCCACTGTAGAATTGATTCTTGCTCAATAGTGTCATAATACACCCAGCACAATTTTATATTTTGTTCTAGATTTTTACCACAATTAAAAGTTCCTCAATCTATATATATTAATAACTGAAAGGAGATTTTTACATGTTGCTAAATCCATGTAGAAAATGCGTAGTTAAAGTAATGTGTTCACAAAAATGTGATGATAAAAGAAAGTGGAATAATATGTTGAGGATTTGGAAAAATACTTTTGAAACAATTTGTTTTGGTTTTATCGCAGTTATATTCTTCAGTCTTGCAGGTGCTTTTTTTATAAGATGTATGGGTATGATGAAACAGTAAAAGGAGGACGGACTATGGGCAAAAGTTCAAGCGGTTTTGGTATAGGAACTATTATTTTTGCAGTCGTCGTTTATAATCTTTTATTCTCTGATGATGATGAAAACGAGATTGAAATTGTTGATAAAGTTAAAAGCAATAAAACCGTTCAACAGATTTTAATCAAGGCTAAAGAGACCATCATTGAAGTTAAAGATTCTGAAGCGGTTCAAGAAATCATCGAGAACGCTAAAGAACAACTACAATTGGATCAGGAACCAAAACAGGATGAACCACCTCTTGAAGACGTTGCTGAATTGCCGCAGGAAAAAATTAAGGAAGAAAAACCAGAAGAAAGTTCTCCAACAGAACTACTGGTTCCTGCAAAAGAAGAACAACCCAAAACGGAAGAATTTGAAAAACTCTAATTGAAAGGAGAGTGGCAACATGTTCGACAAAATTGTATGTAAGATTATTTCGGTTATCCGAAAAATGAACCAGTGGTGGGACAAAGATGAGGACAAGGAAACAACATCATGCGTAGCAGGGGCTATGATCCTGGCCGGTATCCTACTCCTCAATAAAGGTGCCTTATTCATCGTTGCTTTCATTCTCGTCACAAACCGGATTTTTCACAGGTTTAATCTTTGGACACGATGGGAGTGTACTATCAATGATGATGAAGTTTCCAGTACCATAGATGATATCATTCTTCCGGATGATGAACTCGACAACTAAAATCTTCCGGAATGAAGACTACGAAATCTACTTTGATACTTCAACCGGTTTCGAGGTAATGAGGGGAGTCAATGGAAAAGCAGATCCATTTCGCTTAGAGCTTCCCTCATTATTAGATATCGGAATAATGGGGAGGTGTGAAAACAAATGTGCTTTCTGTTACCAAGGACACGAGACTCGCCCGAATATGTCATTGAACGATTTCAAATCTATTATAGACCAAGTCAAGCATCATACAAGTCAAGTTGCTCTCGGTGGACGTGGGGATCCAAATCTGCATGAAAACTTCAAAGAAATTGTTGAATATGCAAGAGATAATAATGTGATTCCCAACTATACAACAAGCGGGTTCAATCTAACCGATAAGCAAATTGAAATATCAAAGATGTGTGGTGCAGTCGCAGTAAGTGAATATAGGCAGGATGAAACCTATTCATCTATAAAAAGATTAATGGATTCTGGGATTAAAACAAATATTCACTTCATTTTTTCCAATGGAAACTTTCCCGATTGTATTAAAATATTACATGGAAGTGACCCTTGGGATCCAAAATATAAACATCACGGATCTCTCGTTGATGTTGACAGATTAAATGCAGTCATATTTCTCCTGTTTAAGGCTGCCGGAGCAGGTGCGAATACTCCAGGTATGACACCAACCAAATATCAATTCGATGTTTTCTCTGATTTAATTTTCAATTCAAAAGCTAAGTTTAAAGTTGGTATGGACTCTTGCCTTGTTAATCATATTCTTCAGAGAACTACACCAAATGAATTACAATCGCTTGGTATTGATACTTGTGAAGGTGGTAGAATGTCTGGATATATCACCCCTGATATGAAGATGAAACCATGTAGTTTTGCAGAGGATTCTTGGGAAATTCAAATAAATGACACACAGGATATAAGCTATATCTGGAATCGCTCTCAAACATTCAAATCCTTTAGATCTAAATTAAGAAAGAACCGAACTAGTTGCCCGATAGGATTATAATATTATGGATTTCATTAATAAAATACTCGAAACATTTTACAAAGACAGTAAGTTAAAACCGCCTCCTGCACCTGAGCCGAGGGTTGGAAATATGAATGATGATGATCCAGAAGATCACCGTGATATGAATACCTCAGTCAAAGAATATTTGATGGTCGAAGTCGTAGCTGCTCCTCCAAATTTTGAAATTACAAATCATCTTAAAATGAGAGAGGCTGCTGGAATATTTGATCATGAGGACGTTAATTTGAGGCAGTTGGTCATCATCTCTGAAGCTGTCAAAGCAACTCCCATATTTTCAATTCTAAACAATCCTCTCATAAACCCTCACACATGTATGTATTATCTTCATATAATGGGACAGCTCGGACTCATTATAAAGTCTGTCGATAACCCCGTCAAAAGAGATAGAGAGGAGTATGAAACCTTTCTTAAAAGATGGAAAAAAGGAAGACATGTATATGTGAGAGGGCAGGATGTTCTGAGGATGAACTTCATAATCATCAATCTGGTTCCTATGTATCAGCAACATGTTATGGATGAAGCGGTTAAGGCAGTCGAATCAGTTTTAGAACACACCGATGCAGTTAAAAAGATAAAGGAGAATCTCACATGATCAAAAAAATTTTAATCATAACGGCATTAATTCTCATTCCGGCAATCTCATTCGGAGGACCAAAAGCAGTTCGAATTGACAAATTTGAGGCCATTGATAGAATCGGCCCCAATGATTATGATCTTGAAACCTTGCGGATTGATGATCCCGACAATCCATTTGTTAGCATCTATGTAGCACATATAATTGGGACTGGGTTTCAATTCTCAGATCCAAGCAACGTTTCAATCGCTTGTCGTCTCACTGGCAAAATCCCTGTTGATAAAGACGGGAAACAGGTCATAAACAAAAAGACAAATCATAACATTGCCAGTTTGAGTAAATCCATCGGAACCAAAAACATGAAAATCTCAAGGGCTTATGATAAGCAGAAACATGTCCTTATCTATAATGTCTATACAACCAAACTATTCGATGGTTCTATGAAACATTCACTATCAGTTGTTCCGTTGGGTATGCCACTCTCACCTTGATTGAGGTGAATAACGGAACGAAGGCGGTCTGGGTTTTTAACCTTTCCCAGACCGCCTTCATTTTTTTGCTTACTTAATGAAGAAGTTCAATTCGATTTGTTCAACAACTCTAGTTGGTTCTAGGGTTACATTAACGTGGAATCTTTTTGTTCTTCTTTCATAGTCAGTAGCACCAACATCAACTGAATATGAATATAGACCACGTTTGTTTTTAATTACTTCTAGGAAGTCAACTAAATTAGTTGCGACCTGTGACCATGTAATTTCATCGTTTTGTTCAAAAATAAAGAACCGACAGAACTCTTCAAATGCTCTCTTAACATACAGAACAAGTCTGACAATATTTAAGTCTTGAAGTGCACTTGCTCTTGCTTGTGTTGTTAACTGTCCCCAAACAACATAACCAGGATTAAACTTCACAATTGGGTTTAGTTGTTTGAGATATAGTTGATCTCTTTCACCAAGACGTGGATTGTATCTCAGTTCTTTAATTGTATCAATTGAAGCTCTGTTGAATCCAGCAGCCGCAAACCAAATTTCTGCAACATTATCATTTCTTGGAAGGATATAAGACATATGATAAACTGGTGAGAACCATATATCTTGTCCAGTAAATAAATCGAACACTTTATTATATGACTCATAAAGTGCTAAGAAATAAGTATTGAATGTATGAGTATTATTTCTAGTTGAAAGAGCTGCTGAAACTGTTGCATTATCTCCATTGTCTAGAATACCCACAGAGTCACGTCTTGTTTGAACTAATGTACTGATTGATGTTTTAACATCAGTTGGATAACCACAATCAAATACCATTGAGAAGTAAATATTTTCAGTGTCTAAAACATCATCATCAATGATTCCGGCATAACCTTGACCCAGAAGTGTTGTAGCTTCAGCTGTCTCTAAATTGCCAGATGCATCAAGTAAATCTCCATCACTTCCTTTTCTCAATGGAACTGGTTCTGAAGTTGTAAACGGTTCAGCAAACGAATTGTAAGATTTTTTGATTCTGTATTCAATCTGCGAAGTAGGATCAAAATCACTTGTATTTCCATTCCAACTTTGAGCCGCAGCAGTTAAAACTCTTTCATTGAATACATTAACTGTTTCTGAGTCAACACCACTCGTTGCTCCCATCCAACCCCAAATTTCAACACCTTTAGCATCTTTAGCAACAACAACATAGTTAGCACTTCCAGTTTCAGGATCTGTATCCCAATCTGTGAAGTCCTGCTTTGTGTCTGTAATTGTTGCAGCACCATCAGTTAAAGTCGTTGAAACTGTACCAATGTCTTGGTCATAAACTCTTACAGCTTGTTGATAACCATCTGATAATGCTCCAGATACTAATTCCATTTCAGCTCTTAAAACTGCTGAATATGTGTTTAGAATATCAACAATCCAAATTGAACTACCTGCAGTATCTCTTGCAGTAGGATCAAATGAAATTTCAAATGATTCAACAATTTCATCTTCTCCATCAGATTGTCTTTCATAGATATCCATTATGTAAGTGTCCCAAAGGGTTGGGTTAGCAGCCTCTGTAATTCTAACTCCAATGTTGTTATACCATTGCCCCCTTCCGATTGGATATAAAACACAAACGGGATAAACTGGAGGTGTGGAAACCAACGCTGTTTGAATTGAAGCTTCGTCATCTAGACTATCTTCAAAAGTAATTGAGATAGAAGCTGTTGTATCTGTAGCCGCAAGGGTAGCATTAAGCATCATGTTTGCATATAGTGCGTTATCCGGCATTACTCGAATCCAATATAAAGCTCCGGATTCTCCTAAATAGTTATACGCATTATATGGTCCTTGCCCGTAATTTTTTCCATAAGTTACAATGTCAGGTTCGCCAAACTCCGCAATAAAGTCAGCTCTAGAACCGATAAATCTTAATTTGTTGTCTTCTCCTTTCTCTGTTAGTCCACACATAAAACCGATTGTAGATGGTACGGCTTGTACGAATGTAGAAAGGTCTATAATTTTGGTGTATACACCTGGTGATACATTTTGAGGCATAGCTCAAATTCCTCCTGTTATATTCTCTCTAGAATAATTTCTTCTCTACAAGTTTAGCTTCCTTTCTATTAGACGTATAAGAACCACCTGAAAATCAATCGTCTATCTGAAGTCTTAATAAGTGATGGGAATGTTACACGGGAAAACAATGTAAAGTTTTCACTTCCGTTTAGTCCGTAACCTCCCGCTGAGGATTCCGCTGAATATAATCCTGCTTCACTTAATTGATAATTATTTGCATCATTAACTCCAATAACAGTAGTTATCTTTACAACTAAATAACTATCATCATTCATTGCATCTGTTTCAAATTCAACTGAATCAAATGGATGTTTATAACTTCCCACTTCTGGATGATCAGCATCTGTAATAGTCCAAATATCTGAACTAGATGAATCAGTAGCATTAATCATAGCTAATGAATATAAATCAGTATCTGTTAAAATAGGTGGTATCGGATCAAGAGGATCCGCAGGTAGAACACCCCCGTCGCCCAGACCAAACCATGTTACAAATTCGTCTTTAGTAGATGTAACTAATGGATTTTCGAAGTTCATCATTCTTTGCGCAAGTTGTTCTCTTCCTTGATACAATACTAGATTGTGTTTTCCAACAAGTTGTCTTTTACCATTTTCATCTTCTTCATATATTTCAACATATCCTTCGGGTTTTCCTCTAACTCCTCCGTCACGATTAACGGAATCGCTAAGGCATTTATCTCCATAGAAATCTCTAATTTCAATCTCTGTAGTTTTAATCTTTTTATCGCTCATGGTTTTTAAAGTCCCTTTTCAAATAATTGACGATACACTTTATATTTTGTTCTTATTAGGTATGGGGTTTGGAACTATATATATTAATAACTAGAGGGGAATTTTCAAAATCTAATACTTGGAGGTGCTGATGAAATTTAAATTTGAAATCTCAATAGGTGGAGAAGCTTGGGAGGGCATTCCAGAACAGATCTTTTACGATTCGTTATACCGGCACGTCAACCGAATAACGCCACTAATAAAGAATATGCTCAACGGGCATGTGGCGGTATATGGGAACACCAGATATAAGATAATAGCGAGCCCGAAGGATGAAATCACACCGACGTAAAATAAGAGGGCGATGGGGAGTAACGAGCTTTATCGTTACATCAAGTATCCATCGCCCTCGATGTTCATATAGATATATCTACGTTTTTTTGTTCTAATTATTACTCGAGAAATGTGCCACACTTAGCACAATACTTTGCGGCAGAAGATGACTTACTACCACATGTTGGACACTCAGTTTTTGTTTTAACAGTAACTGCCTGTTGTATAGGTTTATTAGTTTGAACAGTTAAACCTTTTAAATTAATAATAATAACAGCAGAGTCTTCTAATTCACCAATTGATGAATATCTAAATGATTGATGAACCTCTGAACCTTTAACAGTAATTCCCTCATCTGCATCTGGTTGAACTCCTAATGAATCCATTGTCACATTACTTTCTGGAATGCTTTGAGGTGACATTCCAGATGGACCAGACGCTGTGGCTGCTACATTGGAACTATACATAGTTTGATCACCTGTTTGAATACCTCTTGATAAATTCCAATCAGGAGTATTGTAATAAGTCCATTTCATTGGTTCATTGTGATGATAGTGATGAACTTCGTCAATAGTCTTTTTGATCCATGGTTCAGGTTGTGGTTTCTCATAAGCAAACTCAATACGAATCATTCCATCATCTGCTTTATCACCTCTGTGCTCGGCAATCTCTTTTGTCTTGTTAATGAATCGAAAACGATTGCGAGCAACATTCCTACGAAGAAATCCCTGTAATTCAGTTGAAGCATTTGCATCGAGAAGTAACGAATTGTTATCAAGCACATCTTCACCATCAATTGAAACATTTACGGAAGCTCTTTTGGAATTGAGGTTTTTGAGATAGAGAGTGTATTCACACCCAAATGGAAGGTAGACCGCCCCATCTTTTACTCTGAGGATATGGCCGTTTACTTTTACTTCAGCTACGAATTTGTCTTGGTATGTCATTGTATTATCTCCTTTACAGGTCACAGACTAAGACCTCATTTTTGTATTTTAGAGTCTGTAGGATTGATGTAGAAATACCTATATATGTATGTTCTTGCTATATATATTAATGACTAAGGGAAATGAACTATTATCGTTTCCCAAAATCATTAACACTTGGAGGTGCTAAATGAGTGGAAAATTTTATAGAAGTACTTGTGAAAAATGCGGAATGACAATTGATAGTACATACTGCAGACAGATTACCGAAGGGTATATATGTGAAGTCTGTTATGAACTTCATCCCATAAAGTATTGGTTCCTGCGCGCAATCCATTTAAGCGGAGCAACCATCCTCAGGAGATTTCACTCCAACAAAATATCAAACGCTGTCAAACTGCTCGGCACCAATGGCTGGGCTCCTAGCGAGTTGTACCAGATCAAATTCAGCGAACCGGACGTCATGGAAGAAATGACACGAGTCAGAACGACTGGAAAGGAGGTTGTTAATGCCTAAGAAAGTCATTATATATTGTGACGGGTGCGCCGCAAATCATGGCCTTCCGATCACCGAGGTTAAGTCCGTTAAGGGTACCTGCCAATTGTGCAACAGAGTGATGGGTCCTCTCAATGAAGAGATCGAAGAAGACTTGGTGCCGAATGACATTAATAAGGAGTCGATCAAGGTTGGGGCATTTCGAGTTGTACAGCTCCCCAACTTTCTGGTGGGACAGGCTCCCAAGGATATCCACCCTCGCCTTCCCTATGACATAAAGTCGCAAGACTTGGTAATCTATTACCCAAGCACCAGTGATGATTCGAAGGGACAAAAGACCATCATCATCACCAACCCTTTAAGGGGTGAGCAAATAAAGATCATCCTGCCCGGAAAACGAAAAACGAACAGTACCATAACCATAACTGCCGAATAAGAATCATCCTGTGGGGGCATAAGTGAGTTTACCTTATGTCCCGCCGGGATCATACGAGGTTATGAGCCCGAGCTTATACTGCTCGAAAAATCCTGGCCGTTAATTCATCCCTTTTAGGATGTAGGCGGGCAGGTGGAAAGTGGGGGCATACGCCAGTGGGGCCACAGCCTGAGAGGTCATCTCGGCAGCCTGTCCTGGTAATGATGACCCCTCCACTTTTTTTGCCTAGATAGTTTTTCCGTAATATGTACCATTCCACATAAACGATCCATCAATAATTATAATCATATAAATATTGAAATATCCAGTAGCAGGCAGATGCTCAACAACACCGAACCCATTGATCCAAAAGTTTGGAGCATTCTTTTTATAATCAGGTTTGATGTTACATAGGCAGGGAAGTGCTGTAGCAGTATGATAACCTCTACGGTCAACTGGAGAAACCTTAGCATACATTTGAGGATTATGAACATGAGCGTAAACAACATTTCCTTCAAATGCTTCGAGTGTTTTTGTTGCATGATATTTATTCCAATAGTATCCATGTATAACACTTAGTTTTCCAATCTTATAAATTGCGTTGAAAGGAATTAATTTGTAACCCCTATCTTGTAGTTTGAGATTTCTGTCAATCTCAATCATTTCCTCAAGCTCTGGATGTTCTTCAATATACCACTGAATCCTTTGTTCATGATTACCTGTCATGAAAGTTCTTCGAGTTTCAGGTCTTGTAATTCTCTCATGAACTTGTAAAACGTCTTTGTCAAAATTATTAAAATCTCTTATTAATCTTTGTCCTTCTTTTAAAAGAGGTTTCTTCCTATTCCATCCAGATATACAATCTAAAGATAATTGATCTCCCATATAGACAATTTCATCTGGATCATAATCTACCATAAACTCTCCAACAGCGTCCATGACTTTTAAATCATAATGTGGATAATGAATGTCTGGTAATAGAATAGTTTTTTGAATTTCAAATGGGTCGCCGTCAGATGTAGTTTTAAATTTACATCTATCAGCAAATGAACCTGCATATTTGCTCACAGTTCTTTCTGAGCATCCTACGATTCTGGCAATCTCTCTATTGTTTAAAATTGAGCTCTTGCCTAACTTTATAATCTCGGTCTTAAAGGTTGTTTGTTTTGGCATATAAAACTCCTCAAAGTAATTGGATTTAAAGGGATTTTATATTATGTTCTAAAAAGAAAAGTTATTGTCTCGAGTTAAACTGTTGGATTTAAACTGAATACACTTCGGAGGGAATCTTAAGCGAAATCTCCTTTTTCTTTAAGTAGACTTCCGCTACCATCTTCAAGAGTTATCTTACCACCATCTTCAAGTAATAGATACGTAGGAATGGTTCTTTGTATCATTTCAATCTCAACTAGATCGAATCCATGTGTACAATCGAACGTACCACCCGAATCAAAATCAGCGAAACCACCTGATTGATAATAAGTAGATAGTTCTACTAACGTATCACCGGATGTAGTATCAAGAAAATATGTTGATGTTGTATCAGTGAGTACTTCCGAGGTTACAATTGCTGTACTATCTAGATCAGCAGGAACACAATTAAGACCATCATAGATGTTATCATGGATGTCAATCTCTAACTCTCTTGGCATATCTGTTACTGCGCCAAGGTCGTGATATGAACCACAATCGTAATATTCTCTAGAATAAAATTGGGGTGCAGTTGTAGCATCAAAACATGCTGTAGCATCCTGACCGCAACATGGAGAACTATCACCTGTTAGAAAATCATGATAACTAAGTTCAACATCAATTGTATCAAGTTCGTCTTCGATTATAATACTTTCAGTCAATCGACTTCTAAACTCTAACATCTCTAATGGAATCAATCTAGCTCGATAAGGTTTCCAGAAATTAACAACATCTCCTATTGCTGACTCAAAAGCGGCGAAACCACAAAGAAGATAACCCAGATTCATAAATCCATAACTAATATTAGAACGTACCCATTCACCAAGGTCATTCAACAAACTACATAGTATTAACACCCTGGAAGAAGCGAGTGTATCTAAATTGGCTTTAAACCCTGGATCAAGTACAGCTAAAATATCTCCTGCATCAGTTGTATTCTGTAAAAAGTTTCTTGGAGTAACTCTTGAGAATAGATCATAAAACTCTCTAAGTTTTACTCTTTGGTCAGCTCTACTAGCAGGTTTGAATTTATTATAATAATCAAACTCATCTAAAATTATTGAAGTAGTAGTACTGGTACCATCATAACAATAAAAACTCTTACCATTAGTTCCAACTGAAAACTCTTGATTGAAGATATAAATACATGATAGATAAAGAGCAAGTAACGAAACCTGATCTCCAGTTATAGATGCTACAGCATCTTCTACAGGTGCAGTGCCACTTGCCTGCCAATCAAAATATTGATCCTGAACTCTTCTTACAAGAATGGATACACTTCCATAAAGACTTCTTTCATCAAATAAAGGTTTAATAGCAAAATATGGAGAACGAGATGGGAAGTTGATATTAGTTAATTCATACAACTGTCTAATATCTGCTTCTCTTTGTAACCAATGAGGATCTCCCTCTGTAAGAAGATCATATGGAAGATATAAAGGAGAAGTATCACCGGTTGTTCCAGCAACAATTGTTCCCTTAAACATTAAATCTTCTGGATCTTTATTTGGTCGATCATCAAACTGTAAATCAAATTCATAAATATCAAGTTCATTGACTCCATAATATTGAAGAACATCAACCATAGCTTGTGGTGTTCCTTTCTTCTTATAAAGGTTCACCAGATCTAAAAAGAAATTAACTTTAATTAATAGAGATTCATTAGATATTGGATCCTTAATTGAAGTTGAAAGATCATAACCAAAACTTTGAAATAAATCATCCAGCTGATCATTCGGTAATTCATAAACATCTGAAATATTTTGTTGAAATGTAGAGATGGTTCTATGAGATGCATACCAATCTCTTAACCATCCTCTCATTCTTGTATAGTCGGGAGAATTATGCGCAATAGTATCAATGATTCTAGCAAAAAATTCATTTGATGTTTTCTGATTTGATTTAGCAATGGAATCTAAAGATTTTACTAGGTCATTCGGAAGACCCATTAAGTTATTCCATATTTGCCAAAAATCA
>Ga0114922_10002133_pt1 | contig 18635 bp, 7 predicted proteins | sample AartaG_FD_100975 | JGI IMG/M metagenome (GOLD analysis project Ga0114922, IMG submission 100975) | Deep subsurface microbial communities from Aarhus Bay to uncover new lineages of life (NeLLi) - Aarhus_00045 metaG | ecosystem: Environmental > Aquatic > Marine > Oceanic > Sediment | place: Aarhus...
CTGCCCCTGAAAGAGGATGTCAGCCGATTGCTAGTTGATCTTCAAAACCGAAGGCCTGAGGGATACCCTTACGTTTTTGTTCCACCCGGACGGTATGACTACATTCAGCACGAATTGCGCCCGAAGGGCAAATGGACTTTGTTGAGTGCAAAGGACAACGTGATCAACAATTTCTCACGACAGTTCAAGAAGATACTATCAAAGGCCCATGTGGATAAGGGTACATTCCACGATATCCGCAAGACAGCGATCACAAACTGGTTCCGCCAAGGGCTGAGCGAGTATGATGTTATGACGCTCGCGGGACATTCGAACTTCGCGACAACTCACAGGTTCTACCTGGCTGTGGCAGATGATCTGGTCGCCCGGGCAAGACAAGCCATCACTCATCAAGTCAGTCCGAGATTGTTGGAAAAGTGCTGCAAACGCAACCTTAGAAGCGTGTCACATGAGTCGAAAAGTGGTGCAAATTGGTGCAACGGGTGACACTCTCAGTAACAAGAAAAGGCAAGTAGCCATAACTAGTTGCCAATCATGGTGTTACAAACGCGCCCGGCAGGACTCGAACCTGCAACCTTCGGATTCGAAGTCCGCGACTCTATCCAATTGAGCTACGGGCGCCGAAAATTCTAAGCAATTGCAATATAGCAAGTTACTACGCCTCCTGTCAATTCCTAAAGAACTCAAAATGAGCAGAACGAGCAATTTGTGTCAATCGGTTTTCACTTTGGCCACAATATTGTTCAATACCTTATTTGCAGATACTATGTCTTCAATTCACACGGTCAAGCAGTGTTTTCTTGTTGTAGCAATGTCGGAATGTCTGGCTTGCCTTCCTCCAACCTCCCTGACAAATCTCGCACTGCTCGCCCGATTATTACACTAACTGGCTTCCTTGTCTTTCCAAGGAATAAGAGTATAATACGCTACAATGAACCTTCCCTATGACTTGTTGCACGGTACTTTACTATTGATGTTTGAAAAACTAATGGAACAACCTTGGATTCCAAGGCAATGTTGCCGCGGTTTCTTACGGTAATCGCTCGAAGGAATTCAAAACGCGGTCGGGCGAACAATATCCGCTGAACGGCCCGCTTAAACGATTGATATTTCAAGAATCATCGCTATGAGCAGGTATCTTCAGATGGCTTGGCTTCAAAGAGGACAGAACGAGAGTGAATGTTTACCAAAGGAGCTGCTTATGTTGATATGTAACTACTATCGACGATTTTTTTGTGGAGCTTTTGTTGTCATATATCTCGGCGCCAGTGTATTGGCACAATCCGGCACCGCGAGGCAGTCTAAGCCCGGACTCAAAGAAATCATCATCGTCTACAAGACGCACTTTGATATCGGTTACTCTGAACTCGCCAGGAACGTTGTACATAACTATCGTACGGAGATGATGGACCACACTCTCAGGGGCATCGAAAAGAACAAGTCCCAACCACAGGAACACCAGTTTGTCTGGACAATTCCCGGATGGCCGATGGAGCAGCTACTTTGTCCCGGCCAGGAGCCGAATCGTAAGAAGAAAATTGAGCAAGCCATTCGTAACGGCAATCTGGTTCTCCATGCGCTTCCTTTCACGATGCACACTGAAACCTTAGAAATGGAGGACCTTGTCCGCGGGCTCGGACACGCATCCCGTATTGCCCGGGCCTACGGAGTTCCCCTTCCCCGCGGGGCAAAAATGACAGATGTGCCATCCCACTCATGGTTTATTCCTACGCTTCTGCGGCATGCCGGCGTCGATTTCATTCATTTGGGGTGTAATGCTGCCAATGTACCTGTCAGAGTACCTCTCCTGTTCTGGTGGCAGGGTCCTGATGGTTCCCGACTGTTGACGATGTACTCCCACGGTTATGGAACATCTCCTATGCCGCCAAAGGATTGGCCGCACAAAACATGGCTCTACATTAATCATACGGGCGATAATGTAGGGCCACCAAGTCCGGAGACGGTCCGCAGAAACATTGATTACTACAAAAAAAATGTCCCCGGAGCAAAGGTCAGGATTGGCCGCCTTGAGGATTTTGCAGACGCAATCCTTGATGAAAATCCCGACCTGCCTGTCGTCCGCAGCGACATGCCCGACACATGGGTCCACGGAGTAATGAGCCTGCCGGAAGGAACCCAAATAGCACACAGTGTCCGACCGATTATCACTGCTGCTGAAGCCATTAACACACTCGAGAAATGCTGGGGACTTCATGTTCCGAACATTAGTGAGACCGTTGCGATGGCCTACGAGCAGAGCCTCCTGTACGGCGAGCACACCTGGGGGCTTGCTACACAACACTACATTGACCAACCGTATGGTAAGGAGTGGGAAGAAATGCTGGCCCGAGGTTTGCCGCCCAGATTCAAGCTGCTGGAGGAAGCCTGGAACGAGCATCTTGGCTACATTCTCGAAGCTCGCAATCTTGTCTCGAAACAGTATCACAACCACGTAAGCCACATTGCTGACAACGTCGATGTCAAGGGGCGTCGTATCGTTGTCTACAACCCTCTTCCCTGGAGACGGGACGGTATGGTTTCGCTCAATGTCTGCTATTGGCCGCAGTTCAGGGCGATAAAGCCCGTTGATGGTGGTTCAACAATCCCCGTGATTCGTGAGGGACACCCCCACAGTGCCGCGACCCGGGGCTTTGGTAAAATCATTCAATTCGTCGCCAAGGACATCCCTGCTATGGGGTATCGTACCTATATTATCGCCGATACCCCACCAAAGGCTGTTATGTCCCTCAAAACCGATAAGGCTTCCGGCGCTATCGAAAGCCCTTACTTCAAAGCCAAGCTCGACTCCGCCCGCGGACGCATCGTTAGCCTGGTCGACAAACGCACCAATCGTGAGCTGGTGGATAGCTCGGCGCCTCAAGGCTTCGGCCAATATTTCTACGAACGCTTTGGAAGGAAAGAAGTTGTTGACCAGTACCTTAACAACTACATCCTCCCCCAATTCCACAATACACACAGAATACTCACCGGAAAGTTTAACATGCCCGATGCCGCTTACAGTTGCGCGGTTCCGGCCAATATGAACTTATATATCGAAAGCTCGGCCATCAGCGTTTCAGCCGTCATGACCGGCACCTTACCCGGCCCCGGCATGCCACAGTCGGTCTCCATCCGCCTGACTCTTTATGCTGATATGCCTGTTGCCGACCTTGAGATTCGCTACCAGAAGCAACCGGATGGCTGGCCTGAGGCCGGCTGGATTTGCCTTCCGTTTAAGTTCGAGAAGTTCAACTTCCGCCTTGGTCGTCTTGGCGCCGATATCGACCCAACGACAGATATCACTGTTGAATACTGCAACTACCATCAAATGTGGCTTAACACTGGTGCGGCTGTGTATGAAGACGGCGGCTTCGGCGTTGGTGTTTGTCCTATCGACTCTCCCCTGATAAGCCTCGGCAAACCTGGTTCACACAAATTCAGCCGCCGTTACGTACCGAAGAAGCCCTGGATTTACTTCAACCTCTATAATAATCAATGGCAGACCAATTTCTCAGGCTGGGTTGGAGGAAAGCATTTTTCCCGCGTTCGCCTCTGGACCTTTGAAAAGTTCCAGTCGGAAAACGCCCTCTATACGCCTGCAATGGAATCCCGCATCCCGCTCTATGCTGTCAGGTCTTCTGCCGGGCCGGGAAATCTGCCCACGACGCAGGCCGGACTCAGCCTATCGCGCAAGGGCGTGGCCGTCATTGCATTCGCTTCCAGCCCCGAGTCCCGTGATACGCTTCTACGGTTATGGGAACAGGCCGGGATTTCCGGTAAGCTGACAGTAACTCTGCCGAAAGGACTTAACGTTTCCAGTGCTGTTCCTGTCGATCTTCGCGGTGAGAAGCTCGGGGCTTCTATTGTCATCACCGATAATACGCTTGCAGTTAAACTACGTGCTTACGCCCCGGCGACCTTTCTCCTGCGATGAATTATTTCCCCGCACCAAAATCCGGCTTTGTGAAGAAAGTGGATAGAAATTGTAAGTTCTATCCGTCCTCGGTTTGATTTTGGTGCGGGGCGGTAATGCCGGCAGCGAGCTTCGAATGAGTACCGCCAATCGTGCGGTTCCCGCGGTTATTGCGATAACGATAGGGACAATTCTCCAATGTTTAAAAATGTGGACATACTCTTAAAATGAGATTTCAGCGATGATTTTTATTGAAAAATTCAATCCCATAGTGTAGGTTCAGGGTAGTATTGGTAAGGGCGACCACACAGGGTCGCGCCTACTTCGAAATTCGATATTCCTTGTTCGTTATTCGATATTCTTTTGGCTTTAAGTATCAGTTTCTTATGGAAGGAGCAAAATCTTATGAAAACTAAGATTCAGCAACATCGAACTAATCTATTCGGCAAGCGATTTCTCATCGTCCTAACATCCGGGATTCTGTACCTTTGTCTATTCTGCTCACCTTTGGTATCGGCTAAGAACGCTGCCGAGTTTCTCAGGTTGTCTGGGACCAAGGGCGGTCTTCTCGTGCACCTAGGATGCTCAGACGGAACGTTGACTGCCCAGTTGCGCAACGGCAATCAGTACGTCGTACACGGTCTCGCGCGCGATTCGTCTGAAGTCGCTGCCGCCCGGGCCAAGCTTATTAAGCAGGGAATTTACGGTCCTGTGAGCATCGACCAATGGGATGGCCGGCACCTGCCTTATGCAGACAATCTTGTCAATCTGATCGTGGCTGAAGAACCGGCACACCTCTCCGAAGAGGAATTGCTTCGGGTACTGACCCCCAGGGGCGTCGCTCTGGTTCGGCGAGATGGGCAATGGAAGAAGCTGGTCAAGCCCTGGCCGAAAGAAATGGACGAGTGGACGCACTACTTCCACGACGCGGACGGCAACCCGGTGGCCAAAGATTCGATTGTCGGTCCGCCCGAAAGGCTGCAGTGGGTGGGAGGCCCCCTTTGGGCCCGACACCATGACCACATGGCCAGTATGACCTCTCTGGTCTCAGCCAAAGGACGCCTCTTCTATATCCTTGACGAAGGTCCCACCGCTTCAATTCAGTTGCCGCCCCGGTGGCGACTGGTCGCACGCGATGCATTCAACGGGGTCATTCTATGGAAGCGCGATATCGATAAATGGAACAGTCATCAGTACCCGCTCAAGAGCGGCCCGGCTCATCTGCTGCGCCGTCTCGTGGCTGTGGGAGACCGCGTTTATGTAACTCTCGGCATCGACGCGCCGGTAACCGCACTTGACGCCGCAAGCGGCAAGACGGTGCTGACGTACAAAGGCAGTGAACACACAAGGGAGATAGTGGTTTCCAAGGGAGTCGCCTTCTTCGTTGCCGACACATCACGGTCCCTGCTGCCGGATTGGCGCCGCGAGGAGACCTATGTCTGGGCGAATACGAGCAGGGCGAACCCGGGATGGGGCTGGAAAGGAACGCCACGCAAGATTTTCGCTTATAAGGCCAAATCGGGTAATCTGTTGTGGCAGGCAGACGCTCCCGTTGCTCCCTGTTCGTTAGCGGCGGATGCTGTTCGTCTGGTCTTCCACGATGGGCGCAAACTGGTTTGTATAAACCGACGGAACGGTGCTGTCCTCTGGGACAGCGAACAGACGCCGACCGCATTGCCCGTTCATACCAATACGGGGCCTCGCGTTTTGATATACAAAGATGTTGTGCTGTTCGCCGGCAATAACGGTAAGATGTCGGGTTGGTCAACAAAGGATGGAAAGAAACTCTGGGAGCAGAATCATCGGCCCAGTGGCCATATGTCCCTAAAAGACCTGTTCGTGGTTGAAGGCCTGGTCTGGACAGGTTCTATTGCCAGCAGCAATCAGGACGGTGCCTTCGCCGGCTACGACCCATTCGGCGGAAACCTGGTCAGGGAGTTCGAAGCCGATGTAAAAGTGCACTGGTTCCACCACCGCTGCTACCCGTCCAAGGCCGCAGGCAAGTATCTGCTCACGGCGCGCAACGGTACCGAGTTCATTGATCTTAAGGCCGAACACTGGAAACCGCACCACTGGGTGCGCGGCGGCTGTATTTACGGCGTGATGCCGTGCAATGGAATGACCTACGCACCTATGAGCTCGTGCGGTTGCCAGTTGGAAGCCAAACTCACGGGCTTCAACGCTCTGGCTCCGGGACCGGTCCCGCGACCAGACAAAGCCGGCCTCTCGACTGAGGCCCGTCTGAAGCGAGGGCCGGCCTACGGAAAGGCCGACGGCCCGTCTGCGGGTCCGGCTGATTGGCCTACGTACCGGCACGATGCGAGCCGCAGCGGAGCAAGTTCGGTTAGCGTTTCCACCGGCCTGAAGCAGGCTTGGCAGATGAAATTGCCGGGCCGCCTCAGCGCGCCAACGATTGCCGCCGGTAAGCTTTTCGTCGCGTCCATTGACACCCACACGCTGTATGCCTTGGACACGCGGACGGGACGTCGGCTTTGGTCCTATACTGCCGGTGGACCTATCGACTCACCGCCTACCTACTACAAAGGCCTTGCTCTGTTCGGTTCGGCCGACGGGTACGTATATGCCTTGCGCGCCAGCGACGGCGTCCTGGCCTGGCGTTTCCGCGGTGCTCCGCTTGACCGCCGCATTATGGCCTGGGAAAAGCTCGAATCGACCTGGCCCATCCACGGCAGCGTATTGGTGCACAACGGCGTGCTCTACTGCACGGCCGGTCGAAATATGTTTGTCGACGGCGGAATCCGTTTTCTCCGCCTCGATCCGGTCACCGGAAAGCTCCTGGGCGAGACGGTTATGGATGATAAAGACCCCGAGACCAGGGAGGATATGCACACAGCTTACCTAAAGAAAACTCAGGGCAACAACATGCCCGTAGCCCATTCCGACATCCTGTCCTGCGACGGCAAACACATCTGGATGCGCTCGCAGAAAATCACTTTTGAGGGTAAGCGACTTGAGATCGGTCTTCAGAGCGTGACGGAACAGGACCCGGAAGACTTCCATATCTTTTGCCAGAACGGCTTTCTTGACGACTCCTACTTCTTCCGTTCGTACTGGACCTTTGGGCGTCGCGTCAGCGGCGGGTATGGAGGCTGGTACAGGGCCGGACGCATCGTTCCCTCCGGCCGTATTCTTTGCGTTGATGAGGGGGGCGTTTACGGCTACGGACGCAAGCCGGAGTTCATGGTCAACTCATCTGTGCTGGAGTATCAGCTTTTTGCCGCCGACAAGGTGGTGACGAGGCAGTCAATTGAGCAACTGGGAAAGGATGAGCGAGCTATCAACGTTCGCTCAAGTTATAGGAACGCAAACTCGTCCGACTGGCGGCTGCGCCACTTTTTCCCACCCAGACATCTGACTGCTACGAAGCTCCAGTGGACGCTGGATCAACCTGCGCTGATTGCCCGCGCGATGACAGTGGCCGCAAATACACTCTTCATCGCCGGCCCGCCCGACCTTCTCGATGAACGGCGTGCCTTTTATCATCCCGATGATCCGGACGTTCAGGCAGAACTAAAACGCCAGGCCGAAGCGCTCGAGGGCCCGAGCGGTGGATATCTATGGGCCCTCACGAAAACAAATGGAAAACTGCTTACCCGCTTGTCCCTGGACACGATTCCGGTCTTCGACGGGATGGCCGCCGCTGCCGACAGCCTCTACATAACCACTGTGGACGGACGCATGCTCGGCCTTACCGGAACAAGAGGTACTGCTCTAAGGAGGGTCGACGACAGGCCGAGCCGATGCGCATGGAACAAGCCCGAAGACCCCAATTATCTCCTGCCCCCTGTGGAACGGAAGGAGGGCGACTTTGCCAAAGTCACGCGGTGCCGTGTAGTGGCCTCAAAGCTGGGCTATCGCCTGCGCGCCACGGGCAAGAAGCAGGTGGCAGTAGCGGTGAAGAAACTGGACCTGCCCATCACCGGCTCAGTCACTTTCAGGACCCGTATAAAGGCCGTCAAAGGTGGCGATGGTTTATTGAGCAATGGATACCTGGCTTTCGGCGGCGGCGCTAATGACGCCGCGTTGATCAAGTGTGGCGCACGACTCAGAGCACAGAACGCCTCGATTATCCAGGGACCGCTGCTCAAAGGTAAGTCCAAAGGCGCTAAGATCAACGCCCCTGACGACAAAGGCCTGGAAATCGTCGTGAAAGTAGACCTGAAAAATCAAAATATCGTTTACACAGCCGATGGAGTGACAGTCGAGGCCAAGATACAACAGCCCCTACAATCCATCACTTACGTGGGATACGTTATAGATAGTGCGCTCATTGACTTCGCACCTGTCGAGATTCTTTTTTAGTGGACTGCAAAGTCGCAAGGCACTGTAGACTATGCAAACATAAATAAATTGATGGGCCTGCGAGAATGGATGTCTGCGGCCAAAAGCAAAAAAACCGATAAGTAACAGGGGAGTCCCCATAGCTGCCCGGAGTTTTTTTCAAAAAAATTTTACAAAAAGACAAAAAAAAAGTTGCTTTTCTCTCTTTTATTTGGTAATGTGCTATAATTAAAGTGGTGGTAGGTTAATAAAAACACCAGTTTGTTCATTCAAATTAAGCTTTCCTGGGAGGAGTTGAAGGAAAAAGTGTTTTTTTTCACAAGTCAGCTTTGTCCAGATAACCTTTGTGTAAGGAAATGAAAAAACCATATCTAAAATATGTTGCGCTAAAACTTTATGGATAGTTAAGTTGCGAAATACTATTAAATATACTGGAGGTACAATTATGAAATCTAAACTAATGTACGGTTGGCTTGCAAGTCTCGTGCTTATCGCGACTGTTTACATGATTGCACAGGCAAGTAACCAGAACAGCTCTGACGATAGGGCCTTCATTGACAGTGACAACGGGCAATATATCAGCGAAGAAAAAATCGGCGGCCCTGTGACGGGTTCGAATGAGCTATCCGCTGATAATGTGGAGGCCCAAACAGACCTTATCAGTGAGGACGGAGAGACTTACACGCCTGATATGGAGGATAGATCTGATTGGCCATTAGGCAAGATCCATCCTGACCTGTCAATTCAAGCTCTCGAACAAGTTGAAATAGCGGTTGTTATCGATTTGAAGAACAAACCGCTAAGCCGCATTTCCCGAGAGGTTAAAGCACAGCGACAACCACAAATTGAGCCTTTGTCCAAACAGGTAACCGACATTATCTTGGAGCATAGACCAAAGGGTGGTTTCAAAAATCGCCAGGAAGAGCGGTTAGCTTCTGAGAGCATGGTTTTCTCAACCCAGCAATTAGAAAACATTAAGGCTTCAAATCGCCAGATAGACAGGCTACTTGGTGCAATGAGAAAGGATATCAGCAAGCGGGTCAAAGACGCGGTACGCAAGGAGCAGCAGGAAATATTCGATTTGATCGCCCAATTGAATGGCCATATTACGGAAATAAGCCCCCTCGGTAACTCCATAGGGGCGGCTTTACCTTCTTATGCCGCGTTGGAAATTTTGGCCCAGTCACCATTGGTCGAAACCATTACCCCGGATTACCATTGTGAATTCGATCTGGACGACAGCACTTGTATGTTGAGCGCCGGTACGTGGTGGAATAATGGCTTTGATGGCGGGGCTTGGGACGCAGCCGTGATTGACAGCGGCATAAGGGAAGACCATGTTTATCTAAACTCGCATACAATTTATAAGAGAACTTCCAGTTATGACGGCTCGCATGGTACGAGAACGGCCGGGGTTATTGCAAGCACTCACAGTACTTACAAAGGAGTTGCTTTTGGTTTGGACAAACTGTTCGACGCACGCGGAGGATATGAGAGTACTGCCAGGTCAAGCATAGACTGGGTCCTTGACTGCCCCGACACAACTGACTCACCTGAAGTAATCAATTGCAGTTTCAGCAATTACTACCACACCGATGAATTCGGCGGGTTTGAGCGCTTTATGGATGGTGTTGTCGATGGTATGGATGTGATGGTAACCAAATCAGCCGGCAATAGGGACCTTGACCAATTAGGTTATCCCCAGTCACATAACCTGATGTCCGTCGCCGATATGGACATCAAGAATACCTGCTCGACTTCAGATGACGTAATTAGCGATACCAGCAGCCGTGGACCCACAGATTCCGGCCGAAAAAAGCCCGATATCACCGCCCCAGGTCGTAACACCTGGTCGACTGATATAGCTTCTACCACCAGCTTTGCCAATCATGGCGGCACAAGTGCCGCCGCCCCACACGTAGCTGGAGCTATAGTCCTGATGGAAGATGCAGGCAATCACAATCCTATGGCGCAGAAGGCGGTCTTAATTAATACAGCCGACACATGGTCAGACAACGGCACTCTCACAGATTATACAGATGACGGGCCAATAGACGGCGACCACTGGGACGAGACCTACGGCTGGGGAGTGATGGACCTCTGGCATGCCCATTTCCACCGGACTGATAAGTTCGATAGTTCCACTTATGACCGCGTTGTCGCACGCAATGATACGGCAACTGATAATGACTACAAACTGTATAAAGGACACATGTACAAGAATGATAAAGTCACGCTTGTATGGCATAGACGAGCAGTATATAACGGCAGCAGTGAACCAGGCACCTATTATACCCTCACCGATTTGAACCTCCGACTTTATGATGAAAGCAATAACATCCTGGTGGATTCTGATACGGACAATAATGACAATGTCCACCAGGTATCTTCGGGCAGCAGCCGTGATGTCGTTGTCAAGGCTTACAGTTGGAGCACTTTAATAAACGGCGCTACATACGAGAATTATGCGCTGGCTACCGAGGAAAACTTCGAAAGGGCAGACCCTCCGAGCTTTTACGTTAATCTGGCAATGCCCGCGGTCGTCTACTTCAGTACAGATTTCACCGTAACCGCTACAGTTACAAATAACGGCGATGTTGCAGCCCACAACAACCTGGTTACCTTGAATCTGCCTGCCAGCTTTACACTTGTTTCAGGATCAAATCCACAAAATATTGGAAAGATAGAGGCAGGCAGCTCAGGTCAGGCCACGTGGACCGTTCGTTCGTCCGCCGGCGGTGGAACATTCAGTATTTTGGTCTCGAACTCAAGCTCCTGTTATGCTGAAGCTTATGCGGCTTCCAGAGCGGGTCTCATCGAAGTCAGCTCCGCAGGACTGCCTAACCTGAAATATACGACCCCCTCCGGATGGAGCTGTCCTATCGTCCCCAGAAACGTAGGCGGTGCTACCACTACATGGTGCCCCATCACATCTACACTTCCGGGAAATACTAATAACACCTATTACAACTGGGCATGGATAAATGATTCGGCAGTGGATGCGGGATATCACAGGACCTGGCTCTATATCGACGATGATTCTCTCTATAACACTTATGTGCCCTTGAATGCCGGTGCAACTCGCCAATTAATTAACGTCATCGGTTCGTCAACAGTTACTACGGGCGGAAGGCATACCGTTTACTATAAGATAGATGAAGATGCCAATGTCCCGGAGAACAACGAAAGTGACAATTGCTGGGGCCGCCAGTTCGTCTGGAGTCCACGTGCACTTTTAGATAATGTACCCGTAACCCGTTCTGCTCCGCCCATCAAGAATGCCTGGGGATGTGCGCCCGGTGGACTCTGGTATAATAACGACGGCTTCTCCTTCGTCGTCCAAGCGGAACACCCCGACAAGTGGTGGTCCGCCGTTGGTATTCTGCCCGGCAACGCCAGCTCCGACTATGATATGAGACTTTGGGATATTGGAAACTATACCGGAAGCCAGGGCGGCTTCGGCACCGGCTATCTCGAATGGTCTACTTACAGCAACGATGCATCCAATTTCGTCATTGTCAATGATAACAAAGATGCGGCGGGGGAATATTATGCCGGCGTCATCAACGACAATGGCGGAACCGGCAATTACCGCATTGAAGAGGACACAAGCGTCAAAATCTACCCCCGCCCCGGTACGCAATGGAATGGCCCGTATACCAGGAGTACTGCAAATGTGCTCGATATCTACGAAATCTACCTGTATGCAGGAGAATACTATTTCCATCTGGACCAGACCGTCGGTGACTGCAATCTGGGAATGTCCCTTTATGATGATGAAACCGAGCATGCTCGAAAGAGTGAGTTTATGACCGGCGCTTTTGCCACCAGCACGGTTGGCGGCCAGGATGCGTCATTCCAGATAATCATACCTAACAGCGGCTACCATGGCCTGGTCGTCTGGAAGGTCAATTCCAGAGATTACAGCAAGGGCCACGCATACCGGATTGCCGTTGGTCATCCTGCCCTTACCGTATTAGCGCCCAATGGTGGTGAAACGTGGAATGTCGGTAATTTTTATTACATCACGTGGGATGCCTTTGGAAACCTGGGGCACCCCGTAAGAATTGAGTTCAGCCGTGATAGTGGCTCTACATGGTCAACCCTCACAAGCAGCACTGCAAATGACGGAAGTTACGGCTGGTATCCTACAATGCCCGGCTCAACGCAGTGCCAAATCAGAATAACCTCTACGTCAGATGCATCTTATACTGATACCAGCGATGCCGATTTCACCATTAGCTCTGCGGGTATTCCCGCTGAAATCAACATCAAACAGGGCAGAACAAATATTCCGCATAAGACCGGCAGTTATGACTTTGGAAAGGTAAATCTGGGATACGGCGTACCTGTCACATTTACCATTGAAAACCGCGGCGGCGTGAACCTGCTTCTGACCGGTTTGCCAAGAGTCCAGATCACCGGAACCAATGCTAAGGACTTTAAAGTTACTGTGCAGCCTTCAAGCCCGATTTTACCGATTAAATCTACTAACTTCGAGATTACCTTTACTCCTGCCTTTTTCGGCCCGCGCACTGCAACTGTTAGCATCCGGAACACTGATTCAGACGAGAACCCGTATCAGTTCTCACTATATGGTACAGGCAGCAAGGCTTCGACTATTTATGTCGACGATGATGCTCCCAACGACCCCGGGCCGAACGACCCCACTGTTAGTGACCCAAGGGAGGATGGCAGTGTGAAACATCCGTTTGATATGATACAGGAGGCCATTGAAGTCGCCTTCCACGATGACACTGTCATGGTTCTGGTTGGCACCTACAGGGAAGACATAAACTTGAGAGGTAAGAATATTACTGTAAGCAGTACTGAGCCACAAAATGCAACGATTGTGGACAAAACTGTCATTGACGGCATAAAAGGCTCAGTCGTTACTTTCAGAGGTGGAGAAAATGCAGATTGCCTGCTAACTGGATTCACCATCACCGGCGGCAGAGGCTCTGAGATCGAATTCGCGGGAACACCGGATATCCTGGCCGGCGGAGCTATTTTCTGTGTCGACTCCAGTCCAACAATCACAAATTGCACAATCACCCACAATAAGACCGAGTTAGGTGGCGGTATCTACGCCTCAAATTCCGATATGACCATCGCTGACTGCGATATAACAACAAACGTTGCCGCGGCTTTCCACGGCGGAGGAATTTACATAGCAAATAACTCAGAGCCACAGATACAAGACTGTTCAATTATGAATAATCTTGCTAAATCTGCCGGAGGCGGCATAGCAAGTCAAACGGGCTCGTCGGCCCTTATAACCGGCAACAGGGTATTTGATAACGAGGCATTAAACGGAAGTGGGATATATATCGCCAACTCCTCGAAGACAAGACTCTCCAATAATCTGATTTACCGAAACAGGTCCACCGGTAGTGGTGGTGCCATGCAGCTCTGGGGTGCACCAATTCTCTGCGAGAATTGTGTGTTCTATGGAAATTTGGCTGTCGTCGAAGGCGGCGCAATACAATGTGCCTACACCAACGGCGCTATACTATCTAACTGTATCTTCTGGGCCAACTCGGCACCGGCCGGACAAAGCATATATCTGCGTTACAAGCAAAGCGGCACAACTTACCCCTCGGTTATGACTGTTTCGTATAGCGATTTGGAGAAAGGATTGGCCGGAATCGTCGTGGAGACATTCTGCACGCTGAATTACGGCCCGGACAATATTGATGCCGAACCGCTCTTTGTCGATACCGCAAATGGCGATTTCCATCTCCAGTCCGCATACGGCCACTGGGATGTTAGCAAGCAAAGCTGGGTCAATGACAAATACACAAGCAAGTGCATAGATAAGGGAGACCCGGCATCCGATTGGACCGCAGAATTATGGCCACACGGCCAACGAATAAATATGGGTGCTTACGGCGGAACCCCTGAAGCCAGCAAATCACCCTCATCCGTGGGCAACCCGGCTGACTTCAACCACGACGGTTCTGTGGATGAGTTAGACCTGCGGATATTTAGTTTCAAATGGCTCATAGAAGAGGTATTGATACAGGAAGACCTGGACGGCAGCGGTTTTGTGGACCTCACTGATTATGCCATCTTTGGAAATGAGTGGAGGTGGAAAGCTCCGTAGCATATATGGCCTGGAAAGACTAAGACGGACATTGAGATAACTGCATATCTAACGACGTCTTGCAGTTATCTCAATGAATCCGGGCTTCAGATTGGGACAGAGGACGAGCCGGAGAAATGAAATCCTGCGTGTGCCCCAGAAAAACCTCGTCCTCCTTGTCCTTAAGAAACTTACGTAAACTTACTGCATGAAACTAATTGTGCTATCGTGGCGGCATGAATACCATACTGGATGAAGAACCTTCGAGAAACACCCGTAAAGTTTGAATTTTCGAGACAGACTTGATATTCTATTGGAAATGAGGCGCAGCCTCATAGTTGAGCAGGGTGAACTGATACACCTCAAGCTCGAAGTCCCGCCCGCCATTGTCAACCACATAATGCAGAAAAAGAACGTTGAAATCCTCGACAAAAATCTTTATGACTGACCCGCGCACGCCGAAGAAACGGTTAAATAGCGGATGCTGCAGCAGATTGACGGATTCTGATGCGAAAACAGACCAAATTTACGGCTAAAGCAATTGACATCGGATGCAGTACCATGCTATCATAGGAGATAAAGTATGCAGGAGCGCCATATATGAAATCAAACAGAAAATATCAGTTGTTTTTTTTGTGTTCACGGCTCGGCATACATCACCGTGCACATGTCTTAAGAAAGCAAGTTCCTATCAATTACATCATCAATTTAGGAGGCAAAAATGACTAAATCCATCAACAAGTCCAAAATCAACCGTCGTGAGTTTCTGAAACAGGGTGGTTCGCTCGCCGCGGGCGCGGCCGTGCTCGGCAGTCTTCCGCACACCGCCTTCGCTGCCGGAGATAACACTATCCGCTTGGCCCTTATTGGCTGTGGCGGGCGCGGCAGCGGCGCCGTCGGAGACGCCCTGTCCGTTCCGGACAGCGGCCCGGTCAAGCTGTACGCTATGGCCGACCTCCACGAAAGTCGAATGGAATCGTCGCACAAAACGCTCAAGCGAAAGTTCAAAGACAAAGTCAACGTCACCGAGGACCGCAAGTTCATCGGTTTTGATGCCTATCGCAAGGCCGTTGACATTCTCAAGCCCGGCGACATCGCTATGTGCACCACACGAGCCTACATCCGCCCGGTGCACGTTGAGTACGCCATCCGCAAGGGCATCAATGTGTTTATGGAGAAGCCATTCGCCTCCGATCCGGGCGGTCTGCACCGCCTGCTCCGCGCCGGCGAAATGGCGGAGAAGAAGAACGTCAATGTGCTCGTGGGACTCCAGTGCCGTCACTCCCCGGCCCGCCAGGCGCTGATTCAGAAAATCCGCGACGGCGCTATGGGCGAGATACCGCTCATCCGCGCCAACCGCCTCGGCGGCGGTGGCTGGCTCAAGAATCAGGGCGACAAGGCCAACAATATGATGAGTCAACTGCAGTTCGGCAGGTCACATCTGTTCTGGGTCGGCTCGGGTCACATGGTTGATAATCTAATCCACCAGATCGACGAATGCTGCTGGATAAAGGATGCTTGGCCAGTTGTTGCGCAAGGACTGGGTGGCCGCGTACCTCACAGCAAGGACTGCGGGCAGAACATCGACATCTACTCGATGGAGTTCACCTTCGCCGACGGAACCAAGGCGTTCTGTGGCTTTCGACGAATCAACAAAACCCGAAGCGAGTTCGCGACCTTCATTCACGGCACCAAGTGCGCTGCGCAGTTCTCCGGCAGGACCCATGCCGCTACCGTCCACATGTTCAAAGACCAGCGGATCGAGCAGGGCAATATTTCATGGACGCCCACAAAGGACCGCTACAGTCCCTGGCAGTACGAGTGGAACGTCTTCATTGACAGCATCCGCAACAATCGGCCGCACAATGAAGTCAAGCGAGCGGTCTACTCAGACCTCACATCGCTCATGGGCCGAGCTGCCTGTCATACCGGCCAGACGGTCACCTGGGACCAGATTATGAAGTCCAAATTCCAGTTCTGCGACTACCTCGACGACCTGAACCACGACAGCCCGGCCCCCGCCAAAGCCGACGAAAACGGACAATTCCCCGTCCCCATCCCGGGACAGTGGAAAGAGATTTGAGGGCGGTTCCGTTATACTTCTGAATGGGTCTTTCAGAACGCAGGGAAGCAAAAGCGATGTCCAGGCCGTGGACTAAAGCCGATATTCGCAACGGCAAGCTAAATTTGGAGTGTCAAAAAGCAAAAAAAGCGAAAGCAAATTGCAAAATCATGAGTTGGTACCACATACAATCAACAGTTATTTTGGCACTTCTTTGTATTTTAATCACGTATGGTTTAGCGCTGTCAGGAGAAAAACCACGAGTAGTGGTCATGACCGACATCGGTGGCGATCCGGATGACATGCAGTCCATGGTGCGTTTTTTGTTGTATTCATGTGACTTCGATGTCGAAGGCCTATGCACAGGTTTCGGCCATGGCCACTATAAAAACACACGGCCGGACCTGATACGGAATATTGTTGACGCATACGGTAAGGTCCTGCCAAATCTCAGGAAACACCGACCTAACTATCCATCTCGTGAACGCCTGATGAGACTGATCAAGGGTGGGCACAACGGCGAGCCGCACAAGGTCGGAGAGGGGATGGACTCAGAGGCATCGGATTGGATCATCAAAGTTCTGGAAAGGGACGATCCTCGACCGGTTTGGTTTTCTATCTGGGGCGGGCCGAGAGAGCTGGCACAGGCTATATGGAAGACACAACGGACCAGCTCGGCGCAAAAGTTTGCCGCGTTAAAGCGCAAGATTCGCGTGCACTCTATTGCCGACCAAGACCGCACCGCTGGTTGGGTCAAGGAGAATCACCCGGATGTGTTCTGGATTTTTTCACGGACCTTGTTTCGCGGCATCTGGAAGGAAGGTGACCAGGAAATCGTTTCGCCTTCCTGGCTTCAAAAGCACGTTCGCACCGGTCATGGTCCGCTCGGGACAATGTATCCAGCCAGGGCTGCCGGCAAGGACGGTGTAAAAGAAGGTGACACGCCTTCGTTCTTCTATGTACTGCCTGACGGGCTCAGCAACCCTGAGCATCCGGAGTGGGGCAACTGGGGCGGTCGCTTCCAGCGAAGCGGACGGGGCAAAGAGTTTGTCCCTGCAGAGGATTGGAGCCGAAACCGGCCGGATATGCTCTATACAATACATCGCTGGCGCCGAGCGTACCAGAACGCCTTTGAAGCGCGCATGGATTGGTGCGTCAAGTCGTATGACAAATGCAATCACGAGCCGGTGGCCGTGTGCAACGGTGACAAGACTGTCAAGGTTCTTGAAATTGCCGCTGAGCCTGGCGGAAAGATAAAGCTAAGCGCCGCGGGTTCGTCCGATCCGGACAGCGATAGGCTTTCGTACAACTGGTGGGTGTACAAAGAGCCGGGCAGCTACTGGGCCGATGCACCGATCCAGCGAGCCGATGCAATCGATGCTGTCCTAACAGTGCCTCAGAATGCATCAGGTAGAACAATTCACGTTATTCTGGAGGTCGTTGATGTAGGCAAGCCTCAGTTGACAACATACCGGCGTGTAATTCTGAAAATCAGCGGCAAGCGGTTCGAAGCACCGGATGAGGTTGGGCCTGATGCCGAGTATCTGACCACACCCATCAAAAAGCTAAGTGGTCCTCCGGCCAAGACGGGAAAATGGAAATTCTATCGCGGCATCAATCTCAACGGCCCGGCTGTTACGATCGACGGCAATAAATGGCAAGGGGACAATGCTCCCAATTTTGTTTGCAAAGATCGCCCGGTAAACAGCCCTCTGTTGCGTCTTAGGCCGCCGACAGATGCTGCCCGAGCCGGGATGATTCATTCGTTTAGATGGAACCGCCGGGCGCGCATCAAAGTACCGGGCGTGCCACGCGGCAAATATGCCGTTTATGCATATCTCTGGGAGGACAATAATCCCGAGACATTCAGCATCTCTCTGAAGGGTCGCACGGTTGTGGAAGAATACTACAGCGGCGTCGAAGGCCAATGGCGGCGGTTAGGACCGTGGATGGCGACCGTCGCCGACAGTATAATAGATATCACGAGCGTCGGCGGCGCAGCCAACTTCTCCGGAATCGAGATCTGGCAGGCAGTGAAGTAGCCGGCACAATCCCAGGAAACGGTAGATGGACGAAGTCAATCCCGCCCTGTCCAAATATTCATCCGAGGCTTCTAATGATACAATACAGCAACAATATTCCTTGAAATCTTAGCCCAAGTTACGCAGTTATGAGGTTGGATAGGGGTTTTTGATAGCGCCAGGGGCAATTTATGCCAAAAGTCTTCACTACATTTGCGCTATTTCGTCTATTCGGCGCAGCCGTTGCGGCAA
>Ga0114922_10002134_pt1 | contig 18632 bp, 3 predicted proteins | sample AartaG_FD_100975 | JGI IMG/M metagenome (GOLD analysis project Ga0114922, IMG submission 100975) | Deep subsurface microbial communities from Aarhus Bay to uncover new lineages of life (NeLLi) - Aarhus_00045 metaG | ecosystem: Environmental > Aquatic > Marine > Oceanic > Sediment | place: Aarhus...
CCGTCAACATCCTGCTGGAAGCCCCAAAGCGCTAAACGCATTCCTACTTCGCCCTACGGCAAAAGCGTTGTAAAGACTTGCCTCTTAAGAGGTTAGCAAACAATAAAAATAAAAACGCGCATAAAAAACAAGGAATCGAAGTATTGTATTACAAAGGACTAAATTAAATGAAGCATCTACGGTTCCCCTTACTCGTAACGATCTCACTATCTTGGGTAGGATGTACAAATGTGTGTAAGGAAGAGCAAGCAAATTCTTGTGAACCTCATTATATACTCCACCCCATTGGAAAGATCGTCAAGGAGAATAACAAAACTCTGATCGTACTTGACAAAAAATATCAATCCGGTTTACTGGGCTTGGATCAATTTTCTCATGTTACAGTCATATATTGGTTTGATCGAAATGACACCCCTGAAAAACGTGCGATTCTGCAGGTCTATCCCCAGGGAGATAAACGAAATCCGATACGAGGCGTCTTTGCCACGCATTCTCCTGTTCGCCCGAATCTGATCGCTGTCAGTCGATGTAAGATTTTATCCGTACGGGACAACATAATAGAAATTGACGATATTGATGCATTTCCAAACTCTCCGATTTTGGATTTAAAAAATTAGCGCATGTGGAAAGGAAGGCGAAGCATGAATAAGAAAGAGTATCAAAATAATGAAAACGTTATGAAGGTCGTCTTTCGGGGAAAAATACTCATTTTGCTTATATTACTCTTATGCATTGGCGCGGACTGCTTTGCCCAGAAAGGGCGAGGCCAAAAAACAGGATTGGCCCGTCGCGGATACCAGCCAAAGATCGAGTCCATTGCCGGGGAGATCCTGGAAATCAAAACCGGACCTTGTGAGATGACTACCGGGAGAGCCATACAGAGTATGCATTTGATCATGCAATCCTCAAACAACAAGAAGCTTAATCTGCACCTGGGTCCTGCATTGATACTTCGACCGCTTAGCAAACAACTCTCGGCGGGTATGAACATCAAAATCAAAGCCTTTCGGACGCCAAGGCTGATAGAAAATCAATATATTGTTCAGTCCATTAACTTGGATAATAAAATAAAGGTTTCGGAGAAGTCAAATTTAGAAAAACCTGTAAAACCAAAAAATCGGGCGGAATCTCTTCGCGCCTTAATGTCTCACCTTGGATTAGGCGAAGGTGCTGTAGTTGCGGATATCGGAGCTGGTAGCGGGCGGGATACCTGGGTCTTTGCCAAGATCGTTGGCAAAACCGGGATAGTCTTCGCCGAGGAAATCACTGACAACATGGTGAATTCACTTCACTCCGAGGCAGAAAAAAAAGAACTTAAACAAATTCGGGCAGTTCTAGGCCGCACTGATGATCCCAATTTGCCTGCCAATTCGGTAGATGTTGCCTTTATGAATCATGTGTACCACCATCTTGCCAAACCACGAGAGATGTTGAAAGGAATCTGGCGCTCCCTCAAGCCCGGCGGGTATTTCGTGGTAGTGGATCAGCGACGCGGCACCTTACGTGATTGGGTGTTGCGTAGCCGTCGAGAGAAAAAACATTTCTGGATTGCCGAAACCACGGTCGTTCGAGAAGCCAGGGAAGAAGGATTTGCCTTCATTGACTGTGCGGAACCATACTACCATACCGATAAGGACTTTGTTCTCATCTTTCAGCGCCTAAAAGAGTCGAAAAAGCCGGGCGAAGATCCGGATCCCTTTCTTCCCATTCCCATCGAAAAGGGATCTCGCCTGTTTCAACCAAACTTTCGTCCATATCAAAATCCTGCGATTATTGCATTGGGAGAATCACGGAAATTAATACCTTCCATCTTAGAAAACTCTTCCGGCAAGGGAATTGAGATTGTTTTAGAAGAATGGGCTACCCAAAAAGAGGAAAGACCGCCACTACCCGAAGACGTTTCTTTTCCTTCCCTTCTCACAAAGAATGGTGATCCGACCCTTCCCAACGATCCCATCGACGCGGTTTTTTTTCTGGATAGCTATCACTTACTTTTTCATGGAAATACTTTACTTACAGAATTATACAAAAAACTCTCGATCGGAGGCTGTGTTTATATCCTGGATCGACAAGCAAAGAGCAAATCGTTATCTCGGCGCGAAGCGAGTCACCGAAGACAAATCCATCCTGATACTGTAAAGCAGGAAATGGCTGCTGCAGGATTTTCCTTTTGGTATCGTGGCCCCCAAATGGCTCCGGATCGGTTTATGCTGGTTTTCAAAAAAACAAACCAAAAGAAACAGTATTGAAAGCCCAATCCGATTCATTAAGATAAACGTCTGAATGACACTAATAACCTATAAGCATATCATAAATATATAGATAACACGTTGATTCTTTAAATCAGGTAGTGAATATTTCTGATGAAGGTGAAAAAGTATGTTCAATGTGGAAACAGAAGAAATACGTCGTCGTTCGATCGTCAAGGCGCTGCTATGGCGGGTAATCGGGATCGTCTGGACCTGGGTCGGAGCGTATCTCATACTTCTCTTTACGCCGGAGAAATACAACAAGGCTTCGATTGTGGCTTCGCTGATTGTAATCTATCATCATTCGACACGGATGGTGATGTATTATTTTTACGAACGGATCTGGTCGGTTGTGAAATGGGGAAGAGTTTCGAGTCAGGAATCACAGGAACAACACCTAACCCGCTCTGCCAAACTGGGCTGGCTGATTGCCGTGATGCTTAGCCTGGCGGTGATATTCTTTTTAATCCTGTATGCTCTGCCCAAACTAAAGCGGTAATATGTTTAGTTAAGGAGAACACGAAATGGCGCGACATGTTTGCCCAGTGTGGGTTGGTTACTTCCTGGCGAGTCCTCTTCGAAAATTATCACAAAATCCAAAGGCAATACTTAATCCTTATGTCCGGGAAGGGATGATAGCCCTTGATATCGGCTGTGCGATGGGCTTTTTTAGTCTTCCACTTGCAGAGAGAGTAGGTCCTGCGGGAAAGGTTGTCTGTTTGGATGTCCAGGAGAAAATGACAAAAAAACTTGAAAAGCGAGCACGAAAGGCAGGGCTGCTCGACAGGATTGAAACACGGATCTGTCCGCCCGGTTCGTTAGGCATTAAAGACTTAAAGGAGCAAATCGATTTTGGTTTAGCTTTTTCGGTTGTGCATGAAGTACCTGATGCTCAACGGTTCTTCTCGGAGCTTTATGAAACCATCAAGTGCGGAGGAAAAGTACTGGTAGCAGAGCCTAAGGGACATGTATCAAGAGAAGACTTCGAAGTAAGTGTTTCTATCGCTGGGAAAATTGGATTTGTAATTGATAACCGTCCAAATATTGCTCGAAGTCGTACCGTAATTGTCACAAAAGAATAGACGTCTAATTCCCTTCCACTTAGAATCTGTGTCGGGATTTTTCCTTGGCAATATCAGTATAAATACCCCTGTCGGATATGTTGTATGGGGACTTTACCAAAAAAAACATGAAATCCTGTTTTTAGCACTATTACTGCGCATCGTATCTATCACTTCCTTTATATATGGGATTGGAATGAGTGGGGCTAGAAAGACCATTTTGTCTTTCTGAAAAGCGTATCAACCTATTTGAGGGAATCACAAAGTCGGAAACGACGATATCAGTAGTAAAAGGCCCTTCTTTATTAAGCCCTTCGAGTGTCTCATGGTTATAGCGACATTCTAGCCTTGGTTACGGTATATAGGGGATTTTCCTGTATAGGTATAGTACGATCTCGAAGGTAACTATCGTGAAATCACATATTTTTTTGTCTTTTTGACGTTGTCTTAAATATTTGTCTAAACCGGTCGATAGTAAGTAATAAATTCTGATTATCAGTTGTAAGAATCAAAGTATTCAAAATGGACTTTCTTAAATAGTAAGAGGTGTAAATCATGGCACGATTACGAAAATTGCGTCGTCAATTTGCCCGCAAGCAAAGCAAACAAAATCCTGTGGATCGCTTTGTGTTGGAGCCGCTGGAACCTCGGCTGCTCCTGGCCGCCGACCTGCAGGTGGACGCACTCGGGCTGGATATGTTCGGGCCTTTCGACTGGAACACGACCCTCGATCTAACGACGGATGTGATCAATGCCGGGGACGCCGCAGCCACCGGGACCGCGACCGTCAAGTTTTATCTCAGCGACGATAATACGCTCGAGGTCGGCGCCGATACCGAACTGACCGAAAACTTCACCGTCGTGGACCTCGGCATCGGCGCGGTCTCGAATAATACCCATACGGTGACTCTGCCCGCAAGCGGTACGGACGGCGACAAGTTCCTGTTCATGTCCGTCGATAGTGAAAACGCCATCGCCGAAGACAATGAGACCAACAATACTAACGCCCTGTGGATCCCCATCGGCGCATTCGATCCGGTAACGGGGATCGACCTGGTTGCCAAACCCGCCGATTTACCGGAGATCATCGACCTGGTATGGGGTGATACCTATCCCGCCTGCGCCGATGCCTTTAACGCCGGCGATACCAACGCCGGCGCCTTTACCATCGATATCGTTCTTAGTGCCGATCCCCTGTTTGATGCCGGCGACACCTCGCTTCTGGGCGCCCCTGTGGATATCTCGGCCGGACTCAATGCCCAGACCGAATCTATAAACGACGTGAATGTGACTCTGCCCGGCAGCGGAACCGACGGTTCCTATTATGTCCTCGTGGTCGCCGACAGTACCAACTATGATACGGGCGGTCAGGTTGTCGAAACGTTTGAAAGCGATAACGTCGCCATTCAGCAGGTCAATATCGTTACCACGCCCACCTTAACCGCCGGCGTCGATCTGATGGGAGTGGACCTGGAGGTAGGATTGGATCCGATGGAATCCAACCTCAAATGGGGTGAGACCTATGAACTCGATGCCGATGCCTATAACCTCGGCGACGCCAACGCCGGTCCCTTTGACATCTCCATCGCTCTGTCCGCCGATGAAACCTATAACGTCGTCGGTGGAGACGATGAAGTACTCGCCGTGGTTCAGGTCAGCGATCTTGATTCCGCCGCTCTATCCTACAATGAAACATTGATTACCCTGCCTGACGTGGGCGAGTACACCGACGGAGCCTATTACCTCGTCATGAAAGTCGATAGCGGCGAGGTATTTTCCGAAACCGATGAGGTCAACAATATTCTGACCTTCCCGATCAATGTTCAGGCTCCCACGCCCACCTCCGGCGCCGACCTTGTCATCGACAATACTTTTATCGATATGATGGGCGATCCCATCGTTTGGAGTGACACTCTCGATGCCAATGTCGATCTCAGCAATATCGGCGACGCCGAAGCTACCGGCACGGCCACCGTAAAATTCTATCTCAGCGATAATGAAACGCTCGAAATCGGCACCGATACTGAACTGACCGGTAACTTTACCGTGGTCAATCTCGGCGCCGGCGCCAGTTCCAATAACAACAATGTTACCATTACCATGCCCGGCGGCGGAACCGATGGCGATTACTATCTCTTTGTCAAAGCCGATAGCGAAGACGCCATTACCGAAGGCGACGAAACCAATAATACCTGGATGATGCCGATTACCATGGGTGATATCTCTACCATGTCCGGCGTCATCGACCTGGTATCCTCCGAAATGGATGGCCCTGTCGGTCCTGATCCCTTGCTGCCGAATATCGATTTGATCTGGGGACATACCTACGAGATCCCTGTCGATGTCTATAACGCCGGCGATACCGACGCCGGCGCCTTTGAAGTCTCCGTCGTCCTGGAACAGGGATTCGGTCCCGATATGGGAGGCAATCAATATGTCCTTACTTCCCTGCCGATCTTGGGGCTGGTCGCCGGCGCCGAATCGATCAATGACCTGAATGTCACACTGCCCGAAGCCGGAATCTTTTCCGACGGCGAATTTCATCTTACCATTCTGATCGACAGCGTGGGATTTGAAACCGGAGGCGAAGTCACCGAGGTCTTCGAAATCAATAATATGTTTGGCCAGCCCGTCCAGATTGTCACCAATCCCACACTGTCTGCCGGCGTGGATCTTAAAAATGTTGACTTTTGGATGGATGTCGAGGATCCCTATTCCCTGGCCTGGGGCGAAACCTATGAAATCGACGCCGACATCTACAATATCGGCGACACCGATGCCGCCGCCTTTGATATCAATATCGTACTGTCTCCGGATATGAACTACGATCCCGGCTCCGACACCGAACTGACAACCATTACCGTCAGCGCCGGTCTCAATTCCACCGAGTTCTCTTTTAATACCACCAATATCACCCTGCCGAGCCTGGGAACCCTTTCCGACGGCAATTATCATCTTATTATGAAATCCGACAGCGTCGATGTTTTCTCCGAAGCTAATGAATCCGATAATATTTCCACAATTGCCATTGCGATTGGTCCTCCCGTGGATCTGGTAGCCGATGAAATCGAACTGCCCGGTTCGACCGAACTGTTGTGGGGACAGACCTACGAAGTCCCCGTCGATGCGTTTAACGCCGGCAATATCGATGCCGGACCCTTCGACATAATTGTAGTCGTCAGTCCCGATGAAAATTATGATCCCGGCGCCGATCAGGTCCTCGCTACCGTTAACGTCAGTAGCGGATTAGCCGCCGGTGAAGATACCATCAATGATGTCGTTCTGACCGCGCCCAATGCGGGCGAGAGCTACGGCGGCCATACCTATGCCGACGGGATCTATTACGTCATGGTAGTCGTCGATAGCGGCGACGCCGTCGCCGAGGCCTTCGAAGATAACAATATCAGTATCGAGCCGGTCACGATGGTCACGACCTCCAGTTTGTCAGGCATCGATTTGACGGCGTTTGATTTCTGTTTCGAAACCGATTCGCAGCCCGAGGACAGTATCCCTCAACTCGCCTGGAGTGAAACCTATAGCAATGCAGCCGAATTCTTTTTATATAATGCCGGCGATACCGCCGCCGGCGCCTTTGATATTACCGTCAGACTCTCCGACGACCCCTATTACGACGGCGCCGATTCGGAAATCGGAACCTATAACGTTGCTTCCGTCGGTTCGTTGGCTATGTCCATCGAATATATGAGTATCAGTATGCCAGCCCCCGGCGCCGACGGCCTCTATTACATCGTGACCAAACTCGATAGCGCCGATGCCGTCGCCGAGACCGACGAAAATAACAACACCCCGCCCGCACTGGCCGTTCAGATCGGCAATCCTGTTACCGGCATCGATCTTGTCGGCGCCGAATTCTGTATCGATAACTTCGGACCCTACGAATGGGGCGAACCCATAGAACTGGTCGCCGACGTTTATAATGCCGGCGACACTGACGCCGCCCCCTTTACCGTGAAAATCTACCTCAGCCCCGACGATACGCCCGAACCCACCGAAGAAATTGCCACACTCAACATTAACGCATTAGACGCCGGCGACTTGATGTACAATGATCCGTTCGTCAACCTGCCCAACCCCGGTATGATGGCCAACGGCGCCTATAAACTCATCATGGTTGTCGATACTGAATCGGCAGTCACCGAAGCCGACGAAACCAATAACTCCTGGATCCTCCCCATCAACATTCAAGGCGCCGAGTTGGACCTGGAAATTGCCAATGACCAACTCGTACCGCCCGATCCGCTTGATATCCTCTGGAGCACCCAATATCAGGTCCCACTGGATATCGTTAATAAGGGCGACGATATCAATCCGAATGCCGCTCTTACCGTGGTCATCAGCGATGACAATGTATTCGATACGGACGATGATGTATTGTATTCCGGAACGGTGACCGGCGTGCCTGTCGATGGAAATCTCTTCTTCGAAGCAAGCATTACCATCCCCGACGCCGGCGCCGCCTATGCCGGCGGAACCTATGCCGATGGAACATGGTATATCATCGCCTTTGTCGATAGCGACGAACAGATACTCGAATCCGATGAGAACAATAATATCGTCGTCCAGGCCGTTACGATTGACGCCGTGAACGATTTGGTTACCGGCATCGACCTCATACCTCTCCACATTGATATCCCCATGCCCCAATTCGACGGCGCCCTGGATTGGGCCCAGTACTTGCCCGTTAAAATGGCTATGTATAACGACGGTGACACCGACGCCGGCGCCTTTGATATTACACTTGTGCTCTCGACGGATACGACGTATGACGGCGGCGATACCGTCCTTACTTCCTTCTCCGAAGACGGTTTGCTTTCTGATGAAATGGCGCCCGCCGATTCATTCATTACCCTGCCCGATGCCGGCGCCCTTAGCGACGGCGACTACTATATTATTGCCAAACTCGATTCCGCCGATGCCGTTACCGAAGCCGACGACGCCAATAATACCGTCGCCACCGACGCAATTACCATCTCGCTCTCGACCGGCACCGACCTGGCGATTAACCTGTTCGCCCTCGATGCCGAGGGGCCTTACGTCTGGGGACAGTCGCTTGACGTCCAGGCCGACCTGCGTAACGCCGGCGATACCGACGCAACGGATCCATTTATCGTAAAATTCTTTTTTAATAACGCCGACACTCTCAATGGTGACGAACTCGAACTCGACTCCTTCGATATCGCCTCACTCACCGCCGGCGCCCAATCCCAGAATGCCCGCTCTCTTCCCCTGCCCGAAGCCGGCGCCGACGGAAACTACTACCTCCTCATGCAGATCGATTACACCGACGCCGTTACCGAGACCGACGAACTCAATAATCTCTTTATCATGCCCATTACCATTGGCACCGGCCAAATCGACCTGGCAATCGATGACTTCTCCTGGGCGACTGAACTGATCTTCGAAGCCGGTGGATTTTATCCCCTCAACACCTCGATCCTCAACAGCGGCGCCGGCACTGCCAACAATACTGAAGTACGTGTCGTGCTCTCCCCCGATGCCACGTTCGATCACACCGACATGATCCTTGGTTCACGGATCATCGGCGCTCTCGGCCCCGGCGCCACCGATACCCAACCCATGAACATCATTTTACCCCTCGAACTCATGGAAGGATCCTATTATATCGCTCTCATCGCCGATCCGGATAACATGCTTTCCGAATCCGACGAAACCAACAACCTGCAATCCACACTATTTCAGGTCAACGTCTCGCAGCCTGACCTGACCATCAGCAACTTTAACGTACCGCCGGGCCCCTTCTTCTCCGGCGCCATGTTCCCCATCGCCAACGAAGTACATAATATATCGCCTTCCCCCGCTGATCCCTGCACCGTCACCTTTGTCCTCTCCGTTGATGCCAATATTGACCTGACCGACATTGTCATCGGTCAACGCGAACTGCCCGGCCTCATGTCCGACATGCGCGACGAACAGTTTACCGATGTTTTCATTCCTGACGACGGCTCCGTGACGCCCGGTGACTATTATCTCGGCATAATCGTCGATTCCGCCCAGCAGGTCGCCGAACTCGATGAAAACAACAACACGCTCTCCGTCCCCGTCGTTATCGAGCCGCCGCAGATCGACATCGTCGTCTCTTACTTTAATCCTTACAATCCGGGTCCGTTTTTCTGGGGCGATTCTGTTGGCGTTACTGCCGACGTCCGCAATGACGGTTTTCATCCGGCTCCCGCTTCCAGCGCCCGGATTATCCTGAGCCAGGACGACCTGCCGGACGCCACCGACATCATACTCCAAACCATACCCGTCGATTCTCTTATGCCCGGAATGCTCATGCCCAACGACCTGACGCTCGATCTGCCCACCGAAGAGCAGCTCCTGCCCGACGGCGAATACAAACTCATTATGGTCGTCGATAGCGACAACGCCGTAGAGGAAATCAACGAAGATAACAATTCCTGGATCGTACCGATTTATATCGAAACCCCCGTCCCGCCGCCTATTGACCTCGTTGCCCCCATGGGATCGCCGCCGCCAGAGCCCATGGAATGGATGTGGGGACAGTCCTACCCCATCCCCGCCGATGCCTTCAACCAAAGCGATGGGCCTGCTCTGAACTTTGACATTACCGTCGTCCTCAGCACGGACGATATTTACGATCCCGCCGACCAGTTGCTCGGCTCCGTGCACATCGACGAACTCGGTCCCTGGCAGGACTCGATCAATGACCTGGACGTCACGCTTGCCGAATCCGGCGTTCTCCCCGACGGTCTCTACCATATCATCACCTTTGTCGATAGCGCCGAGACCGTCGAGGAAATTGACGAAATGAACAACATCTCCGTTATGCCCGTCAACATCTTCACACCTACTCTCGTTCAGGGCGTGGACCTGCAGATTATGGAATATTTCCTCGAAGCCGGCGGGAATATCGGCTGGGGACAGACCTATGAAGTCGTCGCCGACATCTTTAATTCCGGCGATTCCGATGCCGCTCCGTTTGATATTGCCATCGCCCTGTCCGATGATCCCGTGTTCGATCCCGAATTCGATACGATCGTGGGCAGCCTTTCCCTCGACGGCCTGGCTGCCGGTCAAATGGCCATCAATGATATCACGATCACCTTACCTGCCGAAGGCATCCTGCCCAACGGACCCTATCGACTCATCCTCGCTATCGACAGCGGTAAAGTCGTCGAGGAGACCGACGAAGAAAACAACAACATGGATTTCATCATTAACATTGGTCAGGCCGGCGCCGACTTGGCCCTGATGGATATGATGATGCCCTTCGACGCCGCCTGGGGCGATTCTATCACCATCGATGCCGGCATCGAAAACTGGGGGTCCGAAGCCGTCGGTCCCGTCACCGTCGCTTTCTACCGGTCCGATGATTGGAACTGGGATCCCGCCGATGAACTGCTCGCCTCGGCCACGATCGATTTAATCGCCGGCGGGACTAATATCATGACCTCCGCCCAGTTCACCCTGCCGACCGAAGGCATGGACGGCGAGATGCTCCACATCATCGGCGTCGTCGATCCCGATAACCTCATCCCCGAATTCGACGAGGAATTCAACAACCGGCAAACCCGCGACCTCTTCGTCGGTACGGCGGAAAAACCTAACCTGATGGCCTGGCCTATGATTATGTTCGACCCCGAACATCCCGATATCGACTGGGGCGATTCGATTACCCTGGACGTTATGCTCGATAATATGAGCAATGTGCCCGTCGAGGCCTTCACCATCAAATACTATCTCTCTCAGGATGAAATCGTCGATGCCGCCGACCTTTCCCTGGGCCGGTCCGACCTCGCCGGTATGCAGCCCTGGGACCATCAACAAATAAACGGCGTCTCCCTTATGATGCCCGGCACCAGTCCCGACGATACCGTACAGGAATGGTTTATTCTCGCCATGGCCGACTCCGCTGACGTGATCGACGAGTTCGACGAAAACGACAATACCGGCTGGAATCCCATCTATATCGGTTCCAAGCCCGCCGACCTTACCGGCTGGATGGCCTTCTCGCCGCTCAATCCTCCCGACATCTTCTGGGGCGATGAGCTTATCTTCGATGTCCAGATCGAAAATTGGGGCGCCGCCGACGCCGGACCTTTCGACATCAACTACTACTTCTCGCTCGATCCCGAAATCTCACCCGACGATATACCCGCCGGCGCCGGCCAGACCATAGACCTGGTCGCCGCCGAATCCACCTCCGGAATCCTGCAGTACGCCGTCACCTTGCCAGACGAGCCTCTCGATCCCCAAAGCGACATGCTCTTCATACTCGCACATATCGATTCTGGCGACGTCGTCGCCGAGATCGACGAATTCAACAACTACATGGGCGATTGGTACGGTCCGGATGTCGCTGCTTCCGACCTCGTCGCCTTCTACGCCGATGCCGGGTTCCAGGCCCTCTGGAGCGACGACCTGACCGACAACGAAATTACGATCTTCTACGGATTGGGCAACTTCGGCAACCAGGATGCACCCGAGGTCCAAATCGACTTCCTGCTCGCTCCCATTGATGCCGATCCCGCACAGGCCTTCCTCCTCGGTTCCCACACCATCGGCAACCTCTCCGCCGGCATGGATCATCAGGACCAAATCACCCTTGCTCTGCCCACGCCCACTGACGTGCCATTCATTCAGCCCGGCATGGAAGACGGAACCTTTATGCTCCTCATGCTGGTCGATCCCTCGAATAATGTCAGCGAAATCTTTGAAGACAATAACGACTTCTTCTCGCCCTTGCGCCTCGAAAGTCTCCACGGATTTATCGAAGTCACCGATTCTCTCAACGATCACTACGATCGCATGATCGACTTCGGACCCGTACTCGCCGGTCAGCAGGTCAACTCCTTCTTCGACGTAACCAACCACGGTATGGGACCCCTCAACATTACCGACATCACCTCCGACAATCCCGACTTCAACGTTGTTCTTCCTCAAGGCGCTACTCTGCCCATCGCCCTGATGCCCCAGCAAATGATGACCTTCGAAGTTACCTTCGCCTCCGAACTCGAAGGCTTCCAGCAGGCCATGATTTCCATCTTCAATGACGATCCCGGCATGGACGTTGTCCAACTGAACGCCTGGGCCGATATCGCCGGCGCTCCCATCGATCTGACGATCGACGCCGTCGCCGCTCCGCCCGCCGCTCACTGGGCCGAACCGATCAACCTGAACCTTACCATCAGCAATCTCGCCGCCGGCGACGCTTCCGACGAAGCCTTCCTCGATATCATGCTCTCTGATACGCCTGCGCACGATGAATTCGGCATGGTCTTCCACCTGGCCGGGATGCCGGTTGCACCTTTATTAGCAGGCTCTTCTATTGAACAGCAGATCGAAATCTTCCTGCCTGAGTTCTCGCCCTTTGGCTATGGCGGACAGTTCTTCCTGCAGGCCATGATCCACCCGGGCGGCGCCGACTTTGAAGAAAATTTTATGAGTAACGAATTGGCCGTACCCATCGAAATCACCAGCAAGGCTATCGGCAAACCTGACCTCACATTCACCTTCTTCTCTACGCCCCCCGAAGCCGCCTGGGGGATGGATATCCCCGTGGACCTCGGACTCCGCAACATCGGGCTCGCCGATGCCCAGGCCTTCAATATCCGCTATTATCTCTCCGAAAATGACATCCTCGAATCCAAAGACCAATTCCTCGATGAAATCAGCATCCCCGGATTGAGTGCCGATTCTGAAATGTTCGAATCCCTCATGGTGATGCTGCCGCCCGACGGCGACTCCGACGGCATCCATTATCTCATCGTTCAAATCGATGCCGACAACGCCGTCGAAGAAGAGTTCGAGGAAAACAATCTCGTCTTCGCTCGCTTCCATCTCTCCAGCGGCCCGGCCATGGACCTGATGCCGCAGACGCTCAATGTGCCCGCGGAAATCGTTCTCGGCGAAGAGTTTGATATCGAATTGCTCGTCGCGAATATCTCGGAAGAACCCGCACACGGCATCCGCGTTGAGTACTTCCTCGCGCCGGTCGATCAAAGCCCGGAAGCCTTCGGCATGTTCATTGGCTCCATGATGATCGACTCCTTACCGCCCAGCCCCAATGGCGATCCCATGCCCTTTAACTTTACCACCATGCTGCCACACGGCATGGTTGAACCGGGTATCCAATACACCATCGAGGCCTTTATCGACGCCGACCATATCTATGAAGAAATCGACGAATTCAACAACCTGATTACCAGCACGCCGGTACTGGCCTCCGCCGGCGAACTCGATCTCCTGGGCGATCTGCTCAATCCGCCCACCCAGGCCACCTGGGCCGAATCCTTCAACCTCCTCCTCAACGTCAGCAACGTCGGACTAATCGACGCGGCGCCCTTCTACATCGATGTCTTACTCAGCTCCGATGACGTCCTCGATGACTCCGATTTCTATCTCACCAGTGATATGGTCTATGGCCTCTCCGCCGTCGAAGGAATGAATACTATTCCTCTTTCCTTTGATGTCTATCTACCCGATTTCCTGCCCTCCGGCGACGGCGATTATACCCTCTTTGTCAATATCGACGGACCCAACTTCGTGCCCGAAACCGATGAAGACAACAACCTGCTCGCCGCACCCCTCAATATCACCGGTACCCCCGACCTCGCCGTCTTCTTCGAACAGGTGCCGTTTACCTCCAACTATGATCAAACCATTACTATTACCGACGTCGTCGAAAACTGGGGCACCTCTGCTGTCGATCAGTCCTTTACCGTCGAATACTATTTCTCCCTCGATCCTTTCTTCGATCCGCTGGATGTCGAACTCGGTTCTCGCACTATTAGTTCCCTCGCCGCCGGTGCCCAAAATCAGGATCAAACCGAATTGACGCTCACCCAGCCCCCTGATTGGCCCGACGAAGGCATGTTCCATCTCATCGCCGTTGTGGACCCGACCGACGAAATCAACGAAACGTATGAAGAGTTCCTGCCCGCCGGCGAAATCCAATGGAACAACGTCATGGCCGCGCCCATCGAAATCATCAGCAGCGGCATGCCCGATCTGATCGTTGCCTCTCTCTCCTCCATGACCGACGCTGCCGAATGGGATCAACCCGTCTGGATTCAGTATCTCTTCGAAAACGTTGGCACCGCCGACGCCGATGAATTTGTCGCTACCTTCTATCTTAGCGACAACCGTTCCATCACCGCCAAGGATTACCTGCTCGGACAAATCACCATTACCGCCCTTGCCTCCCAAACCACCATCGAAGATGTCGCCGAACTCTTGCTTCCCGCCGAAAGTCCCTTCCAGACCGACGGTGAATTCTATATCGGCGTCCGACTCGATACTGACGGACAAATCCCCGAAATCAATGAGGAAAATAACCTCGCCGTCACCGATGATGTCGTCACCGTCGGCACCGTCATCACGGTGGACCTGATGGCCGCCTATGTCGATAATCCGCCCATGTCCGTCCCCGGCGAACCCCTCGACATCTATTACGAAATCTATAACGCCGGTGCCAGTGCCGCCGGCGCCTTCGATATCGATTTCTATCTCACTCCTGGCGGCATCATCGATGAATCCGCTGTCTTCCTCGGTGCCGAATCCTTCGCGGCACTCGGCGCCGAAGCCTTCCAAGCCAATTTTGCCGAATTCTCCCTGCCGCAGGCGCTCGATCAATCCTTTGGACAATCTTTCTTCATCACCATGCAGGTCAATCCCGACGCCTTGATCGATCCCGAATCCGCAGCCACTCCTGAAAAATTATACGACAACAACATCCTCACCAGCCTTAACGCCCTGACGATTGAAGAACCCATACAGATCGACGCCGCTCTCATCAGCCTCTCCGCAGACACCGAAGCCAACTGGGGTGATACCGTGACTGTCCAGGTTGATGTGCAGGCTACCGAAGAACTTGGAATCGCCGATATCGCTTTCTATCTCAGTCGCGATGGTTCACTCAACGATGCCTTTGAACTGGCCCGAACCTCCGCCGATACCTCCGCCGGACCCGCGAACGTCCAGTTGGATCTGATACTCCCCCAAGCCTCTCCCTTCGCTCGCGACGGCAGCTTCCAGATCATCGCGCTCGTCGATCCCGATAACCTGATCCCCGAAAACGATGAAAATAATAATCTCCTCTCTGCCCCCATCAACATCGGCTCCGGTAAGGCCGACCTCGTCGCCCTCAGTATCTCCACCGACCCACGCGCCGCCGCCGGCGATACGCTCGAAGTCTATAACGATATCGAAAACGTCGGATCCGAAACCGCTGCCAACTTCGACATCTACTTCTACCTCACCGATACCGCCGCTGTCGTCGATCCCGCGACCGATACACGAATCGGCATGAGACACGTTGCCTCCCTGCCACCCGACGCCGTCAACTGGACCATCTCCAACCTCACCCTGCCCGGCAACCTCGCAGACGGAACCTACTACCTCGCGATGGTCGTGGATAAGTTCGACGATGTCGATGAGTCCTCCGAAACCAACAATATCATCGTTTCCGACAAACCGCTCAAGGTCAAAACCATTGTTGTCGAGCCGGATGATTACGAACCTAATAATTCCAGCGCGCTGGCCAAAACCTTGACCCTCAATCCTGACGGAACCATCGATACGCTCGAAGCAACCCTCCACAATAATTCCGATCGCGATTATTTCACCTTCACCACGCCCTCTAATGCCAGCGGCTTCGCCAAAGTCATCCTCAGGCCCGATGAAACGCTCAATCCCGCTCTCATGATCTACAACAATAGCGGCGCCCTCATCGGCGGCGCCGACAACGACCCCGCCTACGGCGGTCAGGAAATCTTCAATTCCTTCAGTCTCGTGCCCGGTCGCTCCTATACCATGCTCGTTAAACCTATGGGCGAATCCTCCGGCGCCTACGCCCTTGATCTCGAAATCGGACTCGGCGCCGCCGGCGATCCCTATGAACCCAATAATACCGCCGACGACGCCCACTATCTCGGTAAAAGCAATCTCTCCCTCAACGATCCCAGCATCCATAATGCAACCGATATCGACTTCTATCAATTCGCCATACCCGCTACCTCTACCGGTCAAGTGACCATCAGCGTCGCCAGTGCCCCGACTCTCGATGCCGTACTACAGATATACAATAACCAGAATAACCTTATCGCCAGCGCCGACTCCTTTGGCGCCGGCGCCGAAGAATCCATCGCCTTCGATGGAATCGTGGGCCAAAAATACTACGCCAAGGTCAGCGCCTGGGCCCAAAGCACCGGAGGCTATGATCTCGACCTCGCCTTCACGCCCGCACAACTGCCCGACGCCTACGAACCTAACAACGATACCACGACGGCACACGACCTCGGCGACGAGCCCGCTTCTTTAACGAGTCCCGGTATCCACAATCAGACCGACATCGACTATTACGCCCTTACAGTCCCCGCCGGCTTCTCACAGATTGAAGTAATGGTCTATCCTTCCGCCGGACTCGACGCCGCCCTATCACTCTACGATTCCGCCGGCGATGACGCCTTCATACGATTCGCCGATCGCGCCGGCGCCGACGGAACCGAAACCCTCCTCGCCGACGGACTCGTAAAGGATCAACTCTTCTATCTCGCCGTTATCGGCGCCAATGACTCCACCGGTCGTTACGCCCTCGAAGTCTCCTATGGAAACGACGTCGTCGGCGACTTCGCCGAACCAAACCAGGTGCGCACCAACGCCTTCCCATTATACCTCCCGCCCGATGGGATTCTTCTACTGCCCGACCTCTCGCTCCACGAGGACGCCGACCGTGACTTCTACAGCTTCGTCGCGCCGGACAATTCCGACGGCTCCGCTCGCATTCAGCTCAAACCCGCTGACGATGCCGACGCCCTCAATATCTCCCTCCGCCTCCTCGGTAGCTCCGGCACCGCGATCCTCACCACCGACGCCGCCGGCGCCGGCGAAACCGAAACACTCAACCTCACCACCGGACTGGAATCTGGGCATACCTATTTCATCGACGTCAACGGCTGGGGGACCGCAGGCGACTACCAGCTCTCCGTCAAAACCCCTGTCATTGCTGAACTTACGTTTTTTTTACAAAACAAACCCAATTCAGACAACCGGCCCAACGCCTGGGGCATGACCAGCTATGGTCCCCTGCCCAGCGGCGGCGCGCAGATCAGGATCGTTGAGGAGATCGGTAATCCCAATGACGATGACCTGTCGTTCGGGACGGCGCCGGTCGGTTCCACCATGACCGGCGAGGTAGTAATTCTCAATACCGGTGGCGCATCGCTCGAAATTACCGATATTGCCTCCGATAACGGCGCATTTACGGTATCGGATACGACGGCGAGTATCGCCGCGGGTGCGTCGCAGGTGATAACGGTGACGTTTACGCCGACACAGATGCAGTTGTATTCCGATGCGACGCTAACGATTAGTTACGGTGACAGTAGTGAATACACCCTGGCGTTGAGCGGCACGGGAACGGTCAGTACCTCGAAGCCGGATATCGCGTTGGCGGATGCGCAATCGAGTGCGTTGAGCCAGATCGACTTTGAAAATACGATCATCGATGGCGCGAGTACCGTGACGTTTTTGATTTCCAATACCGGCGCTTCCAACCTGACGGTAACGTCGGCGTTGATCACGGGCGCGGATGCAGATACGTTTGAAATTCTGCAGACGAACCTTGCGGACAAGTCGTCGGACAACTACACGATCACGGCGGGCGGCCAGCGTGCGATACAGGTTCGGTTCCTGCCCACGGCGACGGGCAGTCACGAGGCGGTACTAACGCTGACGAGCAACGATCCGGACGAGTCCTCGATTCAGATCCCGCTGTTGGGAGCCGGCGTGGCGCCGGAATTGATCGTGGATCTGAATCCTGCGGATGGTAATGTTACGAATGCTCTCAATCCGCTGGTGGCATTCGGTCAGCAGGTAGCGGACGGCGCGGGCGGTCAAAAGGCAGAATATCCGATCAGTTTAGTCAACAATGGGACCACGGACCTGACGATCAGTTCGATTACGTTCATGCTGGCAGAAACGCCGTTCAGTATCGAAGGGGATGGGATCGACCTGGAAGGATTCACGCTGGCGGCGGGTGAGACCGTCGCGGCGCGACTCATATTTGATCCGGATCTTTCGGCGAACATGAGCGGGCCGCTGGCAGACAGCACCGCTATGGCCGACATCATGACCGTCAGCAGCGACGATCTGGATACGCCGGTGATGCGATTCATACTTTCAGGTCAGGCGGTCGAAGCATACGTGAAAACGGCTGAAGACGGAACACACAGCTTTACTTACATCGATCCGGACGGGGATGAAATTGAGGTCCGGTTCAGCAAGGGGGGATCGGCTGACTTTACGTTCGACGGCGAGA
>Ga0114922_10002135_pt1 | contig 18629 bp, 29 predicted proteins | sample AartaG_FD_100975 | JGI IMG/M metagenome (GOLD analysis project Ga0114922, IMG submission 100975) | Deep subsurface microbial communities from Aarhus Bay to uncover new lineages of life (NeLLi) - Aarhus_00045 metaG | ecosystem: Environmental > Aquatic > Marine > Oceanic > Sediment | place...
GATGAAATTGGAATTGCCTCCACTGAGGGATAGGAAAGAAGACATCTCGCTGTTAGTAGACCATTTTATCAGCAGATTTAACCAACTGCACAACAAGAATATTTGCTGTGTTACAAATGAAGTGACAGCCGCTCTATTAGCTTATGATTATCCAGGCAATGTACGCGAACTCGAGAATATTATTGAGCACTGTTTTGTCTTATGTGAAGGTGAGATAATAGAAGCTAAACATTTGCCTTTGTCGGTTCGTCCGGCCTTGAAAAAGGAAAATGCAAAGAATAGCGAACCTGCAACCATTAAGCAGATGGAGATTATTCTGATAACTCAGGCTCTAAGACGAAACAAAGGCAATAAAACAGCTACAGCTAAAGAACTTGGAATCAACAAAAGCACGTTGTTTCGCAAAATGAAGGCATTTGATATCAAACCAAAATCATATCCCGAATAAAGGGTATTTTGCAATTATCTCCAAAGACAAGTATTGCAAATTGCAATCATCAGATGGGCAACCCTATAGGTATTTAGAACATTAAAGTTTTTATAATACCCTCTCCTATAAGAAGTTACCGCAACTCCGCTGTTCTTGCTGATTTTTCTGGCACATTAATTGCCAATAAGATGATTGAAAGGTTGTTGGTGTAAGAAAGATGAAGATAGCAATACCAATATACGGAGACAATATTTCGAACGTTTTTGATTTTGCGACTCGCCTTTTGCTGGTGGATATCGAAAACGGCAAAGAAGCAAATCGGTCTGAGGTTGCCTTAGAAAGCCAATCATTGTCACAACGGACAGGTCAAATAAAAAACCTTGAGGTAGATGTGCTTGTTTGCGGAGCGATTTCACGGGTACTCGCCAACATGGTTACAACTTCTGGAATTCAGGTGCTGCCATACGTAACCGGCAGTATTAATGATGTGTTGCAGGCATATTTAACCGGCCAGTTGGTGAAGCCAGAGTTTAGTATGCCGGGTTGCTGGCCCGGTGCGCGAAAAGGCTTTGGGCGCAGGCAGCGAGGTTGTCGATGGCGAGGCGGAAGACACTAAGAAATATATTGGTCGAGCTGTCCATAACGGTTTCGTGCAACCGAGGGGGACGGAGTCTAGGTAGAGTACAGAAAGGAAAAAAATGAAGATAGCAATAACAGCACAGGATGACAAACTTAGTAGCCAAGTAGACCATAGGTTCGGCCAAGCTGAGTGGCTTATCGTAGCAGACAGCGAAACAGGCGAGGTTTACACTCACCATAACAACATAGACATAGATGCCTACATTTTTGGAGTCCAGACCGTTCAGAATGTCATTGAACTCCACGTCGAAGCGGCAATAGCTGGTAACGTCGTTCCCAATGCCCTTACAGTGCTTGATGCGTCAGGAGTTAAAGTGTTCCTAACTGTGGCCGATACTGTCACAGGTGCACTGGCGTTACTTAAATCAGGAAAACTCAATCAAGTAAATGAAGGTAACGTCTCCATGCACAGGCACGCCGTACTGAATTATAAGCAAGAACATCCAACGAGGGAACTTGCCACGATCCTCTACAAAAAAGCCTCTAGCCGCCTTTCTAGCAACAAAGTCGCAAGAAAGGCTTACAGTTTACAATAGTCCAATTAAGGAGAAACAAAGATGGAAGTCAGCAAGAAAAAACCGATTATGATCGGGGTTATTGTGATGTGCTTGGTCTTGGCCGTCGTAATAACACTTGCCACGCGCAGGGAAGAATCTGGCCTTGATAGCCTCAAATACGGCGAGGAAATGTATTGGATCAAATGCCGTAGCCCTAAATGCGAGCACGCCTGGCAGATGGACAGGAAAGATTACTTCAAGTACCTGCAAGACCACCAGGACCCCATGTCGATGGCGGCGCCGGCGATTGTTTGTCCGGAGTGCGGTGAGGAAAGCGGCTACAGGGCTGAAAAGTGTCCCAAGTGTGGGCTAGTCTTCGAGAGAGGCTCTGTACCACATGACTTCGCAGATAGATGCCCCGAATGCGATTATAGCAAAACAGAAGAAGAGCGGAAAAAGGCTAAGTAGCGCGACTACGAAACGCAAGCGGCAGATACATACGAATGAAGTTTTTGAGGTTGCTGTACCTAGTGAGTCTGAGTTTAACGGATTGTATACAACCCACAGGGACGAAGCACAGAAAGGAAAAAAATGAAGATAGCAATAACAGCACAGGGTAAAGAGCTTTCAAGTGAAATTGATCTAAGATTTGGACGGGCAAAATGGATTATCGTTGTTGACAGCGAAACAAGTGGTTTTCAGGCACACGATAATGCAGTCAATTTAAATGCTGCTCAGGGAGCCGGCATTCAAACAGGACAGAATATAGCAAATCTTGGTGTCGAGGCCGTGATAACCGGCAACGTAGGGCCAAACGCTTTTAAGACGCTCAATGCTGCCAATGTAAAGATATTTCTCGCTGAGAAGCAAACTGTTCAGAATGCGATAGATTCGTTCAAAGCAGGCGAACTAAAAGAAGTAGATCAGGCCAACGTTGAGGGACATTGGATTTAGAATTTTGGCTTTTATTCAGGTAATAAAATTATGAGGATTTTCTTAGATTGTATTCCTTGTTTTATTCGTCAGGCACTTGATTCGGCAAGATTAGTCACCGACGATGAGCAGATTCACGAAAAGGTGGTGCGAGAGGTTCTTCGCCTGGCTGCTGATTTAGATATGAGTCAGAGCCCGCCGGCAATTGGCCAGCAAATACACCGACTGATTCGAGAATTGATTGGTAACAATGACCCATATCACGAGCTAAAGCAGCGATTTAACCGCCTGGCTATGAGAATGTGTATTGAATTAGCAGAACGTGTCAGGACATCCGAAGACCCATTGGAAACAGCCATTCGGCTGGCTATTGCGGGCAACATTATAGATTTGGGCGTTAAGACCTCAATAACCGAATCTGATATTGAAAGAATAATCAGAGATTGCCTGACAGCAGATTTTGATGGTCAACAAATAGAAGAATTTAGAAATGCAGTGAGCCAAGCGGAGAAAATCCTGTATTTGGCTGATAATGCCGGTGAGATAGTTTTTGATTGTTTGCTGATTGAGTTGTTGCCCTATGAAAAAATAACTGTGGTTGTTAAAGGAAAGCCGGTTATAAACGATGCCACAATGGAAGATGCCGAGTTTGCCGGCTTAACCGAAATGACAGAAGTAATCGACAACGGCTCGGATGGGCCGGGTACAATTCTGGAAACATGTTCTCAAGCTTTTCGTAATCGTTTTGAATATGCTGATTTGATCATAGCTAAAGGACAGGGCAATTACGAAACTCTCAGTGAGACAGATAAGAATATATTTTTCATACTTAAGGCCAAATGCCCTGTTATTGCAAGAGACTTAGGCTGCGAAGTCGGCGAAATGATTTTGAGAAGGAGCGAAACGTTTGAGAAACGTTTGATGATGACATTGTTGATGTAATTAAGGAGGTAGAATAGATGCCAGGTTTTGATGGTACAGGCCCATTAGGTCAAGGTCCAATGACAGGACGCAGCCATGGTTTTTGTGTTTTGACAAGTTCCAAAGAAAACCCTGACCAAATTCAAGGTTTTGTGGGATTACAAGCTGTGCCTGTTGGTCAAAAAGTTAACAATTTTGAAAATGCTGGAAAGGAGGTGATTAATATGCCATTTGGAGACGGAACAGGTCCAGCCGGTATGGGGCCAATGACCGGAAGAGCTGCCGGCTTTTGTGCAGGCTATCCAGTGCCAGGGTATATGAATCCTGTTGCTGGTAGAGCAGGTTTCTATGGTGCCAGCATACCAGCAGTCGGGCCATATGGTGCTGGTGCGTACGGTTATGGAACCGGCTATGGAATGCCTTACGGCGGACGAGTCAATCCATGGCTTGGCAGAGGTTTTGGTTTTGGCCGAGGTTTCGGTCGAGGCAGAGGCTGGGGCCGTGGTCGCGGTAGAGGTAGATTTGGTTATTGGTAACAGATTTTAATTAGCGGTTAATTATGGAAATAGGCGTATTATGCAAAGAAGATATGGAACAGGTGTGGCTGGCTGGCGACGTCGTGCTGGTCAAGCTATGGAGCGACAGGCGGGCAGAGGCAGGATAGGTGGGCCATTTACTGCAGGGCCAGGCGGAAGTTGTGTCTGTCCGAACTGTGGAGCAACGGCTACTCATGCTGCCGGACAGCCTTGTAATGCGATAAGCTGCCCAGATTGTGGTACGAAAATGACAAGAGGTTAACATTTTTTTTGAAAGGAGAATTACTATGCCATTTGGAGATGGAACAGGTCCTGGAGGTATGGGACCAATGACAGGTAGGGCCGCGGGTTTTTGTGCAGGTTATCCGGTACCAGGTTATATGAATCCTGTTGGTGGCCGTGGCTACGGCCGAGGTTTCCGAGGTGGCGGTTTTGGCCGAGGTCGAGGTTTTGGTTGGGCCGGAGCTGGATATGGCATGCCTGCCTGGGGAGGTGGCGTGAGCCCTTATGCTTATGGTGGTGCTGTGAACCCATACGCTTATGGCGGGGCTGCGAGCCCATACGCTTATGGCGGCGGTGCGCCGTTTGCTCCAGGCTTAACAGCTCAGCAGGAGCTCGATGGCTTGAAAGGTCAGGCAGAATATCTTGAAGATGCTCTTGACGGAATCAAAAAGCGTATAGAAGAGCTTGAGAATCAGAAAGGCAGCAAAGAATAAGAAATGCCTGACTAAAGCCCGACGTTTATTCGGCTCTTGAGCCTCCAAAGGGGTAATGTCTGCCTTCAGAAACAGTAACTGTTATGTGGTGAAGGAGGTATAGCAATGCCAATATTTGAATACAAGTGTAATAAATGTGGGCACAAGACCGAATTCCTGGAAAAAAGCAGCGGCAAAAACAAGCACGCCTGCGAAAAATGTGGAAGTTCAGATACGCGGAAACTATTTTCGGGCTTTTCCGTTGGGCAAAGCAGCCAGGGGAGCGATTCCTGCTCAACCGGAACGTGTCCTACTGGAACGTGTGGACTCTGATAGAAAGGGTTGTTTATGAAAATTGCAGTAACATCAACGGGGCCTACTCTTGATGACAATGTGGAGGCCCGATTTGGGCGATGTGCGTATTTTTTGATTATTGATACCGACACAATGCAGTTAGAGGCGATTGAAAATCCCAATATTGCTCTCGGCGGCGGTGCGGGTATTCAGTCCGCTCAGTTAATGTCGGAAAAAGGTGTAACAACTGTACTAACAGGCAATTGCGGCCCTAACGCATTTAACGTCTTCGGTCAGGCAAGGATACAGGTTATCGTCGGTGTCAGCGGACCTGTCCGTAATGCCGTTAAACAGTTCAAAACCGGGGCTTTATCCTCTGCTTCGGGACCTAATGTAGCCAGCCACTTTGGTATGAGCGCTACACCGGCAGACCCGACGCCAACAGGACAGCCGATGACCGGCCCGATGGGTCAAGGCCCAGGTTCGGGAATGGGTTTAGGTATGGGCGGCGGCATGGGTCGAGGTATGGGTCGCGGCGGTGGTATGGGACGCGGTATGGGTCGAGGTGGAGGTATGGGTCGTGGTATGGGTATGGCAGCTCCGATGGGTATGCCTTCGACCGGCCCTGCAGCAGGTCTCCCAGAGAATGCCGGGCTGCAAAACCCTGATCAGGAATTGGCTGCTCTAAAGCAGCAGGCAGAGATGCTTGAGCAGCAAAAACAACAACTGAACCAAAGAATAACTCAACTTGAAAGCGGCCGCAAGGCTGTTGCGGTTGTTGATTCTGAAAAATGTGCAGGCTGTGGTATCTGTGTCGATGTGTGTCCGACAGGGGCCATTGAAGTTGACCAGCAAGCAGTTGTTAACGATGAAGCCTGTACCGGTTGTGCCGCCTGCGTTTCGGAATGTCCCAATGAGGCTATTGTAATTGCCCAGAAAAAAGTTGGCACGTAAACTCCATTAGAGCCTTAGCTTTTCACATAATAGGCTTAAGGTGCGGACCTTCAGCGATACGTGTATAATCAACAAGTTTTGGGCTGCAAGAGTGCTGCTGTATCTACAGTGTTATATTGCAGAGTGACTCTAAAGATGCAACGTATTATGCTGAAATCGAAGATCCATAGGGCAACATTGACCGGAACAGACCTGGATTACGAAGGAAGTATAACCATTGATGAGAGCCTTCTTGAAAAAGCTGATATATTGCCGGGTGAGCAGGTTCATGTGTTAAATATTAACAATGGCCAGCGTTTTGTAACTTATGCCATTTCAGCACCACGAGGGTCAGGCACTGTGTTGTTAAATGGGCCGGCGGCCAGATTAGGTACTGTTGGTGATAAAGTCATAATCATATCTTACTGTCAGGTTCCTGCTGACAAAGCAAAAGAATTACAGGTAAAAATAGTAATAGTAGATGGTGGAAACAAACCAAAGGAGTAGGAAAATGGATCCGGTACTTGATGCCAAGGATGTTGTTGTAGGATTTCATCCGGCCGGTTACAGGATAGATAAAACAGCTTCGCCAATGAACAGGTATACAAAGTGGGACATTTCGGCTGGTAACCACTGGTGCAATCCGAAGCCGATTTGCTTTGATTCTTTACCGCAACAAGGTTGGATTGCGAAAGATAAATTTGATTGGGATAGAGTTAATACGATTGTGGAGTAAGTTTGATATGAAAATAGCGATTGCAAGTGGCAAAGGTGGTACGGGAAAAACAACAATAGCGACAAATCTGGCCTGTTCAATTGCTCAGATGAGCAAAACTGTTCAGTATCTTGACTGTGATGTTGAAGAACCAAACGGTCATATATTTTTGAAGCCTGATATAGAGGAAACGCACAGTGTAACTATTGGTGTGCCGGAAGTTGATAACGAATTATGCAACGGCTGTGGCAAATGCGGTCAGCTTTGTCAATATAGTGCCATAATCTGTCTTAAAGATAAGCCACTTGTTTTTGACCAGTTATGCCATTCGTGCGGCGGATGCATGCTAGTCTGTCCTACCGGTGCCATTAAGGAAAAACCCAAAGAAATCGGTTTTGCCGATTTTGGAGCGGCAAACGGTGTAAAATTTGGGCAGGGCCGGCTTAAAATTGGTGATATTCATACACCGTCATTGATAAAAAGGGTTAAAAGCAATTCGATTAATGAAGGTGTTGTTATCATTGACGTTCCTCCGGGAACATCATGTCCGGTAATAGAGGCAATAAAGGGAAGTGATTTCGTTTTGCTTGTAACCGAACCTACGCCGTTTGGCTTAAATGACCTGAAATTAGCTGTTGGAATGGTTAGAGAGTTGAAGCTGCCGTTTGCTGTTGTAATAAATCAGAGCGATTTAGGTGATGACCAGGTGCATCAATACTGTGATGGGGAAAATATACAAATTATTCTTGAAATACCGAATGACCGCCGAATCGCTGAGGCTTATTCGGTTGGCAAGATGATTGTTGACGTTTTACCAGAGTACAAAAAAGATTTTTCAGGACTGTATGAAAGTGTTTCCCAAAGGCTAAAAAATGAAAAGAGATGACTGGGATTTTATGGAAAGGATAAGCCTTGACCTGGAGACTCGGCGTATGGCATGTAAAGTTCTTGATGTAGATGAAATGGCAGATAAGAAACAGCTAAAGAAAGCTTACCGGCGAGTTGCAATGAAGTTTCACCCTGATAAAAACTTGAACGATCCTGATGCGAATAAAAAATTTACACTGGTCAAATGTGCGTATGAGCTTTTAGCAGAGGATAAACCCTGCCCTGAGTTGTTAAAGGAAATCAACTCCTGGCCCGGTGTTCCCGAGGATAACAAATATAGACTTGATAACCCATGGGGACATTTTCTGTGGTGGCGAGAGAAATTTTTTGATTCTGAAAAAGAAATGCAGAATGAAAGTACTTCTTGTATTTAATAGAAACCCTTACGACGGTACGGATATAACCTGGAATGGTCTTCGACTGGCAGAGCAACTGCTTGGTAGCGGTTTGGAAGTGAATATATTTTTAATGAATGATTCGGTGGATTTGGCTCGTGATATAACTGAACAGCCGGAAGGCTATTTTGATTTGGGAAAGATGCTGAAGGAACTGATCGCCAAAAATGTCCCTGTTAAAGTATGCGGCACCTGCAAGGTACGCTGCGGTATCCACAAAGGAGAGCCTTATTTTGGAGGAGCTCATGAAGCTAAGATGACCGAGTTAGCTCAATGGGTCAAAGAAGCTGATAAGGTTATTTCATTTTAGGTATTGCCAATGAGTCCTGCGAAGCTGTCTGATAACTTTTACGACAAGATCAAACCACGTTTGTATCAACGTGTGGGCAAAGAGTTACGTTTAGCTTATCGTGTGCTCGATTTGGGCTGCGGAGCGTGTGAGCTTGCTCGGTACTTATCCGAAACCTACGGTCAAAAAGTTACAGGAGTGGATATTTCTGCCGATAGTTTTCCAAATAACCGAAATATCACCAAAAATACTAAGTGTATTCGTTGTATTCGCAAAGATGCAGCTCGGCTTACTTTTATTCGAAACGAAACGATAGACGCAGCGATAATATTTTGGGCTTTGCATGAGATGAAAAATTCTCAGGCGATTTTGCAAGAGGCACATCGCGTTTTGCGACCGGGCGGCAAAATACTTATTGTTGAATTCCCTCGCAACTCGTTGGCCCAAAAGTTATGGAACGAGAGTTACTATACCATCAAAGAATTAACAGGTTCTCTCCGTAAAGCCGGTTTCAAAGATATTCAGGCTAAACGAATTGAACGTAAACAAATTCTTTGGATAACGGGTTTTCGCAGTAAGAATTGATCTGAAAATGAAGAAACTATAAGTGTTAAAACATATGAAAAGGCAAAAGAGTTATTTGTTCAAGAATACGGTATTTAAAGAAGGTGATGAATCGGCGAAGACTGTTTTCAGCGGCCCGGGGGAGTTGGAAGTTGGGCCGGCTCCTGAATTTGAAGGAAGTCCGGAAACGTTAAATCCGGAAGAAATGTTTGTTGCGGCAATTAATAACTGCCTGATGACAACATTTTTTTATTTTGTACGGAAACTAAATGTTGAGATCTTATCTTACTATTCGGAAGCACAGGGGCGGCTTGAAAAGCAGAAAGATGGGTTTCGCTTTACTCACGTGGAGGTTCAGGCAGAAGTTACATTAAAGCAACAGCAGCTGGCTGAGAAAGTTCGCCAGCTCGGAGATTTGGCTGAAAAATACTGTCTTGTTTCCCGTTCCGTAACTTGCCCTGTTCATTATCGATTGGAAGTTAAGACAACAGGAAAATGATCGTAATGATAGAGTTTGAATTTTGTGCAAATAGAAAAAGAGACAAAGAATATGCCCTGGGTAAATGAGGATTTGTGTGTGGGTTGTAGCGTATGTGTTGATGATTGTCCGGTAGGAGCAATTACATTAAAAGATGACCAAAAAGCAATCATTAACGAAGACGAATGTATCAGGTGCGGTCGATGTCACGATGTTTGTCCACAGGAAGCTGTCCGACACGATAGTGAAAGGATTCCGAAGGAAGTTGAGGCAAACGTAGAAAAAGCCAAGGGTCTTTTGAAACATTTTGAAACTCCCGAGGAGCAACAGGCATTTCTCGAACGAATGGTTCGGTATTTTAAGAAGCAACAAAAAGTGGCTGGTCTTACTGTGGATAAGATAACTGCTATAAAGGCCGATCTTGGCAGCCACTGAAAACCGGCATCCCGCAAGCCGGGTTCGAGAGCGGTTAATCCCGTTGTTAATGAAAGGTAGATTTATGAAGGAATTGGTAGTAATAAGCGGCAAGGGCGGAACGGGCAAGACAAGTATTGTAGCGGCATTTGCGGACCTTGCGAAAAACGCTGTATTTGCTGATTGCGACGTTGATGCGGCGGATCTGCATTTGGTATTGGAGCCGAAAGTAAAACAGACTTCTGATTTTTCCGGCGGCAAACAGGCCTCCATTATTGTTAAAAAATGTATTGGCTGCGGTAAATGCCAGGACCTGTGCAGATTCGATGCTATAACTTCTAACGGACCGGCAAATAACACAGCAGCTAAGACCTTTATTGTTGATCCGATTTCGTGTGAAGGCTGTAGGGTATGCGTTGAATTCTGCCCGGTTGATGCGATTGAGTTTGAAGATTCTATAAACGGTCAATGGTTTATATCGGATACACGGTTTGGAACAATGGTTCACGCAAAGCTCGGAATCGCTGAGGAAAACAGCGGCAAACTGGTAAGTCTCATTCGCAAGGAAACGAAGAGAATTGCTGAAGAGGAAAAGAAGGATTTGATTATTATTGATGGCTCACCAGGGATTGGCTGTCCGGTAATTGCTTCGATTGCCGGGGCGGATTTAGTATTGATAATTACAGAACCCACACTTTCAGGAAAGCATGATTTAGAGCGAGTTGCGGAATTGGCTGCCGGCTTTAATATCCCTACTCTGGTCGCAATCAATAAATTTGATTTGAATACTGATATGTCAGAACAGATAGAAACGGATGCCCGTAAGCGAAATATAAGAGTGGTTGGAAAAATACGTTATGACAAGGCCTTTACCAAGGCTCAGATTATGAAATGCTCGGTAGTTGAGTATACCGGTGGTGCAGTATCCGAAGATGTAAAAGCCTTATGGAGAAATGTTACATATGCCTTTTAATGAAGAACAACGAAAACAAATGCAGGCTGAGCAGGAACAAATTCGTAAGAGAGTAAAACAAATAAAGCACCAGATACTTGTGCTTAGCGGCAAGGGAGGCGTTGGCAAAAGCACGGTGGCGGTAAATCTTGCGGTTTCACTCGCACTTGCTGGTAAGAAAGTGGGGCTTCTTGACATTGACATACATGGTCCAAGTATCCCGAAGATTCTAAACCTTGAAGGAAAGACTATCCAGGCGGCAGGAGACGTGATTTTGCCGATTGCAATGGCAGAAAACCTAAAGGTTATGTCTATAGGTTTTCTGCTGCGGGCAAGTAGCGATGCCGTTATATGGAGAGGCCCAATGAAATATCAGATGATAAAGCAGTTCTTAAAAGATGTAGATTGGGGCAGCCTGGATTTTCTGGTTGTCGATTCGCCTCCCGGAACGGGTGATGAGCCGCTTTCAATCGTCCAGCTTCTGGAAAATGCTGATGGTGCAATTATAGTTACTACGCCTCAGGAAGTGGCACTTTCTGACGTTCGCAGGTGCATTACCTTTTGCGGACAATTAAATCTGCCTGTTCTTGGGGTACTGGAAAATATGAGCGGTTTCGTTTGCCCAAAGTGCGGTGAGATGACCGACATATTCAAGTCTGGGGGTGGCGAGAAAATGGCCAAACAAATGAATGTGCCTTTCTTAGGACGGATACCAATAGACCCTCAAATAGTACAGGCCTGTGATTCCGGCAGACCGTTTGTGTATCACTACAATCAGACTGAAACAGCAAAGGCTTTCGAAAAAATATTGAATCCTATCTTCGAGATTGACAGCAAATCTCAAGAATCAATCGAAACACAATCTTTACAGACAGGAGGCAAGAAAATGCGTATTGCAATTCCATTAGTACAGGGCAAATTAAGCCTTCACTTCGGTCATTGTGATCAATTTGCAATCTTTGATATTGATGACAACACAAGCAAGGTTATAAACAGAAAAGATGCAACTCCTCCCGGCCATGAACCCGGAGTCTTGCCACGATGGCTGCATGAAAATAATGTTAGTGTTATTATAGCCGGCGGTATGGGCCAGCGAGCCCAGCAGTTGTTTACACAGAATGATATCAAAGTCGTAACAGGTGCATCTGGCCAAGCTCCTGAAGAGCTTGTGTCAGCTTATCTGGAAGACACACTTGAGACAGGGGATAATATCTGTGACCACTGAGACTGCCGAGACAGAGGAAAATAAATTGACCAATACACATAAACGCCTGCACCCGAATTGCGTGGTATGCGGCCGGTCAAATACACGAGGTTTGCAATTAGAGTTTGACTTATGTGAAGATGGTAGTATTACTTCAGATTTTAAGCTTGATGAAACTCTCGAAGGTTATCCAAGAAAGCCCCATGGTGGTGTTATAGCATCAATCTTTGATGGTGCTATGGGAAATTGCCTGTTTGCACAGGGCTGTACACCAGTGACTGCCCAGTTAAATATACGGTTTCGGCACCCTATTGCCATGCACAAGTCCGCAGCGGTCAGTGCACGAATTGTCAGGTCTTCAAATTCTCTCTATGTATTAGAAGCTGAGATCATTCAAAATGGGCAGATCAAGGCTACTGCCGAAGGTAAATTTGTTGATCGTCCGAATTTAATGAATGAAAAAGATACTGTTTATGAAAGGGAGTAAATATATATGAGCAATGATCCACTAACGCCGTATGGTAACAAACCAATGGTTACACCTATTGTCAACGCAGTCAATTATGAATACAGTTCTTTCGAGGTTTTGCGACAAATCACAGATGGCCAAATAGACGGTTATACCTATCATAGAGACGACAATCCGACCGTCCGGGCGGTAGAAAAGAAAATAGCTGCATTGGAGGAAGCTGAGGATTGCATTATTTGCACTTCAGGGATGGCTGCCTGCACGATGATATATCTGACGTATCTCAGCGCTGGCGACCATTTGATTTTGTTTCATGATGTGTACGGTGCTCATTATAAAGTTTCACTTATTTTAGAACGGCTGGGTATCGATATAACCTGGCTTGATGCTCGTGATGGCCATAAGATTGCGGAGCATATCAAACCAAATACCAGAATGATATTTTGTGAAAGCCCCAGCAACCCATTATGTAAGGTTCTGGATATAGCCCAGTTGTGTAAGGCTGCTGATAAGGCAAACGCTCTTTTGGTAGTAGATAATACTTTTGCTACTCCTTACCATCAAAAACCCATCTCGCTTGGAGCTGATATCGTAGTCCATAGCGCCACAAAGGGATTAGGAGGTCATAACGATCTTATGGCAGGTGCTATAGCCGGACCGAAAAAGCATTATGATAATCTATGGTTTACCCGCCAGGCCATTGGGACAACTTTGGATGCTTATTCAGGGTCATTGCTGGAACGAGGACTGAAAACCTTCGAGCTCCGAGCAGAAAAGACGGCAGCTAATGCCATAGTCATAGCGGAATATTTAGCTGGCAATCCCAAAGTTTCGCAAGTGCGATATCCAGGACTGAAAGCTGATCCAGGTCATTCAATTGCCACAAAACAGATGCATAATGGATTTGGAGGAGTTCTGGCGTTTGATGTAGGTAAAAACCAAGAGGATGCTAAAAAATTCATAAGTGAGCTTGAAGTTATATGTCACGCTGTAAGTTTAGGGGCAACTGAATCACTGATTTGTATACCATACCTTACGACGCTGCTTTATATGCCGCCAGAACGTCGAACTGTTTTCGGAGTACGGCCTAATACGGTTCGTCTCTCAGCTGGAATTGAAAAAACCGAGATACTGCTTGAAGATTTGGAACGGGCATTGAACAAATTAGAAATCAAACCTGATCCAAAGACCAGAATTGATGTTGTACAAAAGACTTCAAAGAAGAAAGGAAGTGGTTATGCCAACATACGAATATAAATGCCAGGATTGTGGCTATAAATTTGAAAAATTCCAAAGTATGAAGGACAAACCCGTTGCAAAATGTCCGACCTGCGGAGGTAAAGTTCAGCGTTTGATCGGCGGCGGAGCGGGCGTTATCTTCAAGGGTTCGGGCTTTTATGCAACCGATTATGCCAAAAATAATTCTCCGGCTTGTGGTCGAGACAGGCCCTGTTGTGGTCGTGACACACCTTGTGATAACAAACCCTGTGAATCTTAATACTAAAAATAGGAATATAAAAACTTAATGGAATGAATATGAGCATTTCAACAAATTATGTAAAAATCAGAGAGGAAATTCCAAAAGATGTAACAATAGTTCTCTCTGTTAAAACAAGAACAGTTGAGCAAATAGAGGAAGCTATAGACGCAGGTGCTACAGATATAGGTCATAATTATGTTCAGGAAGCCGGGCAAATGTACAGTGCTTTGCAAAAGAAAGCGGCTAAAGTCAGATGGCACATGATAGGTCATTTGCAGACGAACAAAATAAATAAAGCCTTAAGAGTCTTTGATGTTATTCAAACGATAGATTCTTTAGAAAAAGCAGTAGCTATTGACAAAAGAGTTGAAAGAGCACGAAAGGAAATTGTTCCAGTTTATGTAGAGATAAATATAGGCAGTGAATTTTCCAAAGCTGGCATAAAGCCAGCGGAACACGAACCCTTTGAGGAATATATGGAAGAACTGGTTAGAAACATATCAGCCCTTGGTCATTTAAGACTGGCCGGTTTGATGACTATGGGGCCTCGCTTTGGAAATCCTGAAGATATTAGACCATATTTTAGAAGGACAAAAAGGATATTTGAAAAAATCAAAGCCCTTGGTCTTCCGAACGTAGATATGAAATATCTGTCTATGGGTATGACAAATTCATACAAGGTCGCTATAGAAGAAGGCTCCAATATGATCAGAATAGGAGCAGCAATATTTGGAGGAAGAAATGGCAGATGACATTGATAAAATTGCACGGACCCTCCAGGAAGCGATATTAAAGGGCTATTCGGAAAAATTCAAACAGGAATTTTCCAATCCCAAAAATATTGGGAAAATAGAAGACGCAGACAGTAGGGTTAGTATAACGGGCGTTTGTGGAGACACCGTTGAAATGTATTTGGCTCTCAAAGATGGAAAAATAAATGATATTAAATTTATGACAGACGGCTGCGGAGCCACTATTGCATGTGCCAGTTATGTTACGAGAATGGTGAAAGGAAGAGCTGTCAAAGATGCACTTAGAATAAAACCGGAAGATGTTGATACTTATTTTGAAGGTCTTCCCGACGAAAGTAAGCATTGTGCGAAACTGGTTATTGATACACTTAAGGCTGCCTTAAACAGGTGTGAAATTAAAGAACAGAAACCAAATTTTTCTACTGCGAAGAGAAAAAAGAAAGATACAAATGAAAGAACCGCTATCTTTTAAAGATTATGCCATAGTTTCTTGCGGGACGCTTGCTCCGGAGTTGAACTATCTGAGAAAGGAAGGTTTCTTGGATGCCAAGGAAATTGTTTATACAACACCTGGCCGGCACGAGGTTCTTAAAGAGCTTGAAAGCCAGTTGATACAAAAAATAAACACCGCTAAGCAGCACTGTCAAAAAATCATAATAGTTTATGGTGGCAAATTCTGCTATGTGAACATCGACAATCCTTACAGGACAATAGATACGATAATTGCCGAGCAGGCAGGTGGAATTTCAATTTCCAGAATAAATGCAACACATTGCATAGATATGTTAGCCAGTGAGAGCCAAAGGGAGCAAATAAGCGGCGGCCAGAAGGTCTGGTGGCTTACGCCGGGATGGATAATCTATCGCAGCCGTGTCTTTCAGGACTGGGATAAAGGCAAAGCCAATGAGAATTTTCCTCAGCATGCCGGAGGAGCTATTTTATTAGACGGCATAGACTTTTGGGATAAATATTGCCAAGAGCATCCCGAGAAGATCCTTGAATTCTCTGACTGGATGGGAATAGAGATTCGACCCCATAAAGTTAGTTTGGAAAGATTGAAGCAGTTGCTATTAGATTGCGCGACCTGAAACGTGGACAAGGACATGGGACAATGGGAGAAACAACAGGGAGTTATATTCTTAAGAAGAATCGGGCTGCAACTCAATCAAAGAGTGTTAGATTTCGGTTGTAGAGTAGGCCATTATACTATTCCAGCGGCCAAAGTGGTCGGAAATGAAGGAATTGTTTATGCTGTGGACAAAGAACAACAAGCATTAGATGAACTGGAACAAAAAGCAGCCCACCTGAACTTGAAAAACATAAGAACAATAAACACTTCCGGCCGGATACAAATAAACTTAGAAAACGACTCTATTGATGTAGTTTTATTTTATGACGTTCTTCATTATCACGAAAAAAAAGAAAGAGAAAAACTGTACGTCGAAGCTTATCGTGTTTTGAAGCAAGATGGTTTGTTTTCTGTTTATCCCAAGCATACTCTGGAAGATGACCCCATACGGGAATTCAGAAGTTTAAGTGTAAGTGACGTTAAACAGGAAATCGAAGATTCGAAATTTGTCTTTGAACGCAAATATTACGGACTTATAAGTCATGATGACGGCCTTAATCAGGGTTGTGTTCTGAATTTTACCAACTATGTGCAGAAGAGAGAAACATGAAAGAAATTGAGATTTCAAGAATAATTATAGAGCAATATCACAGTAAATTACTGGACTGTCTTGACAATGACGTTGTTGTAGTAGGAGCAGGGCCAGCCGGTCTGACAGCCGCGTACTATCTTGCGAAAAACGGGGTCAAGACAACGGTTCTGGAAAAAAGGCTTTCAACAGGCGGTGGAATCTGGGGAGGGGCTGCAGGATATAATATCATTGTCGTCGAAGACAAAGGCATTTTAGATCAAATGGGTGTTGCTGCGCAGAAAAAAGGAAATTTATACACAGCAGATGCTGTAGAATTTGCCACAGCTCTGGGTTATAAAGCCAAAAAGGCAGGAGCTGAGATATTCAATCTTATAGAAGCTGAAGATATTATTTTACAAGAAGATTGCATTAAGGGGGTTGTTGTTAACAGTACAAATATAAGAGCATCAGGGTTATTGGTGGATCCCTTTTGTATCGCCGGAAAATATGTAATTGACGCCACCGGCCATCAGGCAGAATTGGTTAATATGATAAGAAGAAAAAAGCCGGATTTTCATCCGGGCCAATTACAGGAAGGTTTTATGGATGTAGAAAGGGCTGAGGCCGGTGTTGTAGAAAAAGCAGGCGAGATTTACCCCGGACTTTATGTTGCCGGTATGTCTGTATGTTCTGTTTTCAATCTGCCAAGAATGGGCCCGATATTTGGTGGCATGTTAAAATCCGGTAAAAAAGTTGCTGAGTTAATAAATGAACGAATCTAATCTACCAGCACGAGAGGAATGTTTCAATATAATAAGGGAATATCATGTTCCCTCACACATTCTAAGTCACAGTTTAGCCGTGGCTAAATTAGCTGTTTTTTTGGCACAAAAATTAAAAGAAAAAGGTCTGCGAGTAAATGTTGATCATGTGGACAGGGCCTGTTTGCTGCATGACATTATGAGGATTTGTGATTTTGAAAAATTAGATTACCGCAAGTTTGATGACACGGTTACAGAAGAAGACAAAACAAAATGGAAATGGATAAGAGAAGTTTACAAAGGAATTGGTCATGAAGATGCCGCTTACGAAATTTTGAAAGAAAAATATCCCACACTTGCTTTAACTGCTAAGAAGCACAGATATATGGCCATGTTGTATGAGGATGAAAGGCCAACCAGCTGGGAAGGAAAATTAGTCTATTACGCAGATATGAGAGTTATGCACGATAAAATTGTGCCTTTAGAAGATAGGTTGGAAGACGGCCATAAAAGAAACGCATTTTTACATGGAGTAAGCCCCCAAAGCAAAATTAATATGACTAAAGTTGATAACTTAATTCACCGGTTGGAAAAAGAAATCTTTGAGAAAATAGGCTTAGACCCAACTGTGGTTACGGATGAGTTTATTGGCTTGTATGAGCATAATATAAAGGATAATTACATTGAAAATAACAATCGTATATGACAACCAGGCAGACGAGGGTCTAAAATCAGGATGGGGTTTTTCCTGCTTGATAGAAGCAAAAGAAAAAATTCTATTTGATACAGGCGAAAGCGGCGAAAATCTGATTTATAACCTCAGACAATTAAACATCCAGCCGGAAAATATTGCTGCCGTTGTCATCTCACATAACCATTGGGACCATACCGGTGGATTGAAAGAATTCTCAAAATTAAACAACAATGCCAAAGTTTTTCGTCCGAAATCCTTCTCAAAGCCGACCGAGATATCGCGGGGCATTCATTCCACCGGTCCTCTCGGAAGACTTATCAAAGAGCAGTCTCTGATAGTAAGTACCGAGAAAGGAAATTTGGTCATAACCGGCTGTGCCCATCCAGGCTTGGAAAACATAATTAAAAAGTCAAAAGAGCTCGGCGAAATTTATGGCGTGATTGGTGGTTTTCACGGCTTTTCAAAATTGGAAAAACTTCAGGGAATCAAATTAATCGCCCCATGCCATTGTACGAAATATACCCAGCAAATACGGACAGAGTATCCTACAGAGTTTGTAGATATAAAAGCAGGCAGTATCCTTGAGATTTAGACCCAGAGCAAGATAATATGTATTGGTTGTTTTTGTCACTGGCAAGCGGAATTTTAGTAGCTACGAAAAATGTCATCACCAGGAAACTGGTTTTCCTAACTGACAGGTGGGTGATCCTTTATTCAAAATATTTGTTTGTCAGTTTATTTACTTTGCTGCTAATCTTCTTTACAGGCATTCCGGAAATCAAGCCTGCCTTCTATTATTCTATTATCATTGCTTCAGTTATAGATGTTATAGCTGCCTGGTGTTTTCTTGAAGCCATCGCTTCGACACAACTTGCTAAAACGTTTCCATTAGTTGCTTTTACGCCAATTTTTTTGCTTGGAACATCCTTTTTTATATTAGGAGAGCTTCCATCAATTTTGGGTTTAGCTGGTATCCTGCTGATAGTTTGCGGAGCCTATCTGTTGAGAGCAGAAAGTATAAAGGTCGGTGTTTTAGAGCCGATTAAGCTTTTGTTA